>UOGE01000070.1_pt1 | contig 37751 bp, 32 predicted proteins | sample 1989811 | NCBI WGS metagenome assembly UOGE01 (sample SAMEA4712198, study PRJEB27164) | hydrothermal vent metagenome | biome: marine basaltic hydrothermal vent biome; feature: marine hydrothermal vent; material: mineral | place: Pacific Ocean | collected 2011-06-14/2011-07-23 | depth 1691 m | reverse complement strand
TTCACCCTCTTCCTCAATTCCTCCAATTTCACCAACGCCTCAAGCGGCGTCATTTTTTCCACATCAATTTTGCGTAGCTCTTCTTCCACTTCGCTTTTTTGCGGGGTGAACAGACCTATCTGATCGCTTGGTGTATGGGGCGCGTCTTTCGCTTTCAATTTAGGATGACCGGTGGCGTCCAGCTCATTGGCTTCCAGCTCGGTTAAAATTTCTCCGGCGCGGGTGATCACTTCTTTCGGAAGCCCCGCAAGGCGGGCGACTTGTATGCCATAGCTTCTGTCCGCTCCTTCTTCGATTATTTTTCGAAGGAAAACAATTTCGTCGTTCCACTCTTTCACGGCCACAGATAAGTTACGCACTCCTTCAAGGGTGTCTGATAGTTCGGTCAGTTCGTGGTAGTGGGTGGCGAACATGGTGCGCGCGCCCACCTTATGGATATACTCGGCCACAGCCCAGGCGATCGATATCCCGTCGAAGGTGGAGGTGCCTCGCCCGATTTCGTCCAGGATGATAAGGCTACGGCTGGTCGCGTTATTTAAAATCATTGCAGTCTCGTTCATCTCCACCATAAATGTGGACTGCCCCTTTTGCAAATGATCCTGCGCCCCCACGCGGGTGAAGATACGGTCGCACACGCCAATTCTGGCAGATTCCGCCGGCACATACGATCCCACCTGCGCCATCAATGTAATCAGCGCGACCTGCCGGATATATGTCGATTTGCCGGCCATGTTCGGCCCGGTCACGATAGCGAGCTGGCTCCCGGCGCGGTCCATGGTTGTGTCGTTCGGGACGAACCTTTCTTCCATCTGTGTCGCTTCGATGATCGGGTGCCTGCCTGCCTTGATTTCTATAAGGTCACCATCGTCTATCACCGGTTCGTTATACATCTTCATCGTGGCCAGCCGCGCAAGGGACGAAAGCGCGTCGACCTCCCCGACGACAGCCGCCATTATCTGCGCGCGCCCGATGCTTGGCCTGATTTCGTCCATCACCGATTGGTAAAGCTTCATCTCCATGTCGATAGCTTTTTCTTCGGCGGTCAATATTTTTTCTTCCAGCTCCTTGAGCCGGGGGGAAACAAACCTTTCAGAGTTGACCAGCGATTGCTTTCGCATCCAGTCCTCCGGCACGCTATCGGCCTGCTTGCGCGAAATCTCGATAAAATATCCATAGACCCTGTTATATTTTATCTTTAGCGTGTGGACGCCGGTTCTCTCCCTTTCGTCCGTCTCCAGTTGCAAAAGGAGCTTGCGCGAATCTGCCTTGATAGCTTTAAGATCGTCGAGCCCTTCGGAATATCCCTTGCGGATCATTCCGCCGTCGCGCGCGAAGGTTGGCGCGTCGTCATCTATCGCCCGTTCAATTAAATCGGCCGTCTCCTCGATGTTATCCCACATATCTATCCACAGCCGGCCAAAGGCCGTGCCGATTTTATCGATTACTGATTTTACCGGAGGCAACCTGCGTAACGCTTCGCCGTATGCGCGCACGTCCCGTGGCGAACATGTCGGCCCCGCCAACCGGCTTGCTATACGCTCCATGTCGCCCATTCCATCAAGGGTGTCCTGGAGTGCGCTAAGGGAATAAAAATCTTTCACGAAGTGGCGGACGGTCTCCAGCCGTTCCCTTATTCTATCTATAGACACAAGGGGTCTAAGTATCCACTCTTTCAAAATCCTGGCGCCCATCGGCGTGACCGATTGATCCATCAGATCAAGGAGCGATCCCGCCCGCGTGTTCTCCATCAGGCTTTTCGTAAGCTCAAGGTTTCGCCGCGTGGCCGGGTCCAGAAGCATGTCGCCGGATGGATTGTAGACCGCGATTTTGTTTAACTGGGCAAGGGCGCCTTTTTGCGTTTCACGGAGATAGTGTGCAGAGGCCCCGGCGGAGGAGTAGGAAAGCTCCATTCCTTCCAGGCCGAATCCATCAAGGCTTTTCACATTAAAAATTTCCAGCAATGTCTCCCGCGCGATCTGGGCGCTGAAGGTCCACCCCTCGGTTTTATCGACAATGGATCCCAGCGAAGCCGCCAGTTCCTTCGCCAGCGGCGGATGTTTTTCGTCGATATCATCAGGGACGAGGATTTGTTTCGGGTCGATCCTGTCTATCTCGTTGAGCAGATCAAGGAGCGACCCCTCCCCCGCAAATTCGCACACTTTCATAAGCCCGGTCGACAGATCGACAGAGCAAAGGCCAAACCCCCGTTTGGATGGTTTTATGGCGCAAAGAAAATTGTGCGACCGTTCCTCGAGCATGGCGGGCTCCATAATGGCGCCCGGTGTTATCACCCGCGTCACCTCCCGTTTGACGATTCCCTTGGCGGCTGTCGGGGCTTCCATCTGTTCGCATATCGCCACCTTGAACCCGCTTCTTATCATCCTGGGAAGATAGGTTTCGAGCGCGTGAAAAGGGATGCCGCACATGGGGACCGGGTTATCGCTCGCCTTGTCGCGGCTTGTGAGCGAGATATTTAAGGCCTTGGCCGCTTTCACCGCGTCGTCGCCAAACATTTCGTAGAAATCGCCCATGCGAAAAAAGAGGATGGCGTCCGGGTTTTGAATTTTTATTTCCCGGTACTGCCTCATCATCGGGGTGGATGCGTGGGCAGACTCTTTGGCGGACATGAGGCTAGAACTTTTGCTTAAGCATTTCGCAGGTTTCGGAAACGTGTTGCGGGATAACCTTGGTCTGCCCGATAACCGGCATGAAGTTGTGATCTCCTATCCAGCGCGGAACGATGTGTATGTGCAGATGTTCCTCTATTCCCGCGCCCCCAGATTTCCCCTGGTTGACCCCGACGTTGAACCCTTCGGCGCTTAAGGCGCTTTTTGCCGCGGCGACGCATCTTTGGGTCAGCCTGGCCGATTCTGTCAGTTCTTCGGAAGTCAGCTCGGTATAATCGGATATGTGACGATAGGGCGTGACCATCATATGCCCATTGTTATAGGGATAGAGGTTCATGATGACATAGCATGTTTCGCCGCGATATAGGATGTTGTGGAGGTTGTCATCGTTATCGGCCGGCATATCGCAAAGCACGCACCCCTTCGGCTTTTCGCTGAGGATATAGTCGATGCGCCACGGCGCCCAGATCGGTTTTTCGCTCAATTTACCTTAAGGCCTTTAGTAAGTGTCAAAACGATATTATTATACTTGGGGCTTTGCGTGTCACTATAAATTTGGATTTTCAGGCCGGGGGAATATTATAGTCTGTCAATCATCGCCAGAATTTCTTCTTCCATCGCTTCCATCTTTTCCGCCTCTTTTTCATCGTTTTCGTGGTCGTATCCGGCGAGGTGGAGAATGCCGTGAATCAGCAGGATATCGAGTTCGCGTTCGATGGAATGCCCCTTTTCCCTGGCCTGGCGGCCGGCGGTGTCGATAGAGATGACAACATCACCCAGCATATCCGGCTCGATATCGCCAAAGTCCCCCTCTGTTTGCGAAAAGGAGAGCACGTCTGTGGGGCGATCTATCCCGCGATAAGTTTTGTTTAGTGAATGTATTTCGTCATCGTCTGTGAACAGAATACTGACCTCGGCTTTACCCAGCCCCAGGCGGGAAAGGATGGCCCCGATTGTTTCTTTGAGATCAGACTGTTTCGGCTTCGCCAGATTTTTGCGGGCGAGGATTCTGATTTCCATTTTCCTGGCGGCGTTCTTTCTCTTTAGCGTCCGGATATCTTATTCTGTGATGATGGATGGCGGTTAACACATGGGTGAAATTATCCGCGATCAGCGCCAGCTCGTGCAACGTGAGGTGGCTTTCATCCAGCTGGCCCTGGGTGAATTTGTCGTTAATAACGCTGGTTACAATTTCTCTTAAATTTTGGGGGGTCGGCTCGTCGCAGGCTCTCGCCGCGGCTTCAATGCTGTCGGCCATGGCGAGGCAGGCCGATTCCTTGGAGCTGGGTATGGGGCCGGGGTACCGGAAGTCCGTCTCTTTCACCGGGGCCCTGGCTATGTCTTCGCAATCCTTTGCCTTCTCATAGAAAAAACGGACAAGGCCGGTGCCGTGATGTTCCGGAATCATCTTTATTATTTGCGGAAGGAGCCTGTATTGTTTGCCGATCTCTATCCCTTCTTTTATATGATTTGTTAAAATAAGGACGCTCATGTTCGGGCTGAGCTTGTCGTGCGGGTTGGCCCCCAGCCGCTGGTTTTCAATAAAGTATTCCGCCTTTTTCATTTTGCCGATGTCGTGGAACAGCGCCCCGGCCCTCGCCAAAAGGGAGTTCGCCTCTATGGCTTTGCACGCCTCTTCGGCAAGGTTGCCCACCATCATCGAATGTTGATATGTCCCCGGCGCTTCGACTATCATGCGGCGAAGGAGCGGGTGGTTAAGGTTTGTAAGCTCCAGCAGTTTAATGTCAGACACCACAGGAAAGACAGACTCTATAATAGGAACGGCGGCCGAGACGAATATCGCCGTCATGGCGCCCCCCACAAACGCAAACGGGATGCTGGAAAGATCGTTGACAGCGTAGAACCTGCCGCCCACCATGCCAAAAGCAAGCGCCACTCCAGCGCAGGCTATGGCGATCAAAAGCCCGACCTTCAGTATCGAGGAGCGCTTCGTGTACATTCGCACCTGATAGGCGCAAATCATCCCGCCGATGATGCTGAGCATTGGAAGGACATAAAAATCGCGCATTAACAAGGCGGTCAACATCGCCGCAACGACGGTGAAGAGGACCGTAAGCTCGACCGTGAAAAATATGGAGACGATCATCGGCCCGAAAGCCAGCGGCGCCGCCATAACGAAAGTGCGCAGGTCAATTCCCGGCGCCTGGGTGATGAAATAGGTGAATATGGAGCCAAAGCCCGAGATAAGGCCTATATGCGCAACCAGAAGAAGGGCCAGAAGGAAAATCATTTTGGGTGACTGGCGGATTTCACTGTGGAACTTCTTGGTGAAAATCATCGCGATGGTGAGAATTATCAGGTTGAGAAGCGACAACCCGGCAAACATCCCCAGCCAGCCCTGATCTTTTTTGTGGCTGATGATAAAATTGAGCTTGGCGTGATGTATGGGGGTGATTCTTTCTCCCTCGCGGATTATCATCTCCCCCATCAGAACCTGGAAGAAAACAGGTTTAACCTCCCCCTCCTCCTTGTCTTTCCGAAGCTCGGTCTCTTTCCGGTTGAAGGTGATGTTTGGTTCCAGCATTCCCTTGGCAATAAGGGTTACAAGCCGTTTCAAGCCGGGGCTCGACTCCGGCACGAGCCTGCCCACCGATTTTTTTATCTCTTCATAAGCTTCAGGGATATCGTAAATCCCCCCAAGGTTTTCAACGACCCTTTCCTCGCCTGTCGAAAGGAAGCGAAGGCTTAGCCCTTTGGAGGTGGAAGGGGGGAGCTGGTCTTTTTTGACCACCACCCCTTTGCCGAAGATCGGCCCCAGGATATTGGAGACAAACTTCCCTATTTTAGGATGAAAGTGATAATACCGCGCGGTTTTTTTTGCGCTTTGATCCAGCGTCACGCCAAGTTTTTCTTCAAATTCCTTTTCAAGGAGCGCGAACTTGTCGCTCTTCTCAAAACCGGTGATACCTTTTCTGGCGACGGCATACCGTTTTTCCCAATTGGCCGCGAGCATTTCGTCGTTGGAAACAGGAGTTTTTTTGCCATCAACCGAGGCCCTGTCCATATCCGCAATAAGGTCGAGATACATCTGCTCGGAAAAGGTTTTATAGGCCGACTCGATAAACGAGAAAGCCAGCGCGATACGCTTGTTCGCTTTTTCAACCGCTTCGGAATCGAAATCGTATACGTTCAACACACCGTTGCGGGCGATGATTTTGTTTTTGGAAGTCGATTCCTTGTCTATGACAAGCATATCTTCTGGCGCTTTGATGTTGACCGGGGCGATGGAGCCCAAGGGGGGTATCTCCACATTTCTATTGCTGGGGGTCATCATGTAGGCGAAAAGGAACGAAAGGAACAAGACAATGAGGGAGGTGAATACATTGCCCAGGCCTTTCCTGATTTTCCTTTCCCCTTTCACCGGCCCGTTGGAGGAGGTAAGCCCGCTTTCTTTATTCTTGAAAGCATTCAGGCTGATTATTTTTCCTGTTGGGGTCATTACTCTTTTTCCACCATTTCGCGCTTGCTCTCGTCGCGTTCATACGCCTTTAATATTTGTTTCACCAGGTCGTGTCGCACCACGTCTTTGTCAGTAAAGTTTACAAATCGTATTCCAGGAATATCCTTTAAAACGGATTTTACCCGCACAAGGCCGGAGACGATGCTTGATGGCAGGTCTATTTGAGTGATGTCCCCGGTGATAACAGCTTTGGAGTTCATCCCAAGCCTCGTTAAAAACATTTTCATCTGATCGGGGGTGGCGTTTTGCGCTTCGTCGAGAATTATAAACGCGTCATTTAACGTTCTGCCCCGCATATAGGCGAGCGGGGCTATCTCTATCAGCCCCTGTTCTATCATTGCGTTCACCCTGTCGGTTTCAAGCATGTCGAACAGGGCGTCGTGCAACGGGCGCAGATAGGGGTTGATCTTGTCGTTAAGGTCGCCCGGCAGGAACCCCAGCCTTTCCCCGGCTTCCACGGCGGGCCTCGTTAAAATAATCCTGTTCACCCTTTTACGCAAAAGATCCGATACCGCCGAAGCCATCGCGAGGTATGTTTTGCCGGTGCCGGCCGGCCCGATGGCCAGAACTATATCAAACTTGCTCATGGCGAAGACGTATTCCTTCTGCATCACAGATCTGGGTGTAACCTGTGTTTTCCCGGTGATAAGTTGAATCTTCTCACTGAAAATATCTTTGATCTTTATAGACGGGTCGTCATGGAAAGCGGGGATCAGGAACTTTAATGCGCCGTTATTGATATCTTGTTTATTACCGAACAGGTCTAGTAGCTGGAGGAGGAGGTTCGCCACGTTTTCGATGTTCTCGTCTTCTCCGCGGATATGAACCTTATCGTTGCGGACGAAGATTTGCACGCCGAACCGTTTTTCTATCCGTTTCAGGTTTTTATCGTTCACTCCCGCGAGGTCCTGAAAATGCGTGGAGTAATCTATCAAAGCTTCGCTCATTAAAACGCCTTGCTGATAATTACTAAATCTTTTTATATGATGGCGGGGGGCATCGGTTGAATTCAGGACGCGGCGGCATAACCCCTTTTAATCCCGTCTTAAATGCCGGGTCGTTTTGATCCGGCCAGTTTCGCGGCCCAAATTTCGGTTGATAAACAATCCATAATGCCGTAAATTTTACCATTATAGCCAATGCATGTGTCAAACAGAGTTAATCAGCGAGGCTTAAGGAAATGAAATACAACAAGATACGTTTGCAAAGCTTCGCTATGAGTCGCCCTCCGGATAATTTATCCTTTGTTTGAACATAATCCGGGCCAGCCGCCCGATTATTATTTGATAGAGCTTATATGACACTGGATATGTTCAAGGAGGATAAACCGGGAGGCGGAGGGGCGCCGCCCCGGCCTTTGGCGGACAGGATGCGCCCAAAATCTTTCGAGATGTTTTTGGGCCAGGGTGATATTTTGGGGGATGCCAAGCCGTTAAAAGCCCTGATCGATGGTGGCGCTATCCCATCCATTCTCTTCTGGGGCCCCCCTGGCTCTGGCAAGACGACTCTGGCGCGGTTGATCGCCAAAACGCAGGATTGCAGGTTCATCGAAATTTCCGCCGTCTCCTCCGGTGTGAAAGAATTACGCGAAGCTGTCGCCACCGCCAGGAGAGAGTGGCGAAACAACAGGCGAAGAACAATCCTCTTTATAGATGAAGTCCACAGGTTCAATAAAACACAGCAGGATGCGATCCTCCCGCATGTGGAAGAGGGGGAGGTGATCGTTATAGGCTCCACAACCCAGAACCCCGCCTTCGAAGTTATACCCGCGCTGAGGTCGCGCTCCAGGATATTCAGGCTTGAGAAGCTGTCGTTTGACGATGTAGTTTTGATAGTTCAAAGAGGAGCGGAAGATAAGGAAGATGGCTTTGGCAAAAGAGGAGTGAAACTTGGCGAAGGGGTTGTGGAAAAAATCGCAAGCGTATCTGGCGGGGATGCGCGGGTGGCCCTGAATCTTCTGGAATCCTCGGTCTATGCGGCGGGGGAGGGAACGGTCGACATAAAAATGGTCGAGGATCTTTCCAGGGATCAGGCGATATTGTATGACAAACTGGGGCAGGAACATTATGACCATGCGTCGGCGTTTCAAAAATCGTTGAGAGGATCAGACCCTGACGCATCTATATATTGGCTTGCCAAGATGCTGGCCGGGGGGGAGGACCCAAGGTTTATCGCAAGGCGGCTGATCGTCTGCGCTTCGGAGGATGTGGGCCTTTCGGATCCGGCGGCGCTGCTTGTGGCCATCGCGGCGGCGGACGCTGTTGATCGGATCGGCCTGCCGGAAGGGCGTATACCACTGGCCCACGCGACGCTCCATATAGCCACTGCGCCAAAAAGTAACTCGGCCTACCTTGCCATTAACAAGGCGATGACAGATATCGGGAAAGGGGACAGCCACCCGGTTCCCGATCACCTGAAGGACACAAGCTATAAAACGGCGAAAAGCTTCGGGTTCGGCAAAGGATATAAATATCCTCATGACTATGCAGGTCATTACGTCAGGCAAAAATATTTACCTGAAAAATTAAAAGCCAAAAAATATTACGAACCCCAGGAAGAGGGGAGAGAGAAAGAGATAAAGAACAAGATGAAGGGAAAGGGGCCAGGATAAAAAGCCGGTCGTGGACTCAATCGATGCCAGCAGGGCTAGATATGGCCGATAAAATCGCGTCGATAATTTCCTGGGCGCGGGCAGGGTCCTCCACCTTGCCGCCAGTCATTGTCCGCACATAAAAAACGTCGATGGCGGTGGCCCCTTCGGCGCTTATCTTGGCCGACTTGATGTTAAGCTCCAGCCGCGCGATGGTGCGCGTGATGTCATACAACAGCCCGATCCTGTCTTGCGCCCATATTTCCAGCACCGTGCTTTCTTCCGAAAGGTGGTTCAGTATTTTTGCTTTAGGCTCCACGATGGTTTCTTCCACCAAGTTTTTTTGCAGATATTTTGTCCGTCGTTTCACCATTTCCTTTATGTCTTTTTTCCCGTCGAGTATGTCGATGATCTCTTTTGTGAACCGGGCGAGGGAATGGCTGTCTGAGAACATGGAGAGGTTGGCCCCTCCCACGATGATATAGTCTAGCGCTATGATGCCGAAGGTGTGAATATGGGCCTCGATGATGTTAACGTTTTTTGCGGCGAAAGCCCCCGCGATGAGGGAGAAAAACCCGAGCCTCTCGGAAGCGGCCAGGGTGATTTTGCCCGACAGGTCACCTGGATTTGGCGTGTATTGGAAAACGATTCTTTTCTCTTCGATATTGTTGACCAGACGAATATCGGAGGCGACGATTTCCGGCGTTGCGTTTCGCAGGTATCTTGGTGGCGCTTTTCCCAGAAAAGAGAGGGCCTCTTCGATCTCCATCTTTGGCTGGGCCTCCCTGGCCACTGCCCCCGCCAACGCCTTCAGGCGTTTGTCATGCGAAAGGAACATGGCGTCCTTCTCGATGTAATAAAGCCTTGCCTGGTCAAACAATTCATCAAGGAGTTTATCTTTCCACGCCGTCCAGACGCCCGGCCCCACGGCGGCGATATCGGCGTATGTGAGCAGGTATAGCCTCCGCAAATTCTTTCTGTCGTTGGTGATGCGGCAAAAATGTTTTAAAGTCTCCGGGTCGGCGAAATCGTGGCGTTGCGCGGTGATACTCATCAAAAGATGTTCACGCACAAGGAACCCGACCTTGTTGAAATATTCCTCCAGCCCCAGCCTGTTAAGGATTTTATGGGTCCTGTCGTCCGGGTTTTCCTCGGCGTGATGATCCTCCGCTCTTTTACCCAGGTCGTGCATAATTAGCGCAAGTTTGACAATTTCAAGATCAGGTTGCGACCGGAATATAGAGCGCAACTGCCCCCCCACCTGTGCGTCCGGAATGTTTTCAAGATTTCGAATGGTGGCGATTGTGTGTTCATCCACAGAAAATTTATGAAACATATCGAACTGCGACAGCTTTCTGATCTCCCTGAATTCCGGAATTAACCTTTCAAGCAGGCCTGTCCGTGAAAAGACAGATATAGGGCGTGCGGAATTCCTGAGCTTTAATATTTCGATGAGCAGTTTGCCAGCCTCATTTCCCACAAACCATTCATCAGGAGCGCTGCGACACAATTTCCTTAGCCCGCGCCACAAGTTTGGCGCTGGTTTCAGGTTTTCGTCCGACAGCTTTCTGGCGATACGGAAAAGGATTTGCGGCGTTTCCTCGAACGAAGAGGGAGGGAACGATTTGGCATGCAGTTTTTCCCCGTCGGTGAAAAGCCCGTCGCTATCTGCGTATATGGGGCGCCAGAACCTGCGCCTTTTATAATTAAGGGCGAAGTCAACCATCTCCGTGGTGAACTCGTCGATAACTTCCGCCGCCATATAATATTCACGCATCAGCTGGGCCGCCACAATGTTGTCGGCTCCCGCTAATCCTTCGCTTCTTCCAATGGCCGCCTGAACAGATTGGACAAGTACGTCCTCCGGTTTTTCAAGGCGCCAGTGCAGGGCGTTGCGAATTCTTAAAATAAAAGAGTGGGCCTTCGCCACCCGCTCCACCCGCTCCATGTTGGTGGCGCCGGTTCGGACGATATCCTTGAAGGAGCTGATGTCGAGCTTAGACCTGATAACCCACCATGCCGTGTGAAGGTCTCGCAATGCGCCGCGGCTCTCTTTCAGGTTTGGCTCTGTAAGTAGTAACGCGCCGCCGTGCGCCTTGCGCCGCAGGGTCATCTCGTCGGTTTTCATATTAATAAAGACGTTGGGCCTGTAGCGGATCACTTTGCTTTCATACTTCTTTTTATACTCATCAAACAGGTTTTTATCTCCCTCGATGAACCGGCTTTCGATCATCGCGGTGCGCGCGGTGATGTCTGACAATCCTATCTCCACCGTGTCGGCGATGGTGCGCGTGCTGTGCCCCACTTTAAGTTTTAAATCCCACAATATGCCAAGGATCGATTTTGGACCGTCAGCATCCCCGCCGCCGCCAGGTTTTTTTAGAAGATAAAGAAGGTCGATATCGGAAAAAGGATTTAACAGGCCCCTGCCATATCCACCAATGGCGACAAGCGCCCCGTTAAATTTTATCTCGCCACTTGTAAAAAGCTCTTTGATCACATCATCGACAATCCTGCAAAGGGCGTCGCATACCTGAAGTCCATCCATCCCTTTGTCGTGGCGCTCTTTAATGAGGGCCCGTTTCGCTTCGAGGCTTTTACGCAAAGATTCGGTTTTGCCAGGTGTCATTTATACAATGATCCTATTTTTACGCTCACGATTACAGGTTCGCCGCTTCGGATGATATCCATCCTGACATTCTCCCCCGGGTGGCTTTTCAGCGCAAACCGCCTTAGCTCCCTTGGGCTTTGCACGCTTTGCCCATCGAAAGATGTGATGATATCCCCCCGCAAAACCCCGGCAAGCTGTGACGGAGAGCCATCCTCCACCGTGACCACAAGGGCCCCCCCGGAATCGGGCGCGTTAAACGAAATGGCCAGATCGTGGGTTACGGCCTGGGCGGTGACCCCTATTTTGCCTCTATCGACCCTCCCGTTTCTTATGAGGGAATCAACGACATAAATCACCTCACTCGACGGAATGGCAAACCCGATTCCATATCCCAGCCCATAAACAGCAGTGGTTATGCCGATCACTTTTCCATCGATATCCAAAAGCGGCCCGCCCGAATTGCCCGGAAAAATTTTCACATCTGTCTGGATATAATCTTCTATATCCACGATTCCTATGTTCGATCGCCCTAAAGCGCTTATCACGCCGGCTGTAACACTCCCCTTGAATGTGAAAGGGTTGCCGATCGCCATCACCCATTGCCCCGGCATAAGCTTTTTCGAATCGGCAAACGTAACGGGAGCGAGTGTGCGCCCGCTCGATATTTTAAGCAGGGCAAGATCGGTCATCGGGTCCACCCCGATAAGCGTGGCGTTAACCTCCACCTCCGGGTTTCCCAGCTTCACAAGGACTCTCTCCCCTTTTGCTATCACGTGATGGTTGGTGACGATGTGGCCCCGTTTGTCAATCACCACGCCCGACCCCTGGGATATCACCTTGTAAGCGGGCGCCCAGACGCCTTTAAAACGACGCCACAATTTTTCCATGAAACCGGTTTCGACTCCGTCCTCTTCTTTGTCGACCGCTGGCGCCAGCGACATCACCATCACAACGGAGGGCATCACGTCTTTTACAATGCGCGGAAAACGGGTGTTGTGAGAAAAAGGGGCCCGGACCGAACGATGTTGCGGGGCGAACAAGCCGCCGCTCCACAAAAGGATGGCGATCCCCAAAGCCGCGCCCACCAGCGCAGGGAGAGCCCGTTCCCTCATCGCTTCACCCCTGTGTGTATTGCGCATATCCCGAAGGTGAGCCGGGTGAACCGCACCTCGCAAAGCCCGGCCTCTTCCATTTTTTGCGCAAGCTTTTTTGGCGTGGGGAATTTGTAAACCGAATCGGGCAGGTATGTATAGGCCTGTTTTTTACCCGATACCATCCCGCCGATGAGAGGGAGAATGCGTGTGAAATAAAATTTATATAAAGACGCTATAAACCTGTTGGTTGGTGTGGCGAATTCCAGGATCACCATCCTCCCCCCAGGTTTTATGACCCGCGCCATCTCTTTCAAGCCGGTCGCAAGCTCTGCGAAATTGCGAACACCAAAGGCGCACATGCTCCCGTCGAAAAAGTCGTCGCCAAACCGCATGTCCAGCGCATCGCCTATATCCAGGTCTATCCTGTCTTTCAGCCCCCGCCTCTCCATTTTATCCTGGCCGATTTTCACCATCTCAGGCGAGAAATCTATCCCGGTGACCCTGGCCGATTTATGGCTGGCTTTGACAAGCTCTATAGACATATCACCAGTGCCGCACGCCACATCCAGGAAATTTTCGCCCTCCATATCGGCAAATTCGCGAACAGCCTTTTTCCGCCACGTGATATCGATTCCCAGCGAAAGGAAATGATTGAGAAAATCGTAGCGATAGGCAATGGCGGAGAACATCTCGCGGACGGCGCTGGCTTTGGCTTCGGAAATATTCATCCCGATATTATCGCACACTGGGAATCCGGCTGGTATCCCCAAGAATAACAAGAGCAGGTTATGTTAAACGATAACACGATGAAACCGGCGCCTGGAACGCCCTGGCGCCGGCTCACATTTATGCTAACGGTTCTTTTTTCCGGCGGTGGCGTTGTTGCGATGCCAGGTCGCATATTTGTCATCGGACCATCTGGACTGAAACCACGCGATGATTTCATCTATCTGGCTATCGCTTAATTTCTCCTTGAACGCATCCATATTGCCTCCCCTGTCTTTGCTTCCATCCCTGATATATTTTTTCAGGACACTCATGGGGTGATGCCAGGCATGCCCGTCTCCATTGAGAGGTGGAGGAGGATAGGCCCCGTCTTTGTCCGGTTGTTTCCAGTTTGGGCCACCCTCACCATTGTCACCATGGCAACGGGCGCAGTTCTCGCGAAAAAGCTTGAGCCCGTTTGCGGTTTTCACAGCGTCGGTGATTCGCTTGATCTGGGGAGGTTTGGACAAGGGGCTGGTTCCTTTTGCAATCGCCTCGCCGGACTTTTGCTGGCTCGACTGGCTATTATTGTCCCCGCCGCTACAAGAGCCGAGCGCCGCGCCTGTAAACAATATCAGAAAAGCGAATACCGCATGCCTTACAGCCATTTTTCTAAACTCCTTAAATTGAAAATAACGGTTCATCGAACCGGTGTCATTTTGTTCTTCCCATTCTCATCCATTCTCCTTCCGGCGCAAGTGATATCACGTAATGAACTATATCCCATACCTGATACTCTTTTCCACGAAATACTCCCGCATACGACGGCATGGGCGTCCCGGTCAGGCCGGTCATGAGGGTTCTGTAAATATCCTCATGGTCCGCGCCGTTTTTGAAAGAGCTGGGCCTGGATAAATCGGCCGGTTTTATGGGAAATCCCAGTTCGTCTTTCAAAGTGTCTGCGGAAGGGCCATCACCCCTCCCCTCGGCGCCATGACACTGAAAGCATTTCATCTCTGTAAACAATTTTTCCCCGCGCAATATACTTTCGCGTGTGAAATCGACGGAATGGTTGATCGCGATTTGCTTCGGAGTGTCTTCATCGTCAATATCCTTATAAAATTGCGAAACATATAAAACAACCTGCCTGAGCTTTTCCCTTCCCAAACCCCTGAACGAGGGCATAAACCCGGGGATGCCGTCCCGCACAGTTTTCATCAGGTCAATCTCCAGCGGAAGCTCTCCCGACCCTGTCGACTTGAATTTAAAAACGCCATAGATGAATACGCGCGGCCTTGGGGCCGAGTATGGCCCAATGAAAACCGCGGTGGGGCCATCCCCTTTGCCTTCGGCGCCATGGCAATAGAAGCATGTCATGTCATACACCATTTTCCCCATAGCCAAATCGGCCTTAAGGCCCATATTGTGTCCCTCATGCATTTTCATTTTTTTGCCGCTACCAAGAGTCATATCATGATCTTTGCCGTGGTCCATCTTGTGGCCGGAATCTTTCATCCCCTCCATCTTGCCGTGGTCCATCGGCGCTTTATTCTCTTGCGCGTTTGCGGTAAAAGAAGTAGCGACAGACAGAGGTATTATCAACAAGGCCAGCGCCTGTTTTATATTAATCATTTTCATCACCTATCATCACAATGGTTAAAAATCGAAGTCAACGCCAAACGTGGCGGCGTTTTTATAGCTGTTCAATGGATTGACAGTCTCACTTTTCAGGTTATAGCTGTCCCTTAGATAGAGGGCGAAATTGTCTCGCACGTAATACCTCGCCTGCAGGCTCACAACTTCGCCATCTTCCTTCTCCGCCAGGAAACCGCCAGAATCTAGCCTGTCGTATCGAACAGACAGGAGAAGCTCATTCGTAGCGATGTAGTCCGCCTCGATAGTGAACCCGGAGGCGGAATCATCGAAAACCTCCAGAGTGGCTTCGGGGAGGTCATCAATTTTGTCCCACATGAAGGCGCCGTATATGTCAAAAAGTTTATATTTCACGTTAAATCCAAAACCGTATCTTACCCAGTCGATAAGCGTTGCTTTGGAGGAGTCGGAGGCGTTTTTAACGGTTCCCGTATCGTTTCCCGTATAATACAAGGCGGAAAAACTGCCCGACAGATAATCCTTCGATCCGAAGTTATACCTTCCCACAAAATAGTAATCCTTATTCATGTTAGTGTCCTGGAATCCCGCTTGCAGTCCCTGCATGATTCCCACTTCAAATAAAAACGGTCCGACCATCCCATGGAAATCGGCTCCCATATCTCCTGTTGTGTTATACAGGCTCGGTTTGGTCACCTCCACAAGATCACCTTTTCCTGTCCTCATTCCGTAAAATTTCGATGAGAACGCAAAAGGTTGCAACGTGAACCTCCTTATCTTTCCTTCGTCCACTTGCCCGGTTATCGGCTCCATAAACTGCCTGTTGGTTGAGTACGAAAAATTTGTGGATGGATCAATCTTTCCAATCATGATCATAGGCCCGTGAGACATCACTCCCCCTTCCCCGCCATGATCCATCTTGTGGCCATCGTCACCGCCGCCAAAAAGCTTCTTTACCTGCCTGTCGAGGTTGAACATTAAAAACGCCTCTCTCGACAATCCAAACCGCGGCCCCTGCCTGTATTCATCCCCTTCTCCCTCAATCTCGGAGGCTTCATGTTCGAAAGAGAGGAAATAACTGATATCCTTGGTGAACGTCCCGGCGAAGTAAAGCTCGGCGACCTGGGGGAAATTCAGATTCAATTCCGATTCGTTTTCTTCGGCCTGAACCCAGTCAACAAAATTGCCTGTAAACCGCATGGCGAAGATATTCAGGAGTTCTTTCTCCAGGTTTACGCGCCCCACTTTTCTCTTTTTCAGGATTTCACCACTCTCCGTCATCGGTATCTGGTAGCCCGCCATATGGAACGCCTCGCCAAACGGGTTGAGCCGCGGAGGTTTTGTGTGGCATACGGTGCATGTCACGTTATATTTCCGCGCAAACGCCGGGATCGCTTCGGCCACATCCGCAAGCAGAAAATTAACAAACCCGGATATGGGTATTAATATAAATAAATATAGTATCAGCCTCTTTTTCATAAACTTCTCCTGTGATTGATAGAAAATTGTGAATGGCGGAGAGAAGCTTAAACTCTGGGAGGCCTGTACGGGGTGACGGCCACTCCTTTTATGGACTGGATAGAATGAGCCCAGTTGACCAGGGTTTCTTCCGAGATAGAGGCCACTTCACTATTGTTTTTGGTCGGTAAAGCGGAAGAAGCCGACAAACAGCAATGGTCGCCGTGGGATGCGGCGTGCGACATGGCGGAATGGTCCATCCCGTCCCCCTGAAACAGAGGGCAAAGTGTTAAAAACACAAATATCGCCGCAAATACAAAAGAAACCGGTTTATTCATAGCGACGGATTGTATATGAATAAATTCAGGTTTGCAACCGCCTTTTATTTCTTTTTTCCGCGCGTTTTTTTCTTTGGCCTGTGCAGTTTATATTCAAGGCTGTCTAGCAAGGCTTGCCAGCTAGCTTCGATGACGTTGGCCGACAACCCGACAGTGCTCCACCGCTCCGCGCCATCGCCAGATTCGATGAGGACTCGTGTCATGGAGGCGGTCTTCAGATTGTCCATCAGGCGCACCTTGAAGTCGTGCAACTCAACATCCGACAGTTCCGGATAGCTTTCCACGAGGGCTTTTCGCGCCGCCTTGTCCAGGGCGTTCACAGGCCCGTTCCCTTCCGCCACGGAGTGAGTCGTCTCTCCATTTGGCAGGCGGAGCTTTATCACCGCCTCGGCCCAGTTGTCCCCCGCCTCGTTGGAGAAAGATGAAACCACGCGCGCGCGGACAACGTCGAACTTCTTTTTCCATTGCCCCGCCGCTTTTCGGATAAGGAGTTCGAACGAGGCTTCCGCCCCTTCAAACTCAAACCCCTGCGACTCCAGCTCTTTAAGTTCGTTCAGGATTTTTATTGTTGTTTTGTCTTTTCCTTTAAGGTCTATCCCGAATTCTTCGGCTTTCGCCAATACGTTTCCCCTTCCGGAAAGATCGGAGACCAGTACGCGCCTCCTCGCGCCGACAGTTTCAGGCCTGATATGCTCATAAGAGGATGATTTCTTTCGGACAGCCGCCACATGCAACCCCCCCTTGTGGGCGAAAGCCGATTTGCCCACATAAGGCTGGTGAGGACGGGGTGACAGGTTCGCCAGTTCAAACACCAGATCCGAAAGTTTTAAAACTTTTTTGAGGTTTGCCGCCGAGACGCATTTGTAACCCATTTTCAATTGCAAGTCTGGTATGACGGAGCAAAGGTTTGCGTTGCCGCACCTCTCCCCGATTCCGTTTATCGTGCCATGAACCTGCCTTGCCCCGCTATGCGCGCCGGCCAGCGTGTTGGCCACGCCGCTTTCCGTGTCGTTATGGCAATGGACGCCGATTTGACTGTCGGGCATTCTGGCAATCACCGTGGCCACGATTTCCCCCACGTCGAAATGGAGCAGTCCGCCGTTGGTTTCGCACAGCGCCAGCCAATCGGCCCCCGCCTCTTGCGCCGCTTGCAATGTCTCCATAGCATATTCCGGGTTCGCCAAAAACCCGTCGAAGAAATGCTCCGCGTCGAACACGACCTTGTCTACCCGTTTTTTAACATAGGCGATGGTGTCGTGGATGATCTCCAGGTTTCGTTTTTTTGAAATGCTCAAAACCTCGGTCGCCTGCATATCCCAGCTTTTGCCGAAAACCGTGACGCATGGCGCCCCGGAAGTCAGCAGAAGCTTGACCCCTTTGTCGTCCGATACTTTTTTCCGGGGGTGATGGGTGGAGCCAAAGGCGGTTACCATCGCATTTTTCAGGTTGAGCTTTTTAACCTCCCTGAAATAGGCCTCATCGCGCGGGTTACTGCCGGGAAAACCCCCTTCTATATAATGAACCCCGAAGTCATCGAGCGCTTCGGTGATGGCGAGCTTGTCGTCCAGGGAAAAGCTGACATCTTCGGCCTGGGCGCCATCGCGCAAAGTCGAGTCGAGTATCTCTATCTTTTTGCCGGCGCTCATTTCTTTTTCGCCCCGGTCTTTCTGGCCTTTGGTTTGGCTTTCAGGTTGAACGCGTCATGAAGGGCCCGAACCGCCTTCTTCACATCTTTTTCGGAAACCACGCACGAAACCTTGATCTCCGAAGTTGATATCATTATGATGTTTATCTTCTCCCTGGCCAGGGCGCGGAACGCCTTGGCCGCCACGCCGGTGTGGCTTCTCATACCAACGCCGATGATCGAAACTTTCCCGATCTTTTCATCAGCCTCCACCTTGTTTGCGCCGATCTCTTTTACAAATGGTTTGATGATTTTTATCGCCAGTTTCATTTCACTTTTCGGCACGGTGAACGATATGTCAGTTGTCCCGTCTACAGATGTGTTCTGGATAATCATATCGACGTTCACGTGGTTCTCCGCCACATGGGAAAAGAGCCTCGCCGCCACGCCCGGCATGTCTGGCGCCTGCGTCAGGGTGATTTTCGCCTGGTTCAGATCATATGCTATGGCCGATACGACCACCTTTTCCATCTCTTTAAGCTCATGAGTCACTAGCGTTCCCTTTCCATCGGTAAAAGTAGATTTAACGCATATCGGTATATTGTACTTCTTTCCGAACTCGACCGAGCGGGTTTGCAAAACTTTCGCGCCCATGCTGGCCATTTCCAGCATTTCATCGAACGATATGGTTTCCAGCCTTCTGGCGTCTTTCACTATTCTGGGGTCGGTGGTGTATACCCCTTCCACGTCTGTATATATCTCGCACAAATCGGCCCCCAAAGCGGCCGCTATGGCCATGGCCGAAATGTCCGACCCACCCCGCCCCAGGGTGGTCACGGCCCCGGTCACCTCGTTTATCCCCTGAAACCCGGCGACCACAGCCACCTTCCCCTCTTTCAGGGTCTCCCTCAGCATTTCGCCGGTTATCTGTTTTATCCTGGCTTTCATATGGACAGCGTCGGTGATCATCCCCACCTGCCTCCCGGTGAGAGACGCGGCCGGAACACCCGCCGCGTTTAAAGTGATCGCCAGCAAGGCGGCCGAAACACGCTCTCCCGTGCTCATCAAAAGATCCATTTCCCGTTCCGGTGGATGATCGCTTATCTGGTTCGCCTGCCTGATCAGCCGGTCTGTCGTTCCCGACATGGCGGAGACAACGACCACCAGGTCGTTCCCTGTTTTGCGGCTTTTGGCCACCTTTTTCGCCACCCTTTTGATCAGCTCGATAGACCCGACCGATGTGCCGCCATATTTTTGCACAATTAAAGCCATTTTATTTATTTCTCGCCTTCAATAAAATATTTAGAGATTTCAATGGCGCTATCAAACTTTAATTGCGAGCTTTCCAGTATCGATTCGTCAAACGGGACCGAGCCAGCATCAGCAGGCGGCGGATAGATGGCGAATGGAACCGGATCGAGAGTGTGGGTTTTCACTTCAAGGGGCGTCGCATGATCGGAAATGGCCATCACGCGATAGTCATCCCTCCCCTTTAATCCTTCAAGGACAGGGCCGACAACCTTCCGGTCGAAATCACTGATCGCCTGAATTTTATATTCGAGCGACCCGGCATGCCCCGCCTCATCAGGCGATTCCACGTGAAGATAGACCATATCCACATCCTTAAGGGCTTCGAGGCAGGCCCTTGCCTTCCCCTCATAGTTTGTGTCTATCCATCCGGTGGCCCCGGGTACTTTTATTATCCGCATTCCGGCATATACGCCGATCCCCCGCATAAGATCGACAGCGCTGATCATCGCTCCGCCAAGCCCATACAGTTCGCGCAAAGAGGGCATCGTGGGCGCTTTCCCCTGGCCCCAGAACCACGCGCTGTTGGCAACCTTTTTCCCCTCGGCTTTAAGCCTGGCGTTGGTCTTGTGCTGGTGCAGGAATATCTGCGTCTCCCCCATTAACTTTGTTATAAAGGGGGCGCCTTTTCCACCGGGCATATGGTCGGCGATGTTTTGCCCGGAGATATCGTGGGGAGGGGTGAGCTTGCAATCGGTCATTCCCCCTTTCCACACCATCAAATGCCGGTACGATACGCCAGGATGAAACGATATCTCATCGCTTCCCAGCTCTTCGTCAAGGGCGTTAATAAGCTCGGTGGCCGGCTCGGTTTCGATATGTCCCGCAGAAAAATCCTCCATCACGGCGCCATTACCCACCCGGCGAAGGGAGACGAGGTTGCATCTGAAAGCGACATCATCAGGAGCCAGTTCAACCCCCATCGCCGCCGCCTCCAAGGGGGCCCGGCCAGTGTAGTAGCTGTTCGGGTCATACCCCAGGATTCCCATGTTGGTCACGTCGGAGCCAGGCTCAAACCCTTCTGGTGTGGTTCTGGCGGATCCGACGGTTCCTTCCCTCGCCATGAAATCGAGGTTCGGGGTCTTGGCCACCATCAGGGGGGTCCGGTTATCGAGCTCCGGTAAAGTTCTGTCTGGCATTCCGTCGCCCAGCAGGATGACGTATTTCTGTTTTCTCATTTTACAAAAACCATTTTCGATAAATTCTTTCCCCTCTCCCTTTTAGCGGGTCGGGGTAAAGGTGATTCAATGTTTATAATTTCAGCTTATTTTTCGCCGTTTTCTATTCTTATCGCCACCGCCGGGGCGTTTAATATGTTTTGTGTTTTGATTTTTTCGATGGCGCAGGCCAGATCGGCTCCATTGGCGGCGTGGGTCATCAACACAACACTCACAGGTTTATTCTCTTCGCGCCCCCGCTGGATCATCGAAGCGATAGAAACCCCGAATTCGCCCAAAGCCCCCGCTATCATCGCAAGAACGCCCGGCCTGTCCGGCACGGTAAGGCGCAAATAAAACTGCGTCTTCACCTCGTTTATCGGCAGGATACCAAGCTTCTTTCTCGATTTCACCGGCACGTTCATCGGGAGGGAGTTCCCGCTTCCTGATAATATTTTTCGCGCGATTTCCACAACGTCTCCCATTACGGCGGAGGCGGTTGGCCCTGCGCCTGCGCCGGGGCCAACCAGCATGTTCATCCCGGCAGACTCCCCTTTTATGGCGATGGCGTTTAGCGCCCCGTTAACTTTTGCTATAGGGTTATCCCCCGCGATCATCGCCGGGTGGACGCGGATGTCTATCTTGTCTCCCGCGCGTTTTGCGATAGCAAGCGATTTCACGCGGAAGCCGAACTCCTTGGCCATGGCGACATCCTCCTGGGTGATGGAAGTGATACCCTCTGCGTTTATATCCGCAAAGTCGACCGGAGTTTCAAACACAAGTGACGCGAGGATGGCGATTTTGTGGGCGGAGTCTATTCCCTCGACGTCGAAGGCGGGGTCGGCTTCGGCATAGCCCAGGGTTTGCGCCTCATTTAGCGCATCGGCAAACGAACATCCTTCATCGGTCATACGCGACAGTATGTAGTTACAGGTTCCATTCACTATCCCCTGGATCGACACGATCCCGTCTCCTGCAAAAGGGCCTTTTAATGAATTGATGATCGGCACCGCTCCGGCCACCGCCGCTTCGAACCCAAGCTCCACCTTCGCGCTTTCAACAGCCTGGCAGACCCGCTCGCCATGGAGCGCAAGCAGATGCTTGTTGGCGGTTACGATGCTTTTGCCGTTTTCAGCCGCTTTGAGCATAAGCTTAAGGGCAGGATCCTCCCCCCCCATCACCTCCACCACAATGTTCACCTCCGGGCTATTGACCACTTCGAATGGATCCTGGGTCAATAGCGCTTCATCAATGTGTCTGCCGCGCTTTTTGGATTTGTCGCGAACGGCGATTTTGATTATCTTGACCGGGGCGCCAACGCGGGCCGAGATGGATTCTTTTCTTTTATCAAGAAGATCAACGAACCCCTCCCCCACAACGCCGCAACCGATTAAACCAATTTTAACTGATCTCATATTTCCTGTTAATCTCCTCCCCGTCCCGGGCGACCCGAAGGACACTCCATGAGGGGCTTTGGCCCAAAAAATTTCATTTCAACGCGTCCCGTATCCCGCGCACAGCCTGCCTGATGCGGTGATCGTTCTCCACCAGCGAGAAGCGAACATATTCGTTCCCCCCATCGCCAAAGCCTATCCCGGGCGACACAGCCACCTTCGCCTCCCGCAAAAGTTTCTTGGAAAATTCGAGCGAGCCCATATCCCGGAATTTTTCCGGTATCCGGGGCCACACAAACATCGTCGCCTTCGGTTTCGCAACGGGCCAGCCTATTCTGTTTAGTCCTTCGCAAAGGGTGTTACGCCTTTGTTCATACACTTTTCTTATGTTCTCCACGCACTCCTGCGGCCCGTTGAGGGCGATGATGCTGGCTATCTGGATCGGCTGGAACATGCCGTAGTCGAGATAACTTTTTATCCGCCTGAGCGCATAGACAATGTCCGGGGCGCCAACGCAAAACCCGACGCGCCACCCCGGCATCGCGTATGTTTTCGATAAAGTGGAAAACTCCACCGCCACATCTTTCGCCCCTTTAACCTCGAAAATCGAGGGCGCCTTGTATCCATCGAAGACGATTTCGGAATATGCCAGGTCGTGGATGATGATAATGTCATGCTTTTTGGCAAAATCTATCACCTTCTCGAAAAATTCAAGATCGACGCAAACAGTGGTCGGGTTATGGGGAAAATTTAATATGATCGCCTTTGGCCTGGGCCACGTTCGCTCGAACGCAAGGAGCAGGTTCTCGAAAAAATCTTCATCGTTCGACAGCGGCACGTTTATCACGTCCGCCCCGGCGATCACCACCGCGTATGTATGGATAGGGTATGTGGGGGCCGGCACAAGGACAGAATCGCCGGGTGAAAGTATGGCGAGCATCAAATGGCTCAGCCCCTCTTTCGAGCCGATGGTGACGATCGCTTCACTCTCCGGGTCGAAATCTATATCGTATTTTCGTTTGTACCATCCGCAAATGGCGCTTCTGAGCTTGGTGATGCCCCGGCTGGCCGAATAGCGGTGGTTGTGCGGCATTTTTGCGGCCGATACGAGCTTGTCCACAATGTGCGGCGGGGTGGGCATATCGGGGTTGCCCATGCCAAAATCGATGATATCCTCCCCTTTTCTCCTCGCCTCCATGCGCAGGTCGGTCACCTCCGATAAAACATAGGGAGGGAGCCTGTCTATCCGGGCGAAACGCCGTTTTTCGTTTTTATCTTTCACAATTTCAGAGTCCACTATTATTAAAGCGCCAATATAGGCGTAACTTGTTATTCTAGGTCAGGTTACGGCCTCTTTGCAATTAAAACAGGCGGTATTTTGAGAAAAGAATTATAGAATTTACTGATTATCTGGCGGCAAGGAATTTACCTGAGCGCCTCCTCGGCATGATAGGAAGAGCGGACGAACGGCGCCGAGAAGACGTGGCCAAATCCCAACCCCTCTCCAACGTCTTTTAGCTCATCGAAGACTTCGGGACGAACATATTCCACTACCTCAAGGTTCTTAAGGGTGGGGCGAAGGTATTGCCCGATGGTGACGATATCGCACGAAACACTTCGAAGCTCTTTTAACACATCGACAACTTCATCGAACGTTTCACCAAGCCCAAGCATCACCCCGCTTTTGGTCAAGATTTCCGGGTCTTGACTTTTCGCTCGTTCAAGCAGGGCAAGCGATTGCCGGTAATCGGCCGATGGCCGCACTTTTTTATATAACCGTGGCGCCGTTTCAACATTATGGTTAAACACATCCGGCCTTGCGTTAGCAACCTTGTCGATAGCAGTTTCGTCTCCGTTAAAGTCTGGCGTCAACACTTCCACCGTCGCCGATTGGTTTTCCTCCCTGATAGCTGTGATAGTGGTGGCGAACTGTTTTGCGCCGCCATCGGGCAGGTCGTCCCGGGTGACGGAGGTGATGACCACGTGCTTTAAGTCAAGCCGTTTCGCCGCCAAGGCGATACGTTTTGGTTCACCCGAATCTGGCGGGGCGAGGCGGGCGCCAGCATCAACCGAGCAAAAGCCGCAGTTCCTTGTGCACCTGTCTCCCAGGATCATAAATGTGGCTACCCCCGCCGAAAAACATTCACCCATGTTTGGGCATCTGGCGGAACTGCAGACAGTGTTTAGCCCTCCACCCGCAATCTCTTTGCGAACAAAGATCGTATCGGCAAACCTTGCCTGCGGTTTTCTCAGCCAGGGGGGTTTTATCATTGCGGGGCTGTGGCGATGGCGGTGAATTTCGCGAGGGCGCCCGACATTTTTTTGATGATCGGATCATTATTTTTTATGTTGTGCCGCTTGGCCAGATAGGCCGGATCGTTATAGCTCAGCCACACATCCCCCTTTTCATCCTCCCACGCAAGGGCTTTCATCGGCAGGTCTATCCCGATGGTCTGGTTTTCGCGCATCAGGGGTGTTCCCAGCCGGGGGTTGCCGAAAACAAGGATGGTCGTAGGGCGCAGGTCTTCATTCACCCTTGCGCCGTTGGCCCTGTGGTCGAGCCTCGCGATGATTCCTATTCCCTTTTTTTTCAGGGTAGATTCCAGAATATCGATAGTCTTTTTCACGCTATTCGAGCTTTTAACGGTTACAACCCCGTTTCCCGCCATCGCTGGCGCCGTGAAACCCAGGATAAATATACCAGTGATAAATAATAATGGAGCTATCTTCGTCATGTTTTCTCCCTGTTAATCGTGGGCGATACCTAAAGTTTTATAACCATCGATTTTGCCACACAATGGAAATGTTGAAAAGAATTTAAAGGGACGGGGCCAAAAGTGTTCCTCGGCCCCGGGCGATGCATCGTGCGGCGATACGCCAAAGCGGCCACTATTTATCTGGTAAGAATGTCTATCATGCGAAACATCTTCACGATAGATACAAACGCGCCGACAAGCGCAATCGACATAATCAGGAATATCACAAATATTTTAAACCGCTTTTCAGGATCGGGGAAAATTTTTTCCGATAGCTTCGCCAGATGATCCCAATAGAACGTCAGGATAAGGGTCGCCACAAAGCCCAGGCCAAGAGTTAAAACCAGGCGCGCGGTGGCTTCATCCAAGGCGGTCTCCCTTTTATTCCTGAAAAGTTTGTATGTTCAGTATCTCAAGGCGGGGTGATCTTGGCAACAATTTGGCTCGCAACGCTTCAATGCCACCGGTTACGCAAAAAATTCCGGATCGATTGGCGCGAGTGGCTGGCCCCCGAGGATTCGAACCTCGACATACAGATTCAGAGTCTGCCGTCCTACCATTAGACGAGGGGCCAAACGATGAAGCTTTAAATCGACCCTATTGTTACTCAAACAAACCATTTATTTCAACCCTCATTTGCGTCGCTTCGCTGTTTTTCGCGTCGCCTACGCTAGCAGAGATATCCTCTCTCTTGCATGACTCTCAGGTTGCGTGTGCGGGCGGAGGGTGAGGGAAATATATGTGGCCACCAGCGATAGCAACGCAAAAATATGTCTATTGACATCTATTCCGGTTAACATTAAACTGCTTCAATGCCTGTAAAAAGGCAAAAAATGGGTATATACCGGATATGTTAACCTGTCACCAACTAGGCGATCGGCTTTTTTTATGAATTACAATTCAATAGTCACCACTCTCACCGCCCAGGCGCCCGTTCCCGGCCCCGTAGCTATCCCGAACGGAGGGTTTGACCCTTCGGTCATGGGTATGATAATGAACTCCGGGCTTGTGGCAAAGCTTGTGCTACTGGTGCTTTTTGTTTTTTCCCTTGTTTCGTGGGCCATAATGATCCACAAGCTAAGGCTGTACCGCAAAGTGAAAATGGAGACCAGCGTGTTCACCGAGGCCTTTGCGCGGCGGGGTCAACTGGACCAGATATATAACCTGGCCAAAAAACTGAAAAACTGTCCCATGGCAAGGGTTTTTCTGGCCGGATATATCGAATTGGCCACACAGTTCCGGATAACTCAAAGTGAGCAGGCGTCCGATGACGAGGAGTTATTACTGGAAAAGCTCGATTCCATCGGCAGAGCCCTTGAGAGAGCGACCGCCCAGGAGGTGACAAAGCTTGAAAGATGGCTTATCTTTCTTGGCACCACCGGCTCGGTGACCCCGTTTGTCGGCCTTTTTGGCACTGTGTGGGGTGTGATGAGCTCATTCGTCGGGATTGGCGCCAAAGGAACCGCCAGCATAGCGGCGGTGGCCCCCGGCATCGCAGAGGCGTTGATAGCCACCGCGGGAGGGCTTTTTGTGGCTATCCCGGCGGTTATCGGATACAACTATTTTATTTACCGTGTGAAAATTAAAGCGACCGATATGGACAACTTCTCGCTTGATATGTTGTCTCTTATCGACCGCGTCTATATAAAACGATCGACATGAGCCAGTATACAGGCGGCAGAAGGTTCCATCGCAAAGCGCCTGTCCTGTTGACCGAAATCAACATCACCCCTTTTGTGGACGTCATGCTGGTGCTCCTCATCATTTTCATGGTCACAACCCCCATGATGCTGAGCGGGATAAATATTGAGTTGCCAAAAGAACAGGTGACCGCCCTGGAGTCGCGGGAGGAGAACGTGGTTTCCCTTCGTTTGGGCGGCGCGATATTTTATAACGATAAAAGATTAACCGAGATAGAGCTTATGAACAAGCTCAAATCGCTGGCCGCCGGAAAACCGAGCGCCAGCGTGTATTTAAGGGCTGATAAGGACCTTGCGTACGGGGACGTTGTTCATGTTATGGGGATCATAAATAATTCAGGCATCAGACAACTGGGTATGATCACCGAAGTTCCGCAGAATATGTCGAATAAAAGGAAGAAGTGACGGCCCGGTATCGCTCGCTCGAATAAAGAAGCGTTAAATCTTATGATGAGGCTGGGCTTACATTGATAAATGAAAATAGAGCAACTGGTGTCCCAAAGAGACCGGGATTTAAACACCCGGAATCATTTTTTAAAAGCGCTGGGAATTTCAGCGATTTTTCATCTTGGCGTTATTTTGATTATAGTCCTTGCCGGGGCCATGAGCTCCAAGCCGAAGATACTGGTGCCAGGATACAAGGTGAGCCTTGTCATGTCTCCCAAACCGAGCACTTTACAAAAAAAACGGGTTCCAAAGAAAAAGAAAAAACGGATAGTGAAAAAGGCGCCCAAAAACGTGAAGGTGAAAAAGGCGAAACCCAAGGCAAAGAAAAAAACTTCGCCAAAGGGGAAGAAAATCGTTCCCAAGAAAAAGGAGCCGGAGAAGCCGAAGAAAGTTATAGCGCCAGAAAAGGTGGAAGCCCGGAAGGAGACCGCCCCGAAAAAACCGGACAAACCGAAGCAAAGAGCGGTTGTCGCGGCCGGCATGCCTTTTCCTCATCTTTGGTATCTTAAAATTGTGGAGCGCCGGGTGGATGAAAACTGGGCGACCCATGGTATAGACATAAGAGGTATGAGAGGCGACCCTGTGGTTCGGTTTAGCATAACGCGGGATGGCTCGCTTTCGAGCGTTTTAATGGAAAAATCATCCGGGAGTCCGGACCTGGACGCAAGCGCCGTTCAGGCTGTGCGGGAGTCCTCTCCCTTTCCTCCTTTGCCGGACGATTTTCCTTCGAACAAGCTGGATGTGCACTTCGGGTTCAGCTACGCGCAACATGAATGATAATTAGGATAAGGGAATGTTATTAAAAGAAAAGATGATTAAACTTTGCTTGATAGTGATTGTGACAGCCGTTGTGGCGGTTGGGTCGGTAAAAAAGGCCGATGCGAAGATGGATGTGTTTCTGCACACTCAAAGGTCGGAATCGAGGCTCATTGAAATTGCGATTCCAAAGTTTACCTTCCTTGGCAAGGATGCGGAAAACTTTGGCTGGCGCGCCGCCAGGATTATCAACAGGGACCTGAAATTTTCCGGATATTTCAAGACAAACAATAACTACGATTTTATGGCCCAGGCCTCGAGGCGGGACTCGAGGGAGGGGAAGGTCGATTTTGAGGAATGGCGCTCTTTGGCCTCCGATTTTCTTGTGAAAGGGAACCTGAGGGTGGATCGGACCGGCTCTATGGTTCTGGAGGTTCGTGTGTACGACCTTCAAATGAAAAAACTGACCTTCTCCAAAAGGTATATTGGGCCGCGCGCCATTTTCAGGCAGATAGCCCACCAGTTTTCCGACGATTTTGTTAAAAAACTGATAGGGGAAAAAGGGGTGGCGCGATCCAGGATCGCCTTTATTTCCAGGGTTATGGGTTATAAAGAGCTGTTTGTGATGGATTATGATGGCTATAGCCCCAGGGCTATCACTTCCGATCGGTCGATAGTTATATTGCCCGACTGGAATCCAGTTTCCGATGTGATTTTGTTCACCACATACAAGTATCGCAACCCCGATCTTTACGCCATCGACCTTAAAGCCAAGGCGCGCTATCCTATTTCCAGGAAAATAGGGCTTAACGTGACTGGCGAATGGTCTCCGAACGGGAAAAAAGTGCTTTTTTCCCTATCGAAGAAGGGTAACTCGGAGATATATATATGCAACTCGGATGGCTCCGACCTTGTGCAATTGACCCACTCCAGAGCCATAGAGACCTCCCCCACATGGTCGCCGGACAGCAAAAGAATTGTCTATACCTCGGACAGGACAGGGAGCCCGCAGATTTATATTATGCATGTTGATGGCTCCCAACGGAGAAGATTGAGCTTTAAGGGAGGGTATAACGATGGGGCCAGCTGGTCCCCGAAAGAGGACATAATCACCTATTCCTCCTTGATTCAGGGGAGGTTTAATATTGTGGTTCAGGATGTCCGGGATGGCGCTGTATCGCAACTTACATCGAGGTCCGGGACAAACGAGGCGCCCACCTGGTCGCCCAATGGAAATCATATTGTGTTTTCCTCCAACAGAAGTAAAAAAAAGCAGATATACATAATGAATGCCGATGGATTAAATCAGACACAGGTGACTCATTTAGAGGGGGGAGGGCACACACCGACCTGGGGCCCAAGCCCGAAATAAACAAAGTTACACAAGAAAGTGTTTTAAGGATTGACGCATATCGGAAAAACGCTTTATTTTTGTGATTTTAACTTGTAATAGAGTATAGGGTTTGTTAAAGTATCCCGATAATATAAAGATTTAGTGAACAGTAAGTAGCTAACAAACAATTACATGACTGTGCAGAGAGGGGCTTATGAGCCGAATGAATAAGAAATTTTTCTCCATAATGTATGTGGCGGTCGCATTAACTGCGGCGGTTTCGTTGGGCGCATGCTCCACCAAGAAATCCTCTCTTCCCGATGAAGGGTCGAAGGTGACTGATCAGGGTGGCATGAGTGACCTTACTGATGAGGAGAGAGAGCAACTTGGGGCGCGTGATCCGGGCTTTGCCGATACCAGCGCTCTTGAAGATGTTCGCTTCGATTTTGATAAATCCGATTTACGATCCGATGCGCGAGACATTTTAAATCGCAACGCGGAATGGATTATGGCCAACCCGAATGTAAAAGTGCAGATCGAAGGGCATTGCGATGAGCGCGGAACCGAGGAATACAACCTTGCCCTGGGTGAACGAAGGGCCAACTCTGTGAAGAATTTTTTCATCTCACTTGGAATTGACGGTGAAAGACTATACACAATAAGTTATGGTGAAGAACTGCCGATCGACCCGGGCCATGACGAAAGCGCCTGGGTGAAAAATCGCAGGGCTCATTTCCTTGTTACTCAGTAGATTTCAAGCGGCAAAACAGTTCGGATGCGGGGGCTATCTCAAGATGGCTCCCGTATCTTTTTTTGGGATCGTTTAATCGATGTCTTCACATAATATGAGTCGTAATTATATAGCTCCTTCCAGCTTCCAGATTTTCAGGTTTTTCAGTCTGACGATTGTCTCAATGGCTTTAATATCTGGCTTGGGCGCTTGCGTCGCATCGGACAAGCAAGAAATCGCCCTTATGCAAACCCAGGTGACACGTATTGATGAACGGGTCGCCACCATCCATAAGTCTGTTAAAATCCAGGCCAATATGGTGGCGAATGTGGACCAGTTGCAAAGATCGGTGATGGCGCTGGACGGGCAGATGGAGGAACTTAACCTTCGTTCCGGCAAGCTTATGGAAAAGCTTGAAAGGCTTGAGTTGATGATTGCCGATCTTGCCAGGGAGGCCAGAAAACGAAAAGGATCTTCCGGGGCTGTATCGCCCGATTACGGGCCGAGGCTGGGAAAAATGGAAAGAGAGCTGGTCAAGCTCTCCCGCGAAACGGCGACCCTCTCTTCCCTTGTGAGGGAGCAGGGCAAAAGCCCGATCGTCGTAGCCCCTCCCAAACCAATCCCGGTGGAAAACAGGCTGGAGCCAGGGGAACTTTACCAGCTGTCGTATAATTCGTTCTTAAGGGGCGATTTCGACGCCGCCATGAGCGGCTTTGGAAGATATCTGGATTTGTACCCGAAAACCGATCTTTCCGATAATGCCGCCTACTGGATAGGCGCCGCGCACTACGGCAAAAAAGAATATACGCTGGCCGCGAAGGCTTTCGATAAAATGGCGAAAGATTATCCGACCAGCAATAAAGCCCCAACGGCGCTATTAAAAAGCTCGGAAGCCTTAATGAAGGTGGACGACAAAGGCGCGGCTGTGGAGAGGTTAAAAATGTTGGTTGATAAATACACTAATTCCAACGAAGCGATAACAGCCCTGGACCGACTCTCTTCCATGAGTGTTCGATACCCGGCGGAGTGATCTCAAGGAGTTGTAAGGGATATGCTCACAATCTTCCGCGAAGCGGCTAAAAGCTGGGTCAGTAAAATTCTCATCTGGTTTGTGGCTGTGACTTTTGTCGGGGCTGCGTTTCTGGTTTGGGGCCGTGGCTCCGAATCGAGCGATGAGGCTGTCGCCAATGTGGGGGGGCAGAATATATCAAGATACCGTTTCACCCAGCGGGTGCGACAGGTGGAAAACATGTTTCGGGATCAGTTCCAGGGGCAGATAGATCTTTCGCTCTTAAAAACGCTCAACGCCCCCGCCCTTGCCATGAACTCCCTCATAGAACATGCGCTACAAATCGACGCGGCTAAAAAAGCGGGCTTCGTAGTCACCGACCTTGAACTGGGCGATGCGATCAAGAGCATGCCGGAGTTTGAGTTTGGCGGCTCGTTTGATAGCAGACGATATGCCGAGACCCTGCAACGAACAGGGCTGACCCCGAAAGCTTTTGAAAACAACATGCGTAAAGACATTTTGATCCAGAAGTTAAAATCAATGGTGGAGAGGGGAGCCCTTGTAACTGATATAGAAGTTTATAACAAATATATGTACGACTATCGGCCCATAATTGTAGAGTTCGCAAAAGTCAACGCCGACGATCTTAAGGACAGAATTGAAACGCCTGATAGTGATATAGAGAAATGGTTTAATGACAGGAAGGGAAGGTTCCTGGAGCCTGAAAGCAGATCGTTTCGCATGCTCATGGCCTTGCCCTCTTCGTTTGTCCAGAAAGTAGAGCTTACCGAGCAGGATATCGAGGATTATTACAGCTCTCATATAGCCGAATTCGAAATCAAGGAGGAGGCGCACGCCAGGCATATATTGGCGACTGTATCCCCCAGCGCCACCGAAAAAGAGGCCCAGGCGGCCAAGGCGAGGGTGGAGCGCGCAAGGGAAAGGGTCCTTGCCGGTGAAGATTTCGCCGAGGTGGCTAAAGATATGTCTCAAGGGCCATCGGCCTCCAAAGGGGGCGACCTGGGATCGTTTGGCAAGGGGATGATGGTGCCGGAGTTTGAAAAAGTTGTGTTCGACCTGGCTCCTGGCGAAGTGTCTCAACCTTTCCGGACAGATTTTGGCTGGCACATCGCCAAGACCATCACCCGCACCAAAGGGAAGATACCTCCACTCGAGGAGGTCCGAAACCGTGTGATCGATGGAGCCACAAAACAAAAAGCCCGGGTGGAGGCCAAGGCGTTTATGGAGACAATCAAGGTCGGCCTGAAACCAGATAACTTCGGCGCGATTACAGATGAGCGCCCGGAGGTGACCATAAACAGCTTCAATATTAAAAAAGGTGAGATTATAGAATCTATCCAGGAACCGGTGGCGGTGAGCGAAGTGGTGTTCGATATCTCTGAAAAGAGAATTTCGGATGTTATTGATCTGCCGGAAGGTTTTGCCATAGTCATGGTCGATTCCATCGAACCACCTCACACACCCCCATTCGACACAATAAGAAGCGCCGTGGAGGAAAAATACAAGGAAGACAAGTCTATGAAGCTGGCGGAGGAAATAGCCAGCAAAATAGAGAAAGCTGTTAACGAAGGGGAGGATATGGTGACTGTGGCCCAGGCCGAAGGTGTCAAAGTGGCAACCACCGAGCCTTTCTCCCGGACGACCATCAGGGACACGACCCGGCTGAAAAGCGAAGGGATGGTCATGGAGGCTTTTGAGCTGGCCGATGGCGAAGCCCAGATAGCGCCGGGGTATCGCGGCTATGTGGTGATTGCTGTCTCTTCCCGGCCGGCGCTGGACGAAAAAGAGATGGCGTCGAAAGTTAAGGAAATACGCGAGGAGCTAAGACAGCGCAAAAGGGCGCAGGTTTATGCCGAGTATATGGCCAGCCTCCGCAAAAAAGCGGAAGAGCAGGGGCTGATCGCCATCAATATAGATCTCAACTCCCAGCGATATTAATCGCTCATTCCCCGTTTTTATCAGGCAAAGGAAGCTCTTCGCCATCCATGGGAGCTTTTGGCGTTTTTGGATCCACCTCCAGTTCTTTGATCCTGGCCAGTGGCTTTTCCAACGCTTTGCGCCGGGTACCCAACAGTTCACCATATGCTTGCTGTAGCGTCCCAATTTTCTTTTCAACCTCGCCCATTTTACTTGTGAAATTACCCCATTCTTTATTGAATGCACTCATAAGCGATACAATTTCTTTTGTGTTTTGATCGAAGGTAAAATTGTCCACAGCCTGCCTGATAACCGCCAACACGGCAAAGAGAGTTATGGGAGAACAAAAAACCACTTTGTTTTTTATCCCTTCATCCAGGATCGAGCTATCTTGCTCATGGATAAAAGAGTAAATCTGTTCGTTGGGGATAAATAAAATAACGTAGTCCAGTGTGTTCTGGCCGGGATTAATATAGTCGCGAGTAGTCACTTCTTTTATTCTGTTTTTCACATCTTTCAGGAAATCCTTGAGGAACCGATCTTTTTCCGATTGTAAATCGGTTTCAAGATATTTCCTGTAGTTGTCGATGGGAAATTTAACATCCATATTCACTTTAAGATTGCGTGGGAGAAGGAACGTGAAATCGGGTATGGTTCTGCCTCCATCAATGCTCTTTTGTTTCCAATAATTTTTACCTTCCATCAACCCCGCAAGCGCCAGGATATCCTCAGCCATCCTCTCGCCCCAGTTACCTCTCGACTTTGGGCTAGCCAAAACTTCATTCAGAGATTTTGTGATTTTATACAGGTCGGTTGTTTGTTGATTTGCGAATTTTAACTCCGTCCCCAATTCTCCGAATTTATGTACTCTATCCTTTTCAAGCTCTTGCATTACATTAGAGACCTTGCCCAGTTCAGTGGTCATTTGCTGTAATCGCTGGTCGATAAGCTCCTTTTTCGTATTGAGCTCGTTTACGTTTATTTCCCTTTCAGATCCAAGCTTCTCCTTGGCTAATTTTAAAATTTCATCAGTTGTTTTTACTTGCATCAGCCCCAATAAATAGGCGACGATAATACCAGCGACAAACCCCGCTATAAGGGCGAAAAGAAGCAGTGTCAAATCCATAAGCGTTCCACGCGGCGGTTTATAATATATTAATAAACATTTATAATAGCCCAGCCAGATTAAGTATAGAAATAAATATTGAATAGCCCCCTATGAGCCAACATCCAGATCTGATTTCCCACGTTATTAAAATTGCAGGTGAAGCGGGCGCCGCCATCATGGATGTCTATCACAGCGAAGATCTGGGCGCCACAGTCAAGGATGACAATTCCCCATTGACCAGGGCGGACCTGGCCTCAAACGAAATAATCGTAAACGGCCTTGCCGGAATATATGAAGGCGTTCCGATAATGACCGAGGAAGCCAAAGCGGACCCATATGAGATACGAAAAGGCTGGGGTGAATACTGGTGTATCGATCCATTGGACGGAACGAAAGAATTCGTTAAAAGGCGCGATGAATTTACGGTGAATATCGCCCTTATGGAAAACGGCCACCCAAAGCTGGGGGTGGTGCATGCGCCAGTGACCAAAGACACATATTGGGCGATGAAAGGGGTCGGCGCTTTTAAAGAAACAGGGGATGGTGAAAAGAAAAAGATAAAGGTGGCCGACTATCGCGCCGAAAAATTAAAAGTGATCGCCTCAAGGTCCCACGGCTCCCGGGAGCTTGAAGACTTTATCGAAAGGCTGGGATCGTGCGAAAGATTAAGCTTCGGCAGTTCACTTAAGTTTTGCAAGGTGGCGGAGGGGAGCGCGCACATATACCCCCGGTTCGGCCCGACCATGGAGTGGGACACCGCGGCGGCGCAGATAGTGGTGGAAGAGGCGGGGGGCCATGTCACCGATTTTAACGGGCGCCAGCTACGCTATAACAAAGAGGATCTGCACAACCCGTATTTCATGGTCACCGGCAACCCCCCATATCCGTGGCGCGAACTTTTGTAGCGGGTGAAGAGGTAACCCCCCATCATCAATATCCGGGGGGCGGGGTGGTGGTCAGCTCGGAAAGAGACCTTCGCGTGACATAGGGGACAAAGCCATTCGATGCGGATTTCTCATATGCGTCGTCCGAATTATTCAACGCATATTCAACGTTGAACACAGGAACGCTCCCCGAATATTGGGCCAGCAGGCTTATATATTCGCTGGTGAGGGTTGCGCTTACGGCGGAGTCATATCCGGCGGGGTCGCTCCAGCTATCGGTGGCCGCCCCTCCATACCACACCTCTTCCTGGGCGATGGCGTCTATGGTGGCCAACAGCCCCGTCCCCTGATTGACAAGGTCCGCCCCGTTTTGCTGGATGACAACAAAATCGGAGCTACGTTTACGGGCATATTCCTTTATCTCTTTAATGAAATTGATCATCTCCTGGCCAGGGAGGACCTTCTGTTTGTCTGCCTCGGCCATCACGCTCGAATTCTCAAATCCTTCAACCCAGTCGAGATACACCCCGTCGAATCCGGCGTTGAGAACCTCATCGAGGATGCTGTTATAGCTCGCCTCTGACGTCACCCCATAGATCACGATCTCTTTCCATGAAGAGTCCCAATAGGCGACAGGATAATTCCCGCCCCATCCGTCCGGGTCCTGGGCCAGTATATAGCCGGGCCAATCTTCGGGGGGCGCATCACCGTTTGTCCACTCCTGGCTCCATGTCCAGTACCACCGCCAATTTTCCGCTTCGCCTATGTTTATATATGCGATCACAAGCTTGCGGTGCGTCCCGTCCGAGGCGGCGGAATTTTTTAGCCTGTTGACCATGTCTATGGTGTCGAAGTTTTTATCACCGGAGGACCAGTCGGTCCTTGTCGGGTCGACCACCACCATATCGTAGCGCGATTCGACCAGGGCATCGACCTGGCCGGCGGCGCTCAGGTTTTGTATCTGGTAGGCCCAGCGCCCGATGGAGGAGAGCGCCAGCGGGCCGGAAAAATTGGATGCCTCGTTGTTTGATGAATCACTCTCACTGCCCGAGAGCGCGTTTCCCCAGCCGGAGGAGCAATCGGCCCCCATGAGGGGCAAGGCAAAGAGGAGAAGGGCGATGTAGAGGGTTTTTATTTTCATCGTCCTAGAATAGCGAAAGGAGACCTGCCTTTATTTGCCGTACTCAAGCTCTTTCAGCGATGCGGCAATAATTTTATAAGCCGTTTCCAGCTCTTTATAGCTGTTATCAAAATTATTGGTGGAGGCGTGCATACTGGCCGAATTCATCATATCCTCCGCATTTTTGGAGATCTCGTTCACCTTGTCTCCATTACGCTTTTTAAACAGCTCTCTTTGGGCGCGCAACATGCTGGACATCATTCCGCTGACACGGTTATAGTTATAGATGCTTTTTTTGCCGGCCAGCAATGTTTTTATCGTATCGTCGCCAAAGGAGACAGACTTGGCCGATTGAGCCACGCTTTCTCCCAGCGCCAGCGGCCCGACAACACAAATCATCAGAGCCATGGAAAAAGCCAATAAATAAACAGGGAAATTCGGTTTTGATAAACGGGTTTTCATAGCTAGCTTATCCATATTAATAATTGGTTTTATAATAACATCCCGCCCAGCTTATCAGGTTTATAGCGACAACCGGGAGGAAAAATGGAGCGGGTGAAGAGATTCGAACTCTCGACTCCAACCTTGGCAAGGTTGTACTCTACCACTGAGTTACACCCGCTTCGCGCCAAAAATCATACAAGGAAAATATCTACTATATCGACACGGAAAAATATGTCAAGCCTTACGCCGAATATTCATGATCTGTCTGCCGTTAGGCGGATTAACTTTCCAAATCTTCCATGGCTTTTTGCACCTGATATTTCGCCGGTTCATATATGCAATACGGCTCTTCTGCCATATAGTCACCATCTGTCTGGAAATAGGCTCGCGCGCGGCACCCTTCGCAAACCATTTTATATTCGCACAATCCGCATTTGCCGCCAAGCTTGTCCATATCGCGAAGGTTGGCGAAGACATCGGAATCCCTCCAGATATCACCGAATTTTTCTTTACGAATATCCCCCGCCTCCACCGGGAGGTATCCGCATGGGAAAACCTCGCCTTTGTGGGAGATAAAACAGATACTAGACCCCGCAAGGCATCCTTTGGTCATCGCCGCCATACCGTGGGTCTTTGGTGTGATGGTGATTCCCTCTTCCTCCGCCCGCTCGCGCATAATACGGAAATAGTGGGGGGCGCAGGTCGCCTTTGTCTGGATCCTGTCTTCTTTCGATATAGTGTAAAACCAGTTCAAAACCTTTTCGTATGTGGCGGGGTCGAGCATCTGGTCTTCCGCGATTTGCACGCCGCACCCAACCGGGACCAGCATGAATATATGCAACGCATCGGCCCCCAGGTCTATCGCGTTCTGATATATAGTCTCCACTTCATGGACGTTGTGCTTTGCGATGGTGCAATTAATCTGCGTGCTCATCCCCAGGGCCTGAAGATGTTTCATCCCTTTCACCGCCCTGTTGTAAGAGCCGGGAAGTTTACGGAACTGATCGTGAGTGTCTGGCCCGGCCCCGTCAAGGGAGATCGACACGCGCTGGATTTTGGAATCGACTATTTTTCGGGCTATCTCTTCGTTCACCATTGTTCCGTTTGTGGCCAGCGCAGTGATCAGCCCCTTGTCGTGGGCATATCTGGCTATCTCGAAAATATCTTTCCTGAAAAGAGGTTCGCCGCCTGATAAAACGAGGATAAGCTTCCCCACTTCGGCCAGCTCGTCGATCATCTTTTTCGATTCTTCCGTGGAAAGATCGCTGTCCATCAGCTGTTTGGATACGTCTAGCCTCCGGCAATGGATGCACTCAAGGTTGCATCCGGCGGTGGTTTCCCAGAAAACAAGCCTGAGCTGGTTTGAAACGTTGGACATGTATTCATGTGTTTTCTCGCCGGAATGATCACTATCTTTCAGATCTTTATAAACTTCTTTAATATGGCGCTCCGGATGTCCGCCCGGGTGTCCGCCCGGTTTGTGGGAATTAGTCATTTAGGGTAGCTCCTGTTTATCGTGACCGCCAGG
>UOGE01000034.1_pt1 | contig 38576 bp, 40 predicted proteins | sample 1989811 | NCBI WGS metagenome assembly UOGE01 (sample SAMEA4712198, study PRJEB27164) | hydrothermal vent metagenome | biome: marine basaltic hydrothermal vent biome; feature: marine hydrothermal vent; material: mineral | place: Pacific Ocean | collected 2011-06-14/2011-07-23 | depth 1691 m | reverse complement strand
GAGTAATCCCTGCCTCTCCGCCATTTACACTGGTGTGATTGCGAAGCAATAGCGCCAATGTAAATACGCGATGGGATGAGAACCCGCATACAAGATAAGGGTTCGACGACGGCGCACGAGCGCCGGCGAGCGGCGAACAAAGTGAGGCCGACCCGCAGGGCGAAGGCTGGCGGCGGCCAGCCTGAGTAATCCCCGCCTCTCCACCATATTTTATCTGCCTCACCGGCCCCTTATCACGCAAACAATTTTAGCAATTGGTGTTTTGCGTTTCCGATGGCTATTCGGGCGAGAATATAAAACATGATAAAAACTGGCGCATAACCGATGGATGTCTGGAATAACGGGTCTGCTATTGAAATCGGGAATTTTATGTCGAAAAATCTGTATTGCGTCCACGAAAGCGCAAAAAATGCGGGGCAAAGCTTTGCGGATGACAATGCTATTGATTGAAAAAAAACTTTCCCGAAAGCATCGTTCGCCAGCTTGTTGCACGCTTTATAAGCCTCCCTTTCGCCCGCCTCGGCCGCCTGCATGGAAAGGTTTTTCATATCGACCAGTTCTTTATTCGATTTATGTATATGCTCACTGTTAAAAACGAAAACCGTTTTAATCATTATCTCCCCGACGACCACAGCCAGGGCGCAAAGGAGGAAAGAGCCGAGAAAATAATCGAGCAACGGGATTCCCGTCAGTTTGTAAAGCGCGATTATATATCTGTCGGACAGAATGATTAATTGATCCATCTTGTTCCTAATATGGTGGAAGCCAGCTTTGGCCCAGGAATCCTTTGCTGAAATACCTGAGGCCGACATAAACCGCCAGCAAAACAAATAATCTTTTAAGCCAGATTTCCGGAATATATTTCTGCGTTCTTGGCCCGACCATGGCGCCGGCAAAAACACCGGCCATTTCCACGGTCACAAGAGACCAGCTTATAAATGTCCCCTTTATGACAACGTAGGAGAATATGCTGAATATCATGCTAAGCAAAACCGCCAGGGCCGAAGTTCCGGCCACCAGAAACATCGGAAGGCCCATCACGCTGGTCATAAACGGCACATACAAAAATCCGCCACCGATACCCAGGAACGACGCCAGCGCGGCGATAAAAAACCCACCCACCACCGGTAGAACGGGGCTGAAGCTATATTCTGTGTTGTAGAACTTGAAGCGCACCCTGCTGACTGTGAACTCTGAAACTTTCACCCCATCGGCTGGGGCGTCCCCCTTTTCTCTGGCGGTGTTTTGGAACCGAAGGGCCGCTTCCCTTATCTTTTGCTTGCCGGCCTGCCCCCTTGATGATGTCTCGTAAAAAAGAATTCCACCGATAGCAAGCACCGCCAGACCGAAAAACCCAATATAGTCGCTCAGGTTCACCTTCCCCGCTGTAATCCACGGTATCAGCAGAGAACCAGCCACACTGCCAACCCCGAGAGCTATCCCCAAAGGAAGCACAAGTTGCTTCATTCTATAAAAATTACCAACCGATATCAGCGACGCGAACCCCACAAGATATTGATTCGAAGCCCTAATAGTATCGGTTAACAGTTTGTTGAAATCGGGATTCGTATCCTTGAACGATTTTGCGTAATCGCCCAGGCCGAAAATGGTTATATGCCCCACACCAGCCATTATCCCCCCGAAAGCGCCGACGGTGGACAGTATCCAGCCGACCCAGATCGACCAGATAAACGCCAGCATATAATTGATTTTCGGAGCCCCCGGTATCCCTCCAAACCCTTCAGGGGCGCTTTTATCTATTTCGCCCTTGCCGGTTCCTGCCGGGGTCCTGGCGATCGCCTCTCCGATTTTTCCTGAAAGGTCAAAACTTGTGGCTATGGAGAGCGTTTCCTCCACTTTTACAGGCGGTTTTTTTACCGGCTCCTCGGCGGTTTGCTGCGTACCCACCGGCTCTTTAACCACGTCGGTCTTCTCCTCTGGCGTTTCAGGCAATGTTTCCACAGCCACTTTGCCGGCTTCTTCTGTAGTGGCTGGCCCTTTCACAGGAGAGGGCGATTTTTTTGCTTTTTTATGTCTGGTTTTCCGAGCCGCCTTTCCAGCTTTCCCTTTCAGATCTGCTTTTTTTGGTTTTACTTTGGTTTTGGGTTTCTTTGTTTTCGCTGGCTCGGGTTTTACAGCCGCCTTTGCGGCCTCCTTTACGGCAATCTCTTTTTCTGCGGCAGACAGCTCTTTAACGACGAGGCGGCCGCTAAAAATTTCATATCCAAACGATTTCTCTCCCGGAAACGATATACTAAGGCCGGAGTCGCAATCGCCGCTTTCACGTTTAAAAACTATTGTCGCCCTGGTTGCGGAATATGTTCCTTTTTCGATGCAATCATCCCATGACTCTCGTTTCCATATATACCGCTTGTTTTTGAGCGTAAGCGAAACCCGGTCGTCGTCATCGCTCTCCAGGTCATACAGCGTCTCTGGAAATGCAAGCGTTGCGCTGTTATCATCCGAGCTTGATCCACCTCGCCATGTTCCTTCAATAGTTTTGGGATCATTTGAACCATCTGGCGAGCCCTCTTGGGCATGGGCGGTGGATGCGACCGCCAAGATAAAAATAACAATGGCGAATAACCGAACCAGGAACCAGGGGCCTTTGATCGCCGCCCCCACCCCTTTCGCTGATAAAAACATGTGGGGATTTAAAATACTCAAAAACAATAACCCGGATCAGACCCGCATGTCATGATGTCATGCCTGGCTTGGAGCGGTGAAGCCCTTTGTTTCGTATGGCCATTCAATAATCCCGCCGCGCATGGAGACCGCGTCGATATCACTCTGGCACATTAAAAGCGCCGCCACCGCGCTCCGTTTACCGCTCCTGCAGTAAACAACATAGCTTTTAGAGGGTTCAAGCTCTCCCAGGCGTTTTCGCAGTTCGGGCAGTGGTATGAGGATAGCCCCGGGTATATATTTTTCCTCGAATTCCTCCTCATAGCGCACATCAAGGAGTTCATGGCCGCCATCGGCCATGGCTTTGGCCACCGGCGGATCGACCTCTTTTATCATGCGGCTCCTGAACAGCCTGTCATAATCGGCCTTGTTGAGCGCCAGTAGACACCCATCCTCCACCATCCGCACGGTGGCGTTCCTGTAACCACTGGTGATCAAGGCCTCTTCGCCAAAAGCGTCGCCTATGGCAAGCTCCGCCACCTTTTTCTGTTCTTTCTCATAAAGGTTCGCCCGCCAAACCTCGGCGCGCCCCTTGGTTATCACATAAAAAGCCTCCCCCGCCTCTTTTGCGCGGATAACTTCCTCCCCTTTTTTAACGGAGAGACTTCGCATCGCCTTAAAAGCCTTCTCCACACAGTCGAGCGGGAGGTTGCGAAAAGCCAGGCAATGCTTCAGCTGATCCATGCGCGAATGAGCCCCGGGCTCTTCGATCGGCCTTACGGCGGTAAGGCTGTCCCATGCCAGCAGATGATCTAGCATGGCGCTGTCGGCATGACATAAAATTGTGTCCCCCACGGCAGTCGCGGTTATAACGGCGCCCTGCAATGAAAACGGCATAGGTGTGGTGTCGGCCGGAGCAAGCTTTTGATGGAAACCATCCTTGCTTGACAATTCGACGGAGCCTTCCAGAACATAGAGATAGTCATCTTTTTTTGCGCCGCTTAGCGTCAGGATTTCGCCCGATTTGAGATCGAACAGCCGCAAAGCGTCGGCCGCTTCTTCGGCGCGAGCAATGGAAAGGGCCGAGAACGGATAGTGATCGCCAAGAAGATCCCGGAATATCAAAGACGCATCCAAAACCATGGCAACCACCCCCATTATGTTGTCCGTCCAGCAATGCGGGGCTGGCCCCCCGATTATCTGACACCTGAAAAATGTTGTAACACCGGCCCCGGACAGAATAATTTCTTACGAACTGGCTGATTTTATTATAATCGGCGTATTGTCGCAAGCATTTTGAGCCACAATACTCGCTTTATGGTAAAATTTTGCCAAAAAGAACCCATGCCGAAAATCATACGCACAACCGACGCCGGATTCACCGTTATCGAGGTGATAATGGTAATAGTCATCCTCGGTATACTGGCTATAATCGCCATCCCGAAATATCTGGATATTAACGAAAGCTCCGGAAAAGCGGCCTATTTTGCGCTTAAGCAATCGCTCGAAGCCCACGCCGCGCAAATATATGCCGATTGCGCCGCCCGGGGCGAAGCCAGATATCCATCGGCCGCCTCTGTCCTGATATCGGGAAACGGCAAACCTGGCGATTGCATGGAAAAGGCGATGCCCGATTCCGGGTTTAAGATAACGGCCCTTTCACCGACGGATATATCAATCCTGATCGACGGTGACACTCAAAACTATCGTTATAACCCCTTAAGCGGAGAAGTATCGGGTGGATATAATTAAAGGAACGGCTATAATATCTGGTATGAAACGCCATAACATCTCTTATAAAAATGCATGCCGGGCGAAGGCCGGGTTCACCCTTATCGAGCTTATCATGGTGATGGTGATCCTGGGGATTTTGAGCGCCATCGCCATCCCGAAATATATAGATCTCCAGTTCGAAGCGAGGGCCGCCACCGCAAACGGCGTTCTCGGCGCGGCCGCCTCCTCCTGCGCCATCAACTACGCCGCCGGCCAGACAAAGCAAAACCCGCCGGAGCCGATCACCAATTGCACTTTGCTGGCGAACTCCATGGATTCATCCGGCGTCATCATATCGCCCGGGGACGCCTCGCAGGAATGCATCTTTAATGTGGATGGATCCGACTTTATTTTCAGCCTCACCGCTGAAACCGAATCTGGCCCGTGCGGCGTTATCAAAGACGAAAGCAAGTGGCCATTGCCCTGATCCGGCCAGACCACAAAAAAAACGGGCGACCGATGAAGGCCGCCCGTTTGTGAGCTTGCAAAATATCGCTTGAATCAAATCAATAGTGGCGCGATAACAAGAGAGATAATCGACATCAGCTTGATGAGGATGTTCATCGCCGGGCCAGACGTATCCTTGAAAGGATCGCCAACGGTATCGCCCACCACCGCCGCTTTATGAGCGTCGGAGCCTTTGCCGCCCAGGGCGCCGGCCTCGATATATTTTTTTGCGTTATCCCATGCGCCGCCACCGTTGGCCATCAGGAGCGCCAGCATAACGCCGGTCACAGTGGCTCCCGCCAGCATACCCCCCAGGCCTTCAGGACCCAATAAAAGACCGATAATCAAAGGGGAGATAACAGCCACAACCCCCGGCAGGATCATCTCTTTTAAAGAGGCTTCCGTGGCTATGGCGACGCAGGTTGCGGGGTCTGGTTTGGCTGTTCCCTCCATAAGCCCCTTTATTTCGCGGAACTGACGCCGGATCTCCTCCACCATCTGCATCGCCGCTTTACCAACCGATTTCATGGTGAACGAGGCGATAAGGAAGGTTAAACCGCCGCCGATGAACATGCCGATGATCACTTTGGCGTCGACCAGGTTTATACTGTCTAGCCCGACAGCCTGGGTGTAGGCGGAAAAGAGGGCCAGCGCCGTCATTGCGGCCGAACCGATGGCAAACCCTTTGCCGATGGCGGCGGTGGTGTTGCCTATGGCGTCAAGTCCATCGGTGATTTTTCTTGTCTCCGGCCCAAGCTTCGCCATTTCCGAGATGCCCCCGGCGTTATCGGCAATGGGGCCATATGCGTCGACAGACATGGTAATGCCAACAGTGGCGAGCATGCCAACCGCGGCAAGCCCGATACCGTATAGCCCGGCCAGTGAATTGGCGTAAAAGGTTGCGATGGCGATCACAACCACAGGCGCCGCGACAGATTCCAGCCCAAGGGCGAAGCCCGAGATGATAATGGTGGCCGACCCGGTGAGAGACGCGCTAGCTAGTTTCTTAACCGGCCCGAACATACCGGTGTAATATTCTGTTATTAACCCGATGGAGATGCCGGCGAGGCACCCCAGAGCAAGGGCGCCCCAGACACTGGCGCCAAGGCCCAGCTTGGCCACCACCACATACGAAACGGCAAGCATAATAGCCGCCGAAACAAACGCTGTGTAACGAAGCACCGAGGCGGGGTCGAACCCTTTCATAAGCTTCATCGAGCCTATGCCGATAAGGGAGGCGATCAGGCCGACCCCGATCACGATAATCGGTAGCATCATATATTGCATCGCCAAGGCGCCCATGGAAGCGCCGATGGTGATTGTGGCTATAACGGAGCCGACATACGATTCATATATATCCGCGCCCAATCCGGCGGTGTCTCCCACGCAGTCACCCACGTTGTCCGCGATTACGCCGGGGTTCCTGGGGTCGTCCTCCGGGATGCCGGCCTCCACCTTGCCCACAAGGTCAGAGCCGACATCGGCCGATTTCGTGTATATACCTCCGCCGATACGGGCAAAAAGAGCGATGGACGAAGCGCCCATGGCAAACCCGGCTATGTTGGTTACATTACCGAACCCCTGCACATGATAAAGATAAAAGAGAACGGAAACACCGATAAGCCCAAGGCTGGCCACTGTGAGGCCCATAATGGCTCCGCCGGAAAAAGCGGTTTGCAATGCGGCGTCCTGCCCGTCTGCCCTGGCCGCCTCGGACGTGCGGACGTTTGCACGGGTGGCGCCTTTCATACCGATGAACCCGGCCAGCATGGAAAACATCGCGCCGATGAGAAAGGCTATCGCCGTTTTAGGCGAGATGAACAAGGCAAGCAATACAAACACCACCGCCACAAAGACGGCAAGAATAGTATATTCCCGTTTAAGGAAGGTCATGGCGCCCAGATGGATCATATCAGATATCTCAACCATCGTTTCGTTGCCCGGTGATTTTTTCAAGATACCAAGATATAAAAACAGGGTGACCAAAAGCCCTGCAACGCCCAATACCGGCGCCAAGAGTAATAATGTTTGCATCGTTCTCCCTTTCAGTTAATGCTTATCTGTCAAAAACTTCAATTTCTTTAATATTTATTCGTTTATGAGTTCTTCAGCGAGGAAACGATTCTCAACAAATTCCGCGCATTTGCTTAGAGATTTCAGGAAAACTTCCCGTTCCTCATCGGAAAACCGGTCAAGAACATGATCGGTGACGCTGACCCCTTCATCCGGCCGGTTAACGCCAAGCCGGATGCGGTGAAAATCTCGGGATTTTATCTCCCCCATAATGGAGCGAAGGCCATTGTGCCCCGCATGCCCCCCCGATACTTTATAAAGCGCTCGTCCCAGCTCAATATCGATATCGTCGTGAATCACAAGCAGATCTTTCGGCGCAATTTCCAGGCTGTCCATCGCGTCACGGATCGGGCCGCCGCTTAAATTCATATATTTCATAGGCTTTATAAAAGCCACTTCCACTTTGTTTACCATGCCCGTTACGAACACGGCGCCATAGGCCCTGCCTTTATCACCAATACCATACTTTTTTAAAAGAAAGTTTACCGCGCAAAATCCCGCATTGTGCCTTGTGTTTTCATATTCCGCTCCGGGGTTGCCAAGGCCTGCTATGAGCTTCACTTATCCTTTTAACAAAGAAGACGCGATCACTTGCCGTCCGGCTTCGAATCGGCTTTTTCATCAGGCTTCGCCTCGCCCGCTCCTTCGGCTTCTCCCTCTTCCCCTTCGGCCACAGAATCGGCCTCAACTTTTGGTTCCGCCACAGTCACAACCCGCTCATCGGGGTTGTCGAGCACGGTGACCCTGGGGGGGATATCAAGGTCTTTCACCTGTTTCACCTCTCCAGTCACCATTTCATCCACCTGGACCGTGATAACGTCCGGAATATCGTTTGGCATGCACTCGATGTTGAGCTTGAGCAAGGATGTAAAGAGTTGCCCCCCCTGTTCCTTCACACCTTTCGCCACACCGGTGAATTCTATCGCCACAACAATGCGCACAGGTTTTCTGATGTCTATCTCCAGCAGGTCGATGTGAAGAAGCAGATCGGAAATGGGATGAAAATCCAGATATTTGATCATCACATGACGCTCTTTGTTATCTCCTTCAAATTTTGTCGAGATAATCTTGTTGGTTCCGCCTCTTTGCTCCAGGATTTTGAGCACATCCCTGGAAGTAACGGTAACCGCAACGTTATCACCCTGCCCATAAACTATTCCCGGCAAAAACCCGTTGGCCCTAAGCCTGCGCGCCGGGCCTTTCCTGCCCACTTTTCGAACTTCGCCGTTTAATAATGTCTCACTCATGATTCAAGCCTTTCGGTCTGTTTTATTTAATTATTCAATGGTTAATATTCAAACAACGAGCTAACGGAGGTCTCTTCATGAATCCTCACGATAGCTTCCCCTAAAATCTTCGCAACCGAAAGGCAGGTTATTTTCTTGCATTGGCGCCTCTTCGAATCGAGAGATATAGTGTTGCAGGTGATTAGTTCTTTCAGCTCGGAGTTTTCTATTCTTTCAATCGCGGGGCCGCTGAGGACCGCATGGGTGCAACAGGCTGAGACAGATTTGGCGCCGGCGCCCAGCAGAGCATGGACCGATTCGGTCAACGTGCCGGCCGTATCGACCATGTCGTCGACAATCATCACATCTTTTCCTTCAACCTCGCCGATTATGTGCATCGCCTGGGCCACGTTTTTCGCCTCGCGGCGTTTGTCGATTATTCCCAGCCCCGAGTTTAAAACTTTTGCATATGCCCTGGCCCTCTCCACACCCCCCGCATCTGGCGAGAAGATGGTGAGGTTCGGGTTATTTTTGGATCTTATATATTCGGTCAATATAGGGGAGGAATAGAGGTGATCGACGGGAAGGCTGAAAAAGCCCTGTATCTGCCCGGCGTGCAAATCCATGGTGAGCACCCTGTCTGTCCCGGCGGCGGTAATGAGGTCCGCCACCAGCTTTGCTGTAATTGGTGTGCGCGACTGGACTTTTCTGTCTTGCCTCGCATAACCATAATAGGGGAGGACGGCGGTTATCCTTTTTGATGAGGCGCGCCGTAAAGCATCGACAATTATAAGTAGCTCCATCAGGTTGTCGTTTACGTTTGTGGAGGTGGACTGAACCACAAACACGTCGGCGCCCCGCACGTTCTGCTTTATCTGCACAAAAATCTCGCCATCGGAAAAATTGGTCAACTGCGCGTCGCAAAGATCTATTTTAATCGATTTCGCGATTTCCTCCGCCAAGGCGGGGTTGGACCGTCCGCTAATTAAAACCAGCCTATCGTTTCCCACTGAATTAATTTCCTATTTTAATACCAAAAAAATAAGGCTATTTCCCAGCCATAACCAATTCTTTGTCAGATGCGCACAGCATCTGTCCCACTATCTGGCTGGGGCGGCAGGATTCGAACCTGCGAATGCGGGCACCAAAAACCCGTGTCTTACCACTTGACGACGCCCCATCAAGCAAGGGGAGTATTATAGACGTGGTCGGGCATAATGTCCACCCGGTGTTACATTTTGCCAAAAAAAAAGGGGTGGCCTATATCTCCTCTGCGAACATCTCTTTATTTTTCTCGAAGGTCCAGAAGCCTATTACGGTGCAAATAAACCCGATGATTAAAAGAGCGCCCAAAACTTTGGCGCTGGGCCTGGCGCCGTGGATCAATATGTCCTGATAGGCGATGGTCAGAAGGGCGATCGGGTTAAAATTAAAGGTCCACCGATATTCTTCAGGCACCTGGCTGATGGGATAGATAATAGGGCAAAGAAAGAACCAGAGTATGAGAAAATTGTTCAGAATATGTTGCGTATCCCGAAACCTCACGTTAATGGTGGAAAAAAAGTAGACAAGCCCCACGGTGATCAAAGTCTGCGCCAGCATAACTATCGGTAGCCATAAAAGCGATATCGTGATCGGAACGCCATACACAATTATGAATATAAAAAGCAGGGGGAGGCTGAAAAGATAGTTCATCAGATTCGATATCACCTTCACAATCGGCAATATCTCCGCCGGAAACATCGACTTTGTGATAAGGGATCCGGACTGTGTGATCGAATTGACCCCCTCTGTAAGCGAGCTGGAAAACCATATCCAGGGTAAAAGCCCGACAAACACAAAAACGGCGTAGTTTTCCACCTGGATGCGCATATAAACAGAAAATACGAGCGCATAGACAACAAGAAGCAAAAGGGGATTCAGAAAGGTCCACATCATCCCCAGGGCCGAGCCGCGATACCGCGATTTGAGCTCTTTGGAGACAAGGATGGTGATCAGCTCCCTGCGCGCAAGGATAGTGCCTAGGCTTTCTTTACAAGTTTTGAACATTTTCAATCAACTGTTAAACAGGTTCCGACCGGTTTTGTCACGGCCAAATGGCATAATGCGTTAAAACAGATGACATGATACTCAGATTCCCGCAAGAAAACCACCCCGGTTTCGCCGCGGGCTGATAATTTTGCCGGAGCGACAACCGGGCGCCACGCCGTGGCCCCTCCAGGCGCGGGGCGGCAACGCCAAAAAGGCTCAAGCCTCAAGGCCTCATAAAGCGCCCCGGGCGGCTATATTTTCCCGATAGCCGACGTAAGCTTTTGGGCCGCAGGAACAGACACATCCGAAATATCGACCCCCGGCAGAGCATGTTCCATCACCTTCGGGTTGATCGCCGAAACCACCTGCACCCCCGCGTCTTTTTCATAAACAACAACATTGCATGGCAAAAGAAGGCCGATGTTATCGGTGGCGCTGAGGGCTTTATGGGCAAGGGTTGGGTTGCAGGCGCCCAGGATCACATATTTTTTGAAATCGACGTCGAGTTTTTCCTTTAAAGTGGCCTTGACATCTATCCTTGTGAGAATTCCAAACCCTTCGCTCTTGAGCGCCGCTTCGGTTTTGGCCACAACATCTTCGTGTTCCCCTTCAACCGTTTTTTCGATCCCAATATTATCGGACATAGTTTCCTCCCGCTGATTTGGAGCTTTAGCTCCATAATATTTATAATGTTCTATCTTCATGCATTTATTCTGAACCACGGCCACCCCCGCGTCGCGGATGATTTTGGCCGCTTCGTTATTAACGATCCCAAGCTGAAACCATGCCGCTTTCGGCCTCTTTTTTATGATCTCCGGCGCAAGCTCCGTAATAGCCTCCGGTTTGCGGAAAATGTCGACAATGTCGATCTCCTCCTCAATCTCACCAAGGTTTTTATATACTTTAAGCCCTTCCCATTCCTGAATGTTAGGATGAACAGGGAGCACTTTATATTGATGATCCATCAGATATCGCCCCACCATAAACGATTCACGATGCTTCTTGGCGGAAAGCCCGACTATGGCGACGGTCCTGGCGCTCGCCAGCAACTCCTTTATTTCGTCATCGGCCAGGTTTTGATCTGGCTCCGGTGGCCTGTTGCTTATATCACACTCATCAATCACGAAAAACCACCTCAATCAGGTTAGCGTTATTCGGCCTCGATTTTATCTTTTAGAAACCGCATCAGATTTGTCGACACAGGAGAAGGAATATCCTCCGGAGCTGGCGCCGACCTGTTAAAAAGCTCCACCGATTTTTTAAGGGTATTTAAAAAGGCTATGCAAGGTTCGCAATCCTTTATATGCTCTTCAATCTCGTCGCAGATGCCCGGATCGAGATCTTGATCGATATAATCGCTTATCTTGTCGAAAATCTCTTTACAGTCCATTACTAGGCCTCCCCAACCGGGCTATTTCCAGCCCGCCGTCGAAATATTTTGAAAGCTCATCTCTCATGAAAAGCCGCGCCCTGTGTAGCCGCGACTTCACCGCCGCAACGCTCATTCCCAGGATATGGCTGATTTCAATATTGGAGAAGCCCTCCACATCTTTTAATACAAGCACCACGCGTTTATCCTCCGGCAACATCGCCATAAATTGATCGAGAGCCTTTTTAATCTCATCATTACTCGACAATCGATACGGATTTTGCGACCAGTCGACAACCTCTTTTTTGAGCGATGACCCGTTAAACTCGATCGGTTTGTCGATAGAGACCAGGTTGACCTGCTTTCGTTTACGAATTCGCATCAAGCATCCGTTTGTGGCGATTTTAAAAAGCCAAGTGGAAAAGGAGGAATCACCCCTGAACGACCCTAAGAAACGATGCACTTGCAGGAATGTCTCTTGCAAAACATCTTCCGCGTCCTCCTGGCTATTCAGGATTTTCAGACAATGGTTGTAAATCCGGGATTCAAACTTATGCACCAATTGCTCAAACGCATCAAAGTCTCCCTCTTTAGCAAGTTTTACGAGAGGTGCGTCCTCATCCTTTCTTAATCGCTTATCGCCAGATATAATTTTCATCCACCATTTCTACTGTTTTGATGCATATTCCTGGAAAAAGTTTCTCTATTATAGGATTCAATTTCCATGCTGGCAACAGGCCCGTGCGGTTTATGCCACAAAAAACTCTTTTTAGCCAAGAAAACTGTTGTTTCGCGCCTGAAAGCATATGCAATAATGAGCGATTAAATTGGCATCGCATTCGTGTATGCGGCAAAATACCGGATATGAGTAATAAAAAAATACTAATAGTCGATGACAGCCCGGAAAACCTGGAGCTTCTGTCGGTCCTGGCTGAAAGAAACAATTGGGACTACGATACAGCCGACAGCGGGGTGACAGCCCTTGCCCGCATAGTAAAGAGCCATTATGACCTGGTGATAACAGACCTTATGATGCCGGCCATGAACGGCCTCGAACTCCTTACCAAAATAAAGGAAAACTGGCCGGCCATCGACGTGATAATTGTAACCGCCCACGGCTCCATCCCCACCGCTATTGAAGCGATTAAAAAGGGGGCGTTCAGCTATCTTCTGCGCCCCTTCGAGCCGGACGAGGTCGTTTTGATGATAAACAAGATTTTCGAGCTTCAGGAAATAAGGAGCGAAAACACCCTTTTACGCGAAGAGCTCAGCAAAGTCCTCCAGTATGACATCATAATCGGCAAAAGCCAGGCGATGAGAAACCTCTATAAACTTGTCGATAACATAGCTCCATCGGCCTCCACCGTCCTTATCCTGGGCGAATCCGGCTCTGGTAAAGAGCTTTTCGCCAGGGCCCTCCACAACAAAAGCCCCAGGGCCAGCCAACCTTTTATAAAGGTCTCCTGCGCGGCCCTGCCAGAGCTCCTTTTGGAATCGGAGCTGTTTGGCCACGAAAAAGGCTCCTTCACCGGCGCGATACAAGACCGCAAAGGAAGGTTTGAGCTGGCTGATAAGGGGACGCTGTTCCTGGACGAGATAGGCGAGATATCGCCCGTTGTGCAGGTGAAACTGCTCAGATCAATTCAGGAGAGAGAGTTTGAGCGGATAGGTGGAAACAAAACCATTAAGACAGACACCCGTATTATATCGGCCACAAACAAAAACCTGGCTGAAGAGGTTAAAAAGGGTCTGTTTCGTGAAGATTTGTATTACAGACTAAACGTCATCAATATAGAGGTGCCCTCTTTAAGAGAACGCAGGGACGACATCCCGCTACTGGCCTATCACTTCCTGGAGCGCCACAGCAAGGAAACCAACAAAGAGGTTAACTCCATTTCTGATGAAGCCCTTGCCATCCTTACCGGATACGATTGGCCAGGAAACGTGCGTGAACTGGAAAACGTCATCGAAAGAGCGGTGGTCCTGATCCAGGGGGATGAAATCCAGCCGGCCGACCTGCCCATTGGCATGCGTGACATGGAAAGCGGGGTCGACATACCTCATGTAATGGCTGACGATCAGAACGATCTTATCCCGCTGAAGCTGGCCAAGTCGGCCTGGGAAAAAAGTTTTATAGAGCTGGCGCTATCTAAACATGGCGGCAACATCTCTAAAACCGCTTCCGCCATATCTATCGCAAGGAAAAACCTTCAGGAAAAAATCAAGACCTATAAAATCAAGGCGTCTAAATATTATGTTAAGAACAAGGAGGGGGATTGACCGGTTTTCACGGTGTGTGTTAGCTTGTAGGTGGAATTGCTATCGTAGTTTAACCTAGTATCAGGTTTATACTAGTTGTAAATTCGAAATTTATACAATGATTAAATTAATGGTTTTCATAGATGGCACATGGCTTTATTCAAATTTAAGACACCTGGCAAAAGAATCTAACCAACCAGGCTTCTATATCGATTACGGTCTCTTCCCGATAGCCCTTAAAAATGAGCTGGAAAAAAAGGGCGCCCTCCCCCAGCTCGACCTTGTTCGAACATTTCTTTTCGGAAGTTACCCCGTAAATTATGACGTAATGGATGAAGACAGGGCGCAAAGACGCAAGGACTTTTTCTCCATGCTTCGCGAAGATTACCATTACGAGGTGGAAGCGTTCCCCATCGATTATCAGCGCAGGCGCATCCTCCATGACGACAGAAGTTGCGAAGACAGCTTCACCCCGAAAGAAAAATGTGTCGACATAGCCTTGGCCACTTCCATCCTGTATCATGCCGCCATTGCGGACAGTTTCGACATCGCCCTTGCCGTGGTGGGGGACAAGGATTATTTCCCTCTCCTGCAAAAAACCAGGGAGGTTGGCAAAAGGGTGGCCGTCGCGTCTATACGCCAGTCGTGCGCAAAAATGTATTCCGACAGATCGGATGAAAAAAGGCTGAAGGATTATCACATCATATGGCTCAACGACATGATCGACCAAATCACCTTGAAACAGCAGGAAGCCCTCCTCGAATGCAAATCACCGCTACACGCGGGGGAACAGGGCGTTTTGTCGACGGTGCGGCTGAAGGTGGGCCAGCCTTTTTACTGTGACGATTGCCGCGCACAGTTTGCCGAGCAAAAAGCGGAACAGATGCGTGAATATACAAGCGCCGGGCTGGAAAGCCATCAGGAAGAGGGGCGCTGGGAAGAAAGCTATGAACCGGATGAAACCGAATATGAAGGAAAAATAGAAAACCTGAAACCAGACAGGGGCTTTGGCTTTATCAAACGCCAAGATGGCTCCAGCTACTTTTTCCATCTTTCACATCTTCAAAACGCGGAGTGGGCCGCCCTTGAAGCGGGCCAGGGGGCCAGGTTCACCGTGATGAAAGAGCCGCATGGGGACAAGGCCGGGTCTGTCGGGCGGGTTTGGCTTGTTGAGAGTGATGAATAAGAGAGGCAAGGCCTGCCACGAAAAACCTGCCTGGTGGGCGAATAAATAATCGATGGCCGGGCTAAGCGCCGAAAATAAACTGCGGTATATTTACAACATGCGGGTTGTGTCCCATCTCGCAAAGCGGATAAAAATCAAATACCCCGCTTTCGACGAGTCCGGTTTTTGTCATACCATCGAAGCGAAGCTTGAGACCCTAGGTTTCGGGGAGCGAGAGCGCCTGATTCGCGATGCGCTTAAAAAATATCTTCCAAAAGATTTTAAACGCTCGGCGCATATTCTTATCGATTCTCTGGAACCGGCCCTTGGCCTGGAACCCGGGAAAACTGATTGGGACAGCTTCATTGTCATTCCTCTGACAGAGTTTATCGCCGATGCGGGGATAGATCATTTTTCCCTTTCCATGAAAACCCTTTATGAAATGACCAAACGGTCTTCATCGGAATGGGCTATACGATCTTTTATAAAAAAATATCCGGAAAAATCGTTCGCTCTTTTTGAAAAATGGACGGCTGATAAAAACCCTCATGTGCGCAGGCTGGTCTCCGAATGCACCAGGCCACGCTTGCCCCTTACGGCTCGTCTTCGGCGATTCCAGAAAAATCCAAAGCCGGTGTTAGCGCTTCTGGAATCGCTGAAAGATGACGAGGAGCTTTATGTCAGGCGTTCGGTCGCCAACAATTTAAACGATATTTCCAGGGATAACCCTGAAATTGTTATCGAGACTCTTAAAAGATGGTTGCGGGGGGCAAGCATAGAGAGGCGGTGGATTGTTCGCCACGCGCTCCGAACGCTGTTTAAGCAAGGGGACAAAAAAGCTCTCGCGCTTCTGGGCTATCTTTCGCCCAAAATATCTCGCGTGAAACTGAAATTAAAAAGCAAACGGGTTCCCGGGGAGGGAAATCTCTCTTTTCACTTTCTGTTTCTTTCTGATAAATCTCAAAAGCTGATGATCGATTATCGAATACATTTTATGAAATCAAACGGTAAGCTCGCCCCGAAAACGTTCAAGCTGACGATAAAAAACCCTGAATGTGGAGATAAAATCAGCATATCAAAGACGCATTCATTCAAGTCCTTAAGTACGCGCAAACATTACGCGGGGAAACACGAGGTCGAGCTTATCGTGAACGGCGCTCCTGTGGCGCAAACAAACTTTACATACACCGGGGGAGGGCTTTAAGCGCCAGCAATCGACCCTGCGCCGCAAAAATCAATTACATTGATCCGTGGTGGAAGGCACCTTGCCAAAAAGTAGCAGGAAATTTTCGAATGGCCCCATGTTCTGCATCGCTTCTATCATCGACCCCTTGAAATGCAATTTGCCAGACATCATCCCCCACATAGGGCCGACATCCCCTTTTCCCATAGCTATCCAGTGTTCTGTCGTGGCCCACATCAGGAAATCCCATTCCTTTTCGGTGGCCGGCCCGCCAGACACGCAAAACGCCAGATTATCCTTCGGTTCTAGCTTCAACTGGATATGGGAAGAGTCTTTGCAATCCTCGCGATATATTTCGATTATCCTGAATGTCCTCCCCTCCTTGGGGTTTTTCACCCAGTCGCTTTCATACAATCCTTTTGTCAACACTTCATCACCATTCCACGCCTCACATGCCGCTTTCCCCCATTCATCAGAGAGCATCACCACCTTTTCACCCGCCATTGCGCCATTTATCGAGACAAGAGATAAAATCGAAACCAAAGTCATTAAAAAAGATTTATACATGTTTTATACCCCGGAAGAATTTTTCCATATGTGTGTCTGGATATTTCTGGAACCCCAGCCCTTCTGAAGGCAATAGATGCAAAAATGGCCGGAAGGATGCTTTCAATAGGATAATCGCTGTTAAAACAAGCGCTTTAATTTCAGTAACTATTATAATGGCCGGGCTGGTTTATGCTCCTAATGGCTCATACCCTGATAGCTTCAAGCCCGATTTCATCCTTTAGCGCAGTTATAACAGCCCTCGTGATATCCAAAAAGTCAGGAGATACAAGGATTTCCATGACTCCTTCGCTCTGGTTCACCGTTCTGGCGATCCCTATGTAATCGTAACTCTCTATTATCATAACGACGTATGACATATCTTCGGGTTTAACCCGAATCAGCATCCGATACGAATCGGGTCGCACAGAAGGTATCGGAAATGATATTTTATTGGGGATATCTTTCATTGTTTTGAGAAAATTGTATCTGTTATGAAAACAAAAAAGAAGCCCATAATTAATTTCGCGATCGCGTCGGTGGCCGTCGCCCTGTTTTTCCTCTCCGGGTGCGCCTCAAAGGAAGAGATACGCAAAAAGGTGGGCGTGGGGCGTAAATCGACACCGGCGACGCCTGGCCAGCTAAAAAGCGCAAGGCCCTATGTTGTGAACGGCGTTCAATATTACCCGTTGGCCGACGCCTACGGATATGAGAAAACCGGGATAGCCTCATGGTATGGCAAACAGTTCCACGGAAAGAAAACATCTTCAGGCGAAATATACGATATGGACGATATGACCGCCGCCCATAAAACCTTGCCTTTGCAAACGATGGTGGAGGTCACCAGGCTCGACAATAACAAGGCGCTCGTTCTAAGGATTAACGACCGAGGCCCCTTTGTGGGGGACAGGATCATCGATCTTTCACGGGGGGCGGCGCGCAAGCTGGGAATCATGGAGACCGGCACAACCCGCGTGCGCGTTGTTGCGCTGGTGGAGGGGAAACCGGGGCCAAAAACGGGCCGTATGGAAGTCAGATCCGAGCCTATTCCGGTGGAACCGATTCCAGACTTTAACAAGGGTGTTTTCTGGGTTCAGATAGGAGCCTTCAGCAACAACCAAAACGCCGAAAGGGTTCGCGAGCGGATATTACTGCCACAGGAGATGATACGCCTTCAACCGGTTTCAAGGGGGGACGGGATGCCCCTGGTGAGGGTTCAGGCGGGGCCATACACCGATCGGCGCGAGGCAGAGCAAGCGACCCTCGACCTTGTGAACCAGGGGTTCGGCGAGGCTTTTCTGGTTCGGGAATAATGGCCGCTTAGCCTGAATGGTCTCATGAAATTGTCTTCCCTTGCCTTTTCCCTGGCTGTGATCGCCGTTCTATCCAGTTCGGCCTCCGCCCGGAGCTCCTTCGTATACAGGTGGGAGGGGGATAACCAGGCGATCCACATCACAAACAGCCTGGAAGGAGTTCCAGAAAAATATCGCGCAGGGGCGACCCGGATGAGAAAGGTGACCATTAAATCGATAGATCATGCCCCGCAATTAGGGCCGGCCCATGTAGATGAGTTCGAGGAGATATCTTTTGACAAATCAAAACCGGGGGTTATCGTCTCCGCCGTGGTCGACCAGAAGGTCGGGCGAAAGGCTATTATAGACACAGGTTCCGACTGGGTGGTGATCACCACAAAATTTGCGCGAGCTTTGGGGCTTGATATCCCGAAATTGAGAAAGGGGCGCTTTCGCGTTTTCGGGGGGAGGATTAACGCTCCGGTGGCCCGGCTTCAATCGCTACGTGTCGGCCCGGCCATGGCGAAAAACGTCCACGCCGCCATTATAGATTTCGAGGGGCGCGGCGAAGTGAGCGCAATCATCGGGATGAACTTCCTCGCCCGGTTTGTCTTTGAGATCGATCAATCCAGAGGGACTCTTACGTTTTTATCTGTCCAGTGACCTGTATCACTCTTCGCTTTTAAAGAAGTCCGATTCCAGATAGGCTGTGTCCATCTCGAACAGGGCCACCTTGATCGCCGCCGCCGAAGGCACAGCCAGAAGAAGCCCCAAAAACCCGAAAAAATTCGCCCCGACCAAAAGGGCCGCCATCACCGCCACCGGATGCAGGCCGACCGCTTTTTCCAGCGTCCTGGGGGTGATAACAAACCCCTCAAGCGCCTGCGCCCCGCCGAACAGAAGGGCGACCATCACAAGATGTGATAAATCCTGAAATTCAAGATAGGTCATGATGAGGGCCGGAACCAACCCCAGCACAATCGACAGGTAAGGGACGATATTGGCCATACCGGCCAGGAGGCCGATTGCAAGCCCCATAGGGGTTCCGATAAAAAAGAGCCCGACAGAAAGAATCGAAGCCATAATGGAGGCGATCATTAATTGGCCCCTGAAAAAATCACTCAGCACGTTATCGACCTTTGTGCAAAACTCCTTCACAAAGGGACGGTTTCTGGGGGGAATCCTCTCCTCTATTTTCTGGGTGATCTTATCGAAATCTTTCAGAAGGTAAAAAGAGGCCACCGGAATTATCACCAGATTAAAAAGAAATATAAGAAAACCGATCAGGTTCGATAAACCGGACCACACCCCGCTGGTGACGCTTTTCAGGATTTTCACAGGAAGATCACCCATACTTTTCATTGCGTCTTCTATGACGGCGATCACCCTCTCCTTGTTTGCGTTCGGGACAGACTCCACCCAGGGCGCCCCCTTTTCTTCAACATATTTTATATATTCCGGTATCTTCTCGGTAAGGGTCTCCACCTGCGCCCATATAAGGGGAGCGATCAGGGATACAGTTGCGATCAAAACAAGCAGGGATGAGAACAGGGCCAGGAAAATGGCGAACGAACGGCTCATTTTGAGCTTTTCCATCCGGTCTATCAAAGGGTCCAGAATATAGGCGAGACCGAAAGCGACGGCAAAAGGGAACAAAACAGCGCCGGCCACATAGACGAACCACAGAAAAAACACCAATGCGGCAAAAGCGAACAGACCCTTGCCCGTAGGCCTTATCAGAAAATCATTCATCGGTTTTTTCTTTTATCTCTCTCCACACGCGGGGTGTTTTAAGGCCCAGCTGTTTCGCCACGCGGGAGGTGGCGGAGCGGATTGCGGTAAGGCTTCCATTGAGCACATCTTCATACACTCCGCTTGCGCTGTCTGAATAATTCCACAGCGTCTTCCCGCTTTCGCCACGAAATAACGCAACTTCAACCACGGCTTCAATGCTTTCGCCATCAGCCGAAGGGTGCGCCTCCACCTTTGTTTTGCCCAGTATAACAAGGTCCGCCTCCATTTCATGGGAGAGCCTTGCAATAGCCTTTTTGTTTAACTTTAAGGCCTCAAGGGCTGTTTTTTCCAGTTTTTCGGCCATTATACCTCTTCGGGTGACCACCTGATATCCCCTGTCCTGGAAGTATTGCGCCAGAACCTCTTCCGACAGGGATTTTAGTATCAGAACATTTTCCCCCGAAAAAAAGCCGGTGTTCTTTTCATTTATGATAATTATCAGCTTGGGCAATATCCGTTTCTTAGACCGGATACCGGCGGTGCGCATCTCCCTGCGAATATCGTCAAGAAACAGGGTCACCTGTAATCTCACTTTCAGATATCCCTTTGCCTGATCGACAGTCTCTTCCAAAAACTTGTAGCTCTTGACGAAATCCTCGGCTCGTTCGATGATTCTGGCTTGTATAATTTCTTTTTTCATTCTCACTTCCATGCGGGAGGCGAGCCCGGCCACAGCCATCTCGGCCGAATGCCTGAACGCGACGCCAATAGCCTCCGCGCGGGCTTTGGCAAAGTCCTCCCCTGTCACTTTCACGGTCGCTTCCGACGGCGCCGTAACAAGCTCGGGCGCCACGGCATGGCCCTGTTTAGGGCAGGCCACAACCCAAATAACAATAGTCAACCAGATTAGACGCATACGGGGAAGTATAGCCTAAAGAGAACCTGTCGGGCGACCATAACCTCGCCCAGGCGCGGACCGGCTTTTCAACGTGAAAGCCACCGGGCGAACGCCTGTTCCACCGATGAATCGGCCTCCGGTTTGACATCCGGGGTGAGGGTCGGCTTTGGGCGGATCCCTGTTATCCATGGCCACGGGGCCGGGGCTGGATCGACGCCTGCGAGGCGGGCGCCGCTGGCCGACATGGTGATCGCTTCGGCGGAAGATTTGGCCACGAGGTTTTCAAACTCGCGTTGATAGGAAAAGAGGTTTATGGCGGTTTTTATTTTTTGGCCAAAATAGTTCTCTGTTTCGACAAGGCCATCTTCCACAGGCGCCGCCGCCAGCCTCCCGAAAACCGTATCTTCCCCATATGCCCTCCCATCGATAAAAGAGAAATCCTGCCCGAAAAGAAGCGCAGTTTTAGCCCCCATCAAAAAGGCGGTCTCCAGCGCAATACAGGAGACCGAACCTCCGGAATTAATCACCCCCATTTTATTCGCCCATCCCCTGGCCGGTTCCGGAAAACGATTTGTATTCCTGAATCCGAAAAATATATTTCCCGAGCTTTTTTCAACCACCCCGGCGTTGGATGTGGGCAAAAAAACCGTTGGAAGATCGAATTTTTCACATAGTTCGAAATGCATCAGGCTGATAGCCTGGGGATCGATGGAAAACACCAGGTCTGGCGTGACTCCGTTTTTGATAAGGACAGGAAGGGCGGTATCGGTCGATAAAACAGTTGCATGGCGGCAAGCGGCCAGGTGAACAATATCCCTGTCGAGCGATGGCCCAGCCCCGACAACCACCGCCGTTTGCCCGTTTATAATCCCTTCGAGCGACGAAATACCGGGCGACTTCAAAATCAAAGGCAAATTCCGGCGGAAATTTTCATTCTCGATCCCGCCCATGACCAAAGGAAACCTCCGTTCCATCCGGATAAGCTCGATGGCGCGGGCGACCTTATCGTAATTTTTCGGCAAAGCCTGAAAGGAGGGGATGTGAATTGCAACGCGGGTTTTAGAAGAACCCAAGTCGCCAAACGCGCTGTTCCATGACGACAGGAAAGAGCCTTCGTCTTCACCCGCTACGATTACAAGCCTTAGGTCTTCAAAAATATCGGGATCGTCTATAACTTTAAAAGCCGCTCTCAAGATCGCCCTGTTCGCTTCCGCCACCACCAGGGCGCCATCGGGGCCAACGGCGTCGAGCAATGGTTTTATGTGATAGCCAAGCCCCATGCCATACAACACAACGCTCATTCCACGTTTTATCCCCTGTCCGCTGGCGAAAGAGAGCGCGTCCCGAACCGGGTTGTATTTGCCGCACAACGAAATCCGGCCAGCTTTGCCGCTCCAGGCGCCAGACCTCGCTTTTTCCAGAACCACCGAATCTGGCGCTTTTTCGGCTATTTGCGCCACATTTGGGTGTCGCCTTCGAATAATATCGAGGTTACGGTTTAAAAAGTCCGACATGTATTGAAATTCATAGAAGTTAAACGTATTATATACACTTTTCCTTGGAGGCATTAAGCCATTTATATATTAGGCATATCGGCTTTCTATCACGATTCAGCCGCGGCGATTTTAAAAGACGGCGAAATTCTGGCCGCGGCCCAGGAGGAGCGGTTCAGCCGGAAAAAGCATGACGCCGGTTTCCCTTCAAACGCTGTCGATTTCTGTCTCGACAGGGCGGGGATTTCTATCGAACAGGTGGAAATGGTGGCGTTCTATGATAAACCGTGGATCAAGTTCGAAAGAATACTGGAGACCTACCTGTCGTACGCCCCCTTCGGGATAAAATCTTTTTTCATGGCGATGCCGCTATGGCTGAAAGAGAAACTGTGGATGCGCGAAACCATCCAGAAAATGTTGGGGAGAGATATCAGGATTGTGTTCCCGGAGCATCATGAATCGCATGCGGCTTCGGCGTTTTATCCATCACCCTTTGAAGAAGCGGCCATATTGACGGCTGACGGCGTGGGGGAATGGGCCACCACTTCCATAGGCATTGGCAAAGGAAGCGATGTCGAACTGCTTTACGAAATAGATTTTCCTCACTCGCTGGGTCTCCTCTACTCGGCCTTCACCTATTACACCGGCTTTAAAGTGAATTCGGGCGAATACAAGGTGATGGGGCTGGCCCCTTATGGCGAGCCGAAATATGTCGACCTGATATACAAGCATCTGATAGACCTGAAGGAAGATGGCTCGTTTAAACTCAATATGAAATATTTCAATTATTGTGTCGGCCTCACGATGACCAATAACAAATTCTCCAACCTTTTCGGAGGCCCCCCGAGAGAGCCTGAATCTGAAGTGACTCAAAAAGAGATGGACCTGGCCAGATCGGTGCAGGAGGTGACGGAAGAGGCGATACTGAGAATCGGCCGTTACATCCGCAAAGAGACCGGGATGAAAAACCTCTGCCTCGCCGGGGGTGTGGCGCTCAACTGTGTGGCCAATGGCAAGCTTTTGCGCGAAGATGTGTTCGACAACATATGGATCCAGCCAGCCGCGGGAGACGCCGGCGGGGCCCTTGGGGCCGCCCTGATGGCATGGCACAAGGTGGAGGGAAAACCCCGCGTGGTGAGCGCACAGCAAGACTCCCAAAGCGGCTCTTTGCTGGGGCCCGATTATACCGATAACGAAGTGGAGAGCTATCTGAAAGAAAACGGCATCCCCTATACCAGGCACGCGGGCCCTGACGAACTGACCACCGAAGTGGCGAAGCATCTGGCAAACGAAAAGGTGATCGGCTGGTTTAGCGGGAGGATGGAGTTTGGCCCGAGGGCGCTGGGCGCACGCAGTATCATCGGGGATTCCCGTTCTCCTGAAATGCAATCGACCATGAACCTCAAAATAAAATTCCGGGAGTCTTTCCGGCCCTTTGCCCCCTCTGTTTTGCGTGAAAAGGTGAACGAATATTTTGAGATTGATGACGACAGCCCGTATATGCTTCTCGTGGCGCCGGTGCAGGAAAAACGGCGGATGGATATGACCGAAGAACAGAAGCTTTTGTTCGGAATCGATAAACTTAACGTTCCCCGGTCGGATATGCCGGCCATTACCCATGTCGATTATTCAGCCAGGGTGCAGACTGTGGATAAGGAAAGAAACCCTGTTTATTACGACCTTATCCAGAAATTCGAGGAGCTTACCGGGTGCCCGGTGATAATCAACACATCGTTTAACGTTAGGGGAGAGCCGATTGTGTGCCTCCCGGAAGAGGCCTATAGATGTTTCATGAGGACACACATGGACTATCTGGTCCTTGGCAATATAGTGCTTGATAAAACAGAGCAACCGGAGCTTGAAGGGGATACCGACTGGCAAAAGGAGTTTGAACTGGACTAATGAACGTAGGTGAAAGTAAAAAAGAGCTTCGCACAACCTGGATCGGGTTTGCGGTTATTTTTGGTGTGATTGGCTCCCTCCTTTTATGGAAGGAGAGGGAGTCTTTTGTCTATTTCTATGGGCTGTCGGGGTTTTTCGGGTTTTTCGCGGCGGTTCGGCCCATGGCCCTGCTCCCTTTCTACAGGCTATGGATAAAATTCGCCGGGGCGATGGCCTGGTTTAACACACGGCTTCTCCTCTTTTTAATGTTTTTCTTTATCATGACCCCGATGGGGCTCGCCATGCGGCTTTTTGGAAAAGACCCGATGGAGAGAAAGCTCGATCCTGAAGCTAAAACCTATTGGAAAAAACGGAAACACCACAACGACATCACACGATACGACAAGCAGTATTAAAAGGGGGCCGAAAGGAGATCAGAACCGGTGTGGGCCGCGGTTCGAAGGAATTTTTTGTAAAACCTGTCAGCCCCTTTTGCAACTGACCCATCGCCTGTCAATCCTGATCGAAGATCGAGTGCGGTTTTTCGGTGTTATCGTTCCTGGCGGAATCGAGGGAGGCGTTAAAAAGTTCGGAGGCGGCTCTTTTTTTCTTTTCCTGTTCTTCTTTTATGTTGTCGAACGCTCCCGCGAGCCTTTCCTTGTCCTGCTCCCTTTTCAGAAAAGCGTCCTTAAACCTGTCGCCCGTGCTCTCTTTTACCAGCGGTTTTCGTGTTTCAACAATTTTTCCTGACGCTTTGTCTATGACAAGGATCAAGTCGCAACAGGGGCAATTTACCTTAAACTCTTTTTCCATGGTCTGACCGGAAAAAAATCGTTACCCGACAGAGTCTTTGTCTTTATCGCCTTCGGCGCTATCGGCCACCGATTTTAATTCTTTCTCAGTGTCTGTAACCGATTTCTTGAAGTTCTTTATGCCTCTTCCAAGCCCGGATCCGATCTCCGGAAGCCTGCTCGCACCAAACACTATCAGCAAGATGACCAATATAATGATCAGCTCTGGCATTCCAATACCAAACATAACTACCTCCCCAAATTCACCTGAAAATATAAGTTTATATACATAAAAAGGTAGCGACAACACAAAAAGTCAAGCCAAGCCACCCACAAATTTCACCTCATTTATACCACACTGTGTTTTTCAACGAGTTAGCTTATACGTAATGATACCAAGTTTCTTTGTGGGGGAATACTAAATTTGTCAAAGTTTATTTAACTTATATAGTAATTAACTGTATTTGACAAGTTTAGTCATATAAAATATGATGAAAGAGATTGTGGCCAGGCTTGGTGAATGAACTAATGTGTTTTTGAAAAAATTGTCTGTCAGTTAAATTTGTATATATAAGTAAAGCAATATAAATAACTTATCCGGATAAACAGAAACTATCTATGGTGGCGAAAACCTCTTCGAAAGAAGTTGTGGCGGATATCGCTGTGATGTATGTGCGAATAGCCAGGAGCTTGCGCAGGCTAGGGGAAATATCGCTGGCGCTGAATGTTTGCGAGCGCGGCCTGAACAAATGCCCGAAGAGCAGTAACATGCGCATTATTATGGGGCAGATTCAGATTTCTTATTACAGCAAGGAAAACAGACCGGGCTTATTGAAATCCGCCCTCATCAATTTTGAAAAGGCTCTCAAGCTTGACCCGCAAAATTATATAGCCAGGCTCCTTGCCAGCAAAATATATCTGAAAGCCGGCGCCAGAAAACATGCAAAAGCATATCTGGCCCAGATATTAAAAATTTCGCCGGACGACGAAAGGGCCAAAGCCTTAATGGAAATAATCAGGGAAAAGGAAAAGAAAGCAAAGAGCGCAAAAAAGGAGAGCAAGGCGATATCGGATGATGCAAGCCTTAAAGGCCGGTCGACCAAAGAAAGCCCCCAGGTGAAACCACCCGAAACCACGAAGGATGAGGGGCAGTGGAATCTGGATGAAAAGGTGATTATCGGAGAAGAGGAAGATGCGGATGACGAATTTATTATGGAGCTTTTAAGCGCGAAGCTGACAATGTTTTCAAGGCTCGAAGGGTTATCGGCCATTTTCCTGCTGGACAAAAATGGCCAGCCTTACAGGATAATTAATAAAGAAAAACTGGATGAAAACATAATTCCATCGATGATATTCAATCTTTTCAGCGTCTCTAAAAACGCGGTTCGCAGATCCGGCTTCGGAGCGATCCAAAGAGGGGTTCTCATAAGCCCCATCGGGGCCGTGATAATCGCCAGGGCTTATCATTCCACCCTCGCCGTGATTGTGGACGCGGACACTAACATCGCAAATGTCGAGAAGCGTGTCGACCGATATCTTGAAGAAGTGACGGGATGAACTCTCTTAAATCTGTTTTGCAAACATTGTGCGCAAACAAATACGTAAACGGCGCCATAATCATCACAAAAGACGGCATGGTGATAGAATCAAAGATCGACGAAGAGTTTGACAGCGAAACCGTTGGCGCATTTATGTCTCAGGTGGCTATCACTATTAAAAACTATTTAAATGGCCTGGGTTATGATGAGTTTCAAAGATATATACTTTTGTCTGATCGACACAAGATATATCTGATGGATCTTGGGCGGTCGGTGCTGGTTTCCCTGACCGATCGTGAATCGGATCCCGGGGCGGTCAATATCGCTCTTTTCCAGGCGGCGAACGAAATAAAGAAAAGTGAAAGGCTGGATGTGCAATGAAGGCCAACGGGTATGAGGGATCGATACTGTGCAGATAAATTACGCAAAAAAAGAGGTCTCGTGCAAGCTGGTTTATTATGGCCCAGGCATGAGCGGGAAGACCACCAACCTGGAGGTGGTTCATCAGAGGGTGCCCGATCGTAACAAAGGAGAGATGACCTCTATCGCCACGGAGGGGGACCGCACGTTATTCTTCGACTTTCTTCCGCTGGATCTGGGAAAAGTGCGTGGGTTGACAACCAAGTTCCAGCTATACACAGTTCCAGGCCAGGTCTATTATTCCTCCACGCGCAAGCTTGTGTTGCAAGGGGCGGACGGGATTATATTCGTCGCCGATTCACAGGCGGATAAAATTGAGGAAAACATTGCGGCCCTTAAAGACCTTGAGAATAACCTTGCGGATTACGGGATCAAATTAACCGAAATCCCGCTGGTTATCCAATGGAACAAGCGGGACCTGCCAAACGCTTTACCGGTGGAGGAGCTTGAAAAGAAAGTGAATCATATTGGCGCGGCCAGCTCCGAAGCGGTGGCCGCCATCGGTGATGGTGTTCTGAGCACCCTGAAGCTCGCCGCTTCGATGATACTCGGCCGCCTCAATTCCAAAGAACCGCCAGCGGGCGCCCGGAAAGCCGTCCAAAAGGCCAATGAGAAGGAGCCGGAACGCAAAGACGACGTCTTTGTGGCCAGGGTGAACGCGGATAAGATATCGAGGTCATATTTCAACCAGTATTGCCAGGCTCGCCACCGCCTGACGATCAGCCCGGCTAACCTGGAGGATTTCAAGAAGTTCAACGTGGAAGAGAAGAAAAAACTGCTGAAATCGCTGATTAACCATGTTTTGCTTTTGCAAGACGCCAAGAGGCGAAACATATCCGCATCTAAAGAGGAGACCGACTCCCAGATAAAAGAGATCGCAAAGCGGTTTGGCCCCCACAAAAATATCGATGCGTTTCTCTCTAACCGTAAGCTGAGTATGGATAATCTGCGCAATGAGGCCATAAAAAATGTCATAATAGGAAAAATAGTCAAGGAGGTTATTCCACGCCTGGGCGAAAGGATGAAAGTCACACACGAGGATGTCACCAGGTTTTACAACGCCAACGCCTCCGGGCTGGGGGGCAAATCCCTGGATGATGTTAAAAACCAGATTGCGGCCAAGCTTAAACAAAGAAAGAAACGGGTTCTTTTGAGCGAATTTTATTCCGAGCTCAGGAAAAGGGCCCAGATAGAAATTTTTGAAGAAAACATCTGACTTCAGGCTTTAAATGAAAGATAACAAACTTCGACAAAAACGGGTCGTATATTACAAGGAGGATCTCGACAAGATCGATAAACTTCTTGAGGAATTCTTAAAACTGTCGAGCGCGAAGTCGATCTTCCTCGTCGACACCGAAGGGCATCTGATAACGCAAAGAGGGCCCGCTCAATCACTGAACCCGGAAACCCTTTCGGCCCTCGTGGCGGGCTCTTTCGCCGCCACAAAAGAGCTGGCCCGCATCCTTGGGGAGACAGAGTTTTCCGTAATGTTCCACCAGGGCAAAAAAGATCATATCCATATTTCGCTGGTGGCCAACAGGGCGATAACCGCCACCGTTTTTAACGAGAAAACCACGGTCGGCATGGTCAATCTGTATTCCAAGGAATTATGCTCCAAACTCGAAAGGATATTTGAGATTGCGTCTAAACGGGTGGTTCAGGACGACCCCCTTGACGATGACTTCAACAATTCCGTAAAAGACGCTCTTAAAGATATGTTCGGGGAGTAATCCATTAAACAGCCGCAAAAAAGCGGTTCTGGTCTTATGAAACATCTTAAGCCTTTAATTTGCTTTCTTGCGTCGCTGATCTTTCTGTCAAGCTCGCCCACCTTGGGCCAGAGTCAAATCGCCGAAAAATATTTTCATCTGGCATCCTCTTTGCGGCTCGGGGACCTGGCGTCAAATCCGGAGCTTAAAATCGCTTTTAAAAAACTGCGATCCGCTTTGGAAAAAGAGGATGAGCTGGAGGTTTTCAATCAGAATAACCGCATCCTCGAAATCATGAACCTGCTCGGGACGAGAAACCTTTTCCCGGTGGCCGACATGTGCATGGCTATCGGGCGAGCCGCCCTTGCCAGAGGGGAGAAGACACCGGCCATCCTGGCGGCGGAAAGCGCCACAAAATTCGCCCCGGACTATGCGAAGGCCCATTTTTTTCTGGCGTCGGCCCTGCTCTCTTCAGACGCGAAAAATATCAACAGCATAAGCCGAAGCCTGATAGAGGGGATTAAAATCCTTTACAGCGATCGCATCCAGAGAGACAGCCTGGTTTCCGCCATTTTTAAATACGTATTCCTGGCTCTGGTTTTAATGTTTGTTCTTACCTTTGTTGTTTTGCTCGGCCTGCACCTGAACACGTTCGCCGCCGATTTAGCCTCCTTTTTCCCTTCGCGGGTGGAAGGGGCATGGAGATATTTTATCACCGCTCTTGTGATAGCCGTCCCGTTCGCCCTGGGGGGGGGGCTGGCCCTTTTGCTGGCGATCCCTTTGTTTCTATGGCCATACCTCCGCACCGGAGGCAAAGTGACGATTTTTCTATTTACCCTGTTTATGTTGCTGGTCCCACACGTTTTTGATTACATGGCAAAAAGCTCCGCCATCACAAAGGATAAAACGTTCAGGGCTTTGCATATCCTCTCGCGACAGACATGGGACTATAGCTCCAAAAGCGCGCTGGAAAACGCGCATCAGAAAAACCCGGACAGCAAGCTTGTCTCTTTCTCGCTGGGGCTACTAAACAAGCTTCGCAAAGACAAGCGGGAAGCGATCAACGCCTACGACGCCGTCCTCGAAAGATATCCGCAGGATGTTAAAACAATCGTAAACAAGGGAAACGTATATTTTGTGGCGAGAGAATACGAGAACGCGGTGAAGATGTACAAGATGGCGATCGATATAGACCCGCAACTGCTGGAAGCGCATTTCAATCTTTCAAACACCTATGTAATGATGTTTCGAACCGGGGAATCTGAAGCTGAATATTTAAAGGCTCTCTCTATCGATCAGAACAGGGTTCAGAGCTTTGTGGCTATGGCGGGGCAAAATCATGACAAAAAAGTAATCGACTTTACAATTACCGGTGAAGACATAAAAAGATATGAAAGCGCCATGGGGGAAAAGGCCGAATCCTTTTCTCAAACTTCATGGGGGATATATTTCGGCTCCATTTCCATGCGGGTGTATCAATGGATGACCATCGGTTTTGCGCTGTTGATTATTTTTTCCCATTTTTTCTGGCGAAGATCGATTTCCCACCAGACCTGCATTTCATGCGGCGTCGCCTTCCGCCCGCCTCTGCTCCTCCCCTCCAACAAGCAACAGTGCAACCAGTGCGTTGCGGCGAACATCTCCCGCGTTGGTATCCCAAGCGCTAAAAAAGACAGGAAAACAAAAGACATCAGGGTGTTCAAGGAGAGGCGGGCAAAACTGGCTGGGTTGATGGATCGTCTTTTGCCCGGCATGGGCCGCACCTATTTTCAGGAGCATGCCAGCGCGATGGCGTTCACCTTTATCACAAGTTTAATCATAGTGTATGGGGCCGATCTTTTCATTTCGGAGTATCTCAATTATAAATCCGCGCCCAAAGATGCGCTACATTCAAACGTTATATATTTAGGTGTCGCTTCTGTATACTGGATCATGATGAACACTGTGCTTAAAAAGGACTTTTACTGATATGGCTCTCAGGGGAAACCTGGACGATTTTAACATTGTTAATATTCTCCAGATGATAAAGCTCGAAGGGAAAACGGGGAGGCTCACCCTTGCGGAGGCGGAGGAGGTTGTTAAAATAACTTTCGACAAAGGTTTCATAATCTATGCTGAAGGCGCTTCCAATAAAGACGAGTCCCGCCTGGAAAATGTTCTTCTCACGAACAATCTTGTTGAACATAACTCATGGCGGGAAATTCAAAAAGAGCATGAAGATAAACTCAAACCGTATTGGGAGCTTCTTTCAAAAAAGATCCACTCCAAGCTTCTTCTGGAGCTTATCAACCGGCAGGTCATCGACACGGTTTACTTTGCCCTGCGCTGGACAAAAGGAAGCTACGAGTTCACGCCGATTAAAAGCCTTAAATATAACAAAAAAATGATGGCCCAGATGGATGTGGACGGATTGCTGATCGAGGGATGCACGATAGCCGATGAATGGCCCCGCATCGCCGCCACCTTGCCCCCCTTCTCAACCTTCGTCATCAAAAACATTATCGGCGAAGATGAAGCGGATGAATCCCTGAACGTTAAAGCAAACGAGAGTGGCTCGGGCGACTTTGGAGCTTCTTTGGAATACGACATATTAAGCGCCAGGGGGATAACCTTGAACGGGCGGGAAATGGCTGTGCTCAATGTTGTGGGAACCGGGAAAACCTTGAAAGAGATCATGGACGCGGCGAGACAACGCCATTTCGAAAGCCTGGAGGCTATGCTGAGCCTTTTCAGGATGGGCATTCTAAAACCGGCCACAAAAAAAGCTGTGGGCGCCGGAAATCTTGACAAGAAAAAATATTTCGCCCAGTTGGCTATCACCGCGGCGTTACTTGCGGTTGTTGTGGCCGGGTTCGCCTGGCGGGCAAAATCGTGGCCCGAAAATTTCAGGGCTCAAAAAGAGGGTATAACGAGGGTGAAACACATTCAGGCTCTTGACGGATTAAAAAATATCGAGAACGGACTGAAAATATACCAAAGCCTGGAAGGCAGGGCGCCTGAAAGCCTGGATGATCTTGTGGAATCTGGAATATTGAAGCAATCAGAGCTTATCGATCCATGGAACAATCGATATCAACTGGTGTTTAAAAAAAAGAAGTTCGCTCTCTTTTCCACCGGGCACGACTCGTTTTTATCGACCGATAACGTATACCTTCCACCACCTCTTGCGTAAACCATTTTGTGAGGATTATATTTTGAGCCAGAGAGAAAAAATTTCGATAGCGTTGCTTGTGCTCAGCGACAGGGTCAGCCGGGGGGAAAGAACCGACGGAGTGGAAGAGAGAATCGAGGCTTTTTTAAAAGAGACGGGGCATGAATTCGATCGTGTGGAGGTCATCCCGGATGAAAAGGAGCTGATCACCGAAAAACTGATCGAGTGGGCCGACTCCGGGCTTTTCGACCTTCTGCTTACTTCGGGGGGGACCGGTGTTTCGCCAAGGGATGTGACGCCGGAAGCCACAAAGCCTGCGCTGGATCGTGAAATCCCTGGTATACCAGAGGCTATGCGGGCCGAATCGCTGAAAATAACCGATAGAGCCGTCCTCTCAAGAGGTTTTGCCGGCATACGAAAAGAGACGATGATCGTGAATCTGCCGGGAAGCCCAAAGGCGGCGGTAGAGAATCTTGCCGTGGTTTTCAATGCGCTGATCCACGGCATCGCCAAAGCAAAGGGAGACCCGTCCGATTGCGATCCAGCATCGGCAAAGGCGGGGTCGTAGCGCCTGTTAGGCAAGCTTGGGCCCCGGGCCGGTTTGAACTTTCATGAGCCGTAACAACATTGACAGGTATCATCAACCATGGTCACAAAAGGCCCTGCCGGCAAAAACAGGATACCGGTCGCAATAAGCGGTTGCCTCCTGGGCGAAAAATCGCGTTACGACCTGAGCGATAAATCGATCCCGTCGATCACCGATGCCCTTGCCGATCATTTTACATGGGTTCCGTTTTGCCCCGAAATGGAGATAGGCCTTGGCGCGCCACGGGAAAAGCTGAACCTGACGGTTACAGGCGCTGAAGTGCGGCTCACCGGCGATGAATCGGGAATTGATTACACGCGTAAAATGGAGCGTCATGCCATGGCGCGCGTAAAAGATCTGTCGCATGTCTGCGGATATATATTGAAGAGCAAATCACCCTCCTGTGGTTTATCGGGCGATACAGGAATTTTTTCGCGGATAGTCCTTACGCGTTTTCCCGGAATACCTATGGTCGATGAAGGGGGGCTCGATAATGATGAGGGGAGAAAAAGTTTTGTGGAAAAAGTTTTTATTTACCATCGAGAAAGGCGCCTGTCAAACGCTTAACTTCGCCTCGCCTAAAACACGCCCCGACCGGGCGTCGATAAGCCGCACCGTATAGCCCCCTTTACGCGGCGGCGGAGGCGGCGTCACCACCGTCACCGCCTGCTTTGCTCCAGCGTAAATCGCGATAGACCATTTGGGGGTCACCATATGGCTGGTCACAAAACCGTGTTTGTCAGTATAGGTGATTTTCCATTTCGGCTCCGCCTTGCCCGGAACCATAACATACACCCTGTCATCCTTGATTGCGGCCATCGCCGACACTCTCACCTTGTCGCGAAGCCTTCGCGCATTTATTTCCCACCCTCCCTTGTATTCCCCGACAGGGCGAAACCGCGAACCAGAGAGCGAAAAATAAATCAGGTTTTTCTGAAATCCTTTAAAAATCAACTCTCCACTATCGAGGGCTGTTGTAATCCGGTCTCTTTGATCGCGCGAGAGCCAGAAGGAATCGATAGCGACGCCTTTGACCCCCAGCGAGCGAAGAACCCTTAGCCCTTGCTCGGCAGGGAAATCGGCCAGAAGGTCTCTTAGCTGGTTGTTTATTTCGGTGAATCTGCCCGAATATCCGTTAACAAGGGTTACACCAGATGATAGGGAAGCGGCCATCCAGAACGCTGTCTGCTGATAATGTTTCGCGGAGCGCCCCTTTGTGTATGGCAAAACCACCATGGGGGAGTCGGCCATAGAGGGCTTGAAAGAAAATAAAGGAGACGGGGCCAGCCTCCCCGGTAAAGGAGCCGCTTCAACAAGAGCAAAGAGGGCGAGCCCGGCCACAACAAGGTGAAGCCGCCTGGCGATCATCGCTTCAAACAAAGTGGCCGCAAGAAGCGCAAGCGACAGCTGAACAAAAAGCGCTAAACGAAAAAGATTGCGCACGTTATTGAGGGATGGTATTGCGCTGGAAAGGTTTTCATAAGGGCGCCATCCCATTATGTCGAGCCTGGGGCCAAGCGAACCGATAAAAGTCATGGCTATCACCGATAAAAGAAAAATGGTCCATAGCCTTCTGTCTTCACGGCCAAGTCCGATCGCCGCCCCCGCAAGGCCGAGGGCTATAAGCGCGAAACCGGGAAAGAGCCTTTTTTTTTCATGAGAGAGAAACGGATAGATCCTGCTTGCCAGAACGCTTTTGGAGGGATGAAGATAATCGACCGGGGAGGCCGAAAGAGAGCTTATCATTTCCGCGCTGTAGCCCGAGCCTGTGCGGGAAAGAATCGTATACTGAGGGATCAGAACCGGCATAACCAGCGCCCCGCACAAAACCGTTCCAAGAGCCAGTGGGTAAAGCGCCCTTTTGTTAAACAGTTTAAAGCAAAGAACAGTAGCAGAGGGAACAAGAACAAAAACCGCGAACAACCCGTAATATTCACTGGTAAGAAAAGTGACAGCCACGCCAAGGCCAAAACCTGCGCCATACCAGAGGTTGGGGCGCTCTGCCAGATTCCATAAACAATCTATGGCGAACACGATCCCGAAAAATGGCTGGAGCTGGAGCACGCCGCGCTGTTCGGTTAATATAGGGAGTGACTCGGCAAGCAATCCACCAAGAAATGCGGGCCAGAACCCCATCCCTCTGCCTCGCAACAACCGGTAGACAGAAAACCCGTTAAGGAGCATGAAAACTAACATAACCACGTTGTATGAAAGCGCCGGGTTGACATAGTACAATGGCGCCGCGATCAGCCCCGTAAGTGGCTGTGGATCAGAAAAAGCGAAGGCCCCCGGAACAGGATAAAAAATAGGGGCGTTCCAGTAGTTTGCGAAAAAATGTAGCGCCCTGTCCGCATTCCATCCGATAGTCCACAAGTTTAAAAAAGGGACGGTGGGGACCGGCTCGCCCCCCTGATGCAGATGGGTTGTGATATTTATTACAAGTGGCCAGGTGATGGCGAATGAAAAAAGACCAAACAGGCAAAATGCCAGGGCGGCCTGGTTGAGCTTTTGGGCGAATATTCCCGGTGACGTCATTATCTTGGGCGGAACCGGCTTCTGCGCGGGACTAAACGATGCAAAAGCAAAAAAAGCCTGAAACTCATAAAACCGGTCTCCTCAAAATGTGCGAACCCAATATGACGAGGATATTGTAAGTTTTCTCCCGATATTTGGCAACGGGTCTTGTGTGCCCATGGGCGATTCCCCTTTGTAACGGGCCTGCCGATAGATATATGGAAACAACGTTACTGGCCATACCACCGGCGACCGGGGGGCCATCTGGCCGGTGAGAACCATTATGGCTGACGAGCGGGGCGGCGTTTATACACAAAACATAACTATTTGTTATTATGGTATTTAGATAATATTTCCTGTAAAAGCCCTTTTTGTTTCACAGGTTTATCGCCCTCCGGTTTGACATGGTCTGGTAAAATTGATATACGGTTAGGTTGTTTCAAAACAATTCTTCCTTGAATTCCGTTGTAATTCGTATTCAAAATACAATCAGGAAGGCTCACAGTTTGTGCGGGAAGAGGGAGCTTAGGATGATATACAAGCGGGAGGACTCGCTTAAAATAAAAGTAGTTAAAATACTTGAAGATGAATTGGAGCGGGAGTGGAAGGCGCCTGCCCGGATGTTTTCCGAAGATTTAAGCCAGATAGACTTTCTTGGGCCGGTTATAATTGGCGGAACGCTTTCGCGCATGGGAATGAATGTTAATTTTGAAGGGTGGATTTCGGGCATGTGCGAGCTTGAGTGCTCGCTATGTCTGAAAAAATATGAATTTCCTTTGAAAGGAGAGATAGCGGCCATTTTTGTCCCTAGCGAAAAAGAAGCCGCAAACGCGCATGAAATAGAGTTAAACTTAACGGATATTGATACCCAGTTTTATGACGGGGACGAAATAGATATATACGAACCGGTGCGAGACCATATTGCCCTATCCGTTCCTATGCGCCCGTTATGCGGCGATGCGTGCAAGGGGCTTTGCCATGTGTGCGGCGCTAATCTGAATGAAAAAGAGTGCGGGTGCGACAGATCGTCGGGCGATCCGAGGCTGGCGGTTTTAAAACGGCTTAAGTTTGACTGATACCAAGGAAATCACGCCGGCTTATAATGAAAGCCAGCGTTTTGGATGAAACAATAGTTGAAATTACGAATTAGCAAATGGAGGATAAGATAAATGCCTGTTCCAAAGAAAAAAACGTCCAGAAGCAAGAGGGACATGCGCCGCTCTCACGATGCGCTAACCGCCCCGGCAGTCTCCACCTGCGCCAATTGCGGGGCTTCAAAGGCTCCGCACAGGGTGTGCGCCGAATGCGGATATTATAAAGACAGCCAGGTGGTTGAAGTGGAAGAGGCTTAGCGGTTTGAAAGAAGATTCAGACGATTCCGGAAAATTCGTCGCCGACCAATCTTCGCCGCCAAAAGCTTTGGCCCAGGGGGATAGCCTCCCCGATCGGGGCGAGGGGGGGGTGGTTCGTGTGGGCCTGGACGCCATGGGGGGTGATAACGCGCCCCAGGCGATAGTGGAGGGGGCTTTGCTGGCTATTAAAGCTATTGATGATATGGAAGTGATCCTTGTGGGGGATGAGGAAACAATACAGGCCGAGCTTGAAAAACATCAGTTCGAAAGCCCTATGCTTTCAATATGCCACGCCGCGCAAGCCATAGGGATGGAGGAATCCCCATCCCAGGCCCTTCGCAAGAAAAAAAATTCGTCCATCCACGTTGGTGTCAAGCTCGTCAAAGACAAAAAGGTCGACGCGTTCATCTCCGCAGGAAACACCGGGGCTGTTATGGCTGTCGCCACTGTGGTTCTTCGAACCCTTGAAGGAATAGACCGGGCGGCGATAGCTGTCCCCCTTCCCACCAAAAAAAGACACGCGGTTATTATAGACGGCGGGGCCAACGTCTCTTGCAAGGCTATTCACCTTTACCAGTTCGGGGTGATGGGGGCGATGTATGCCGAATATTTTCTCGATGATAAAAGGCCCAAGGTTGGACTCCTGTCTATTGGCGAAGAGGATAGCAAGGGAAACGAGGTCACCAAGGAGACATTCGAGCTTTTAACGCGAAGCTCGCTCAATTTCGTGGGGAACACCGAGGCGAAACAGCTGTATCGCGGAATAGCCGATGTGATAGTGTGCGATGGTTTCACAGGAAACATAGCGATAAAAACCTCGGAATCGCTGGTGGAAATGATCGTCTGGCATCTGAAAAAGATGTTTACAGGCTCTTTCAGAGGGAGGCTCGCATACATGCTCCTTCGCCCGTTGTTCGAAGAATTCAAAAAACGGCTCGATCATTCCGAAATCGGGGGGGCGCCGCTCCTTGGAATTGACGGCGCTGTTTTTATATCCCACGGCTCTTCCACTTCCAAATCTATCCTTAACGCCCTTGTTGGAGCCAAGAAATTTATTGTGAACGACGTTAACAGGCATATTCGCGAAAGCGTCGCCGCCAACAAGGAAATCCTGGGGCCGGATAAACTGCCGGAAGATGAAGGGCTGTGGGGCCAGGTGAAAAGAAAGATAGGAATTGTCGGCCCGGCAAACGAGGAACGCAAATGAGCGAGAGCCTGGGGGCGAGGATTGTGGGAGTTGGGCGCAACCTTCCTTCAAAGGTTTTAACAAACAAAGATATTGAAAACATTGTGGAGACTACGGAAGAATGGATAGTCTCCCGCTCTGGAATAAAGGAAAGGCGCATCGCGGACGCAAACGTATCCACCCACGAGCTGGGCATACCGGCCGCGAAGGAAGCGCTTGCGACATCGGGGATCGATGCGACAGATATTGACCTTATAATCTGCGCCACATCAACACCAGACAAAATGTTTCCCTCCACCGCCTGCCTCATCCAGGAGGGGATATCGGCGGGGGAATGCCCGGCGTTCGATCTTTTGGCCGCCTGCTCCGGCTTTACATACGGGCTGAAGGTTGCAGACAGCTTCATTCGATCGGGGGGGGCGAAAAACGTTTTGCTTGTGGCCAGCGAAATTTACAGCAGAATTATCAATTGGGAAGACAGATCGACCTGTGTCCTTTTTGGTGACGCGGCGGCGGCTGTTGTCCTTGCGCCATCAAATGGAAAATCGGGTGTTATCGATTCCACAATATATTCAGACGGAAAATACGGGGACCTGTTATCCGCCGGAGGAGCTGGCGCGCGCGCGCCAGCCGATAGCAAACTAAGCCACGGCTATTACCTCGAAATGAAGGGAAAGGAGACCTTCAAAGTGGCGGTTAAACGGATGACCGATGTCTCCCTGGCTATCCTCGAAAAAAACGGTTACACAGCAGATGACATCAAGCTTGTGATCCCCCACCAGGCCAACATCAGGATCATCCACGCAGTAAGCAAAGCCCTGAAGCTTGAGGAAAACAAGGTTTTCATCAATGTTCAAAAATATGGCAACACCTCCGCCGCTTCGGTCCCCCTGGCGTTGTATGAAGCTTTGGAAGAGGGAAGGCTAAGAGAGGGTGATATCGCCCTCCTTGTGACTTTTGGCGGCGGACTGACCTGGGGCGCATCGCTTATCAGGTGGTGACCCGCTTTTCACCTGTCCAGCGAAAATCCGGAATCACCTGGCGGTGACCGCCCCGACAACACATCGTTCCACAAGCTTTGCGGCCCATGCCCCTATTTTTGCTATATCCCCTTTTTTATCCCCCAGCGATACGGCAAAGATCATATCTCCATCAAACGGGGTGTGGGAGGGATAGACCGAGCGGGCCAGCCCGTCGTGGGCCATGATGGCCACTCGTTTCAAGTCCGCCTTGGACAGGGCCGCGTCTGTCACCACCACTCCAATAGCAGTCGCCCCAAAGGGGGGTGGAGGAGGGTCCGCCTTCAGGTAGCTTATATAATTTCCCTCTTTATC
>UOGE01000084.1_pt1 | contig 39357 bp, 34 predicted proteins | sample 1989811 | NCBI WGS metagenome assembly UOGE01 (sample SAMEA4712198, study PRJEB27164) | hydrothermal vent metagenome | biome: marine basaltic hydrothermal vent biome; feature: marine hydrothermal vent; material: mineral | place: Pacific Ocean | collected 2011-06-14/2011-07-23 | depth 1691 m | reverse complement strand
CACGCTTCCTCGCACAAGCCACAAAAAATACAGCGCGACCCATCAAGCGTATAGGAAAGGGGATACCTTTCGAGGTCGTTTCGCTCCGCCCCGACAATGCTGATGCAATGCGCCGGGCACGCCGCCTCGCAAAGCCCGCAGGCGACACATTTTTCCAGCCCGTTATCGCCCACGACCAGCACCGGCCTCCCGCGATATGCGGGAGGAGGCGTAAGTGATTCCTCGGGATAATAAATCGTCATCACCTTCCTGTGTTTTGGTCCGCCAAAAAGCTCCAGAACGCTACCTGTGATGTTTCCCGCAAAATGGCGCAGGGTAATGCTCATCCCATGCAAAACCTCGGGGATATAGAGCTTCTCCCAAATCGTGAGCTGTGCGTTCCTATGCACCTTTTTTACACCTATAGGCATTTTATTATCTCCCTCATGGCGTCGGCATAATCCCCGATAACATCATTGCGCCAGAGATGAATATCCACAAAAGCGACGCCGGAAGAACCATCTTCCATCCAAGCCGCATGATCTGGTCATAACGAAACCTGGGAAGCGTCCAGCGAATTGTCATCTGAATAAATATAAAGACGATAACTTTTAATGTAAAAACAAGAAGCGCAATCACGGCCGCCGCCAGGTTGGCCAGGTTGTCCCCCAGAAAGCCCAGCGCCGTCACCAGGCTTGCGTCGGGCACAAACGGTATGTGGTGCCCGCCGAAGAATAACACAACGCAAAGAGCGCCGATAGTGACAATCTCCACAAATTCCGCGGTCCAGAACATGATGAACTTCATACCGGAATATTCGGTGAAATATCCGGCCACAAGCTCCGACTCCGCCTCGGGAATATCAAAAGGAACTCTTTTATTTTCCGCCACAGCGCATGTGAAAAAAAGCAGGAACGCAGGCCAGTGCCATACGATCCCCCAATGCAGAATGCTTTCCTGTTTGGCGACTATGTCCACAAGCGAAAGGGACTGGTAATACATAATCAGGCTGATGATAGTGAAACCCATAGCCACTTCATAGGCGAACATCTGCGCCGAAGCCCGCAGAGCGCCGAGCAAAGACCAGTTATTGTTAGAGGCCCATCCACCGACAACCACGCCGAACGTGGCGAGAGAAGAAATGGCAAACACAAAAAGCACGCCCACGTCAAGATCGGCCACCACAAGGTTCACGTTGTGCCCCCACATGGTGTATTGCCCGCCAAAAGGTATGACAGTGAATGCGATCAGCGCAGGGATCAGCGATATCGCCGGCGCCAGCCTGTGCAACACAACGTCCGCCCCTCTGGGAACAAAGTCCTCTTTGAATATCAGTTTGATGGCGTCCGCCAGCGAATGGAAAAGCCCTATCACCGTGAAACCAAAAACCGCCGCCCTGTTTGCGCCGATTCTGTCTTGCATCATGGCCGATTGCTTGCGCTCCACCCATCCCAGCATCGGGGCGAAGAAACCCATGTTCATGCCGAACACCATGGCCACTTTCACAACGGTTTCTATTATACTTGGTATTAACAGGCTCATTTTACCGGTCGCACTCCCCGCCAATGAGGTTGATCATGTCGAACGTAGGTATAAGGTCCGCCATCAAATGGCCTTTCACAAGCTGGGGCATGGCGGCCGTTAAAGCAAACGAAGGCGCCCGCACCCGGCATTTCACCGGTTGGCCCCCTCCATTGGATATGAGATAAAAACCAAGCTCGCCGTTGGGCGCCTCCACAGGGAAATAGGCCTCCCCTTTGGGAACCTGCTGGCCCTGGATGAAACATTTAAAGTGATGAATCATCGACTCGATGCGCGTGGACGAATCGTCCTTGGATGGCTGGCGCCATTTAGGGTCGTCAATGTTGACAGGCCCTTCGGGCATTTTTTCTATGCACTGCTCCACAATTTTCATAGACTGCTGAACCTCCTCCATACGGACAAGGTACCGGTCGAAATTATCACCCGTGGAACCGACCGGTATATCGAAATCGAGTTGATCGTAAACAAGATAGGGCTCCGCTTTCCGCACATCATAGGGGACGCCGCAGGCCCTGAGGCATGGGCCGGTGAATCCCCAGCTGATGGCGTCTTCCTGGCTCAGGCCCCCCACGTCCCTCATCCTGTCTAAAAATATCCTGTTTTTCGTGAGCAGTTTATTATAATCGTCCCAAAGAGCCCTGTTTTTCTTAAAGAGGACTTTTATATCGCTTTCAAAACTTGCGGGAAGGTCGGCCGCCACACCGCCGATACGAACGTAGTTATGGGTCAGCCTGGCGCCGCAAACCGATTCGATAACATCCCACAACATTTCGCGCGCTTTTATTAAATATATAAAGGCGGTGATCGCCCCAAGCTCCGCCGCCGCCGCCCCAAGGTTGGTATAGTGCCCGCTAAGCCTCGCAAGCTCGCTTATAATCGTCCTGATATATTGGCAACGCTCCGGCGTCTCTATTCCGATGAGTTTCTCCACCGCCAGGGCATAGCCGACGTTGTTGGCGACACTGGCTGTATAGTCGAGCCTGTCGGTATATGGGAAAACACCTGTCCAGAGCTGGTTTTCACACTCTTTTTCAAAAGCGCGATGAAGGTAACCGATTTCCACGTCGCACTTTTCGATTATCTCGCCATCGAGCGTAAGCAGAAACCTGACCGTGCCGTGTGTCGCCGGATGGCTGGGGCCCATGTTGATCGTCATACGCTCGGTATGATGCTCAACGCTAAAATCGTAACCCTTGTCTTTTACGCTCATTTGTTCATCAGTTCCTTGGGCCCAGCAATGGCTGTCGCCCTTTCTTCGGAAAATCTTTTCTTAACGGATGGCCTTCAAATTCTTCATAAAGCAATATCCTTCGCAGGTCCGGATGGCCTCTGAATTTCACGCCGTATAAATCCCACGCTTCACGTTCGAACCAGTTGGCCGCCAGCCAGATAGAAGTGACAGAATTAATTTCGCAATTCTCTTGGGTGACGGGGGCTTTAACGCGAAGACGATGGTTTTTCCCCATAGAGTATAGATGATAAACAACCTCAAACCTTGTCTTTAACCCTCTGAGATAAGGTTGCAGGTCTTCATTACCCAGATAGTCGACAACAGTGAGATCCATCATCATGCTAAAATCGATCGCCTCGTCTTCCTTTAGAAAACGCATAACTTCAAGAACGTCATCCGCCTTGATAACAATTGTGTCATCCCCCTTGTCGCTGTGGGAGTGGATGATAGAGCCGCCGCCGGAAAGCCCGGCTTTAACGGCAGAGAGAATCGACGTGGCGCCACTATCGCTTGCCATCTATATCCCCTCCTTTATCTTCACAACTATCCATAATTTCATTTTTTTATGTAACGATCCTGTCGTCCGCTTCCCCAACAGGGCTGATCCCGCTGGAAATTTGCATCTGGTTGCGCGTACCGGCCACCTTTTCCTGAAGTTTTACAAGCCCGTCCAGCACCATCTCGGGGCGTGGAGGGCATCCGGGAACATATATGTCGACCGGTATAAGGGTGTCTATCCCCTGCACCGTGGAATAATTGTCATACATCCCGCCAGAGACCGTGCACGTTCCAAAGGCCATCACCCATTTGGGCTCGGTTATCTGGTTGTACACTTTCACAAGGATAGGCGCCTGCTTGTGGCTGATGGTTCCAACCACCATAAGGAGATCGGCCTGCCTGGGGGAAAACCTGGGAAGAGCGGCGCCAAACCTGTCGATATCATATCTGGGGCCCTCGATACTCATAAACTCCATGGCGCAACAGGCGGTTGCGAAAGGATAGAGGAAAAAGCTGTATTTACGACCCCAGGAGATAATCTTGTCGAGCTGGGTGATAATAACGTTATCAGGTAGCATCGCTTCCACATCCGACGAGGTTTCGTTCACTCCCATTCCAGCGCTCCTTTTTTCCATACATACACAAGGCCGACAGTCAAAAGAAATATAAACACCATCATCTCGATGAAACCAAACATCCCCAAAGACTGGAAAACCACCGACCAGGGGAAAAGGAACACCGCCTCAATATCGAATATCACAAAAAGCATGGCGATAAGATAGAACCGAACCGAGAACCTGAGCTTCGGCGAGACTATCTGGTTTTCTCCACACTCGAAAGGCTCCATCTTCTCGCGAAAGACAACCTTCGGCCCAAGTATCTCCGCCAGCGCTGTCATCGCCGCCGCGACCCCCGCCGCCGCCGCGATCATCAGAAGGACCGGTATATACTGGTTAAGTTCCATATCTTTTTATTCCACCCCTTTCTTGCTTACGAGGGGCAAGTGTATCAAATAAAATGTTAATGTTAAATCGCTTCATTTTCATCATCCGATTTTGCTTATTTTCACATGCGTCGCCTTATCCTGACGATAAGAAAGCCGCATGGCAGGCTCGTTTTCAAAGTTTTTGGGCAAAAACACTATTCCCCTGGGCGATCTGGTCGATATTCGCGCCTCGGCTTTGATAGAGTCCTGTTTCGATTCCACCAGGACTTCCTCCCCATCGGTTACATCAAGCGAGCCTGCGTCGTCAGGATTGATCTCCACATATGTTCTGGGTTCTATACTGTTTAAAGCCTGGCTATGCCTGCTCAGGGAATCGAGATGAAATAACGAGTTGCCGATTATCGCCCTCAAAGGAAACTCCCCCTCCACATCCGGCCCCAATGGCTTAACGCGAAACTCGTGCGTCCTGGCTTTCTCGCCTGTATCCGCATAGCTGACAAGGGCGCCATCCCAGTGAAGCCTGGAATGGGTGACACCATCATAAACAGGAACAGAGGAGGCTATTTCGTCGGTCACATCCTTAGCTTCCTTATAGCCAAGGCTAAGGCCGACCCTGGCGCCAATATCCCGGAAAATTTCCCATTCCGGTTTCGATTCGCCCACAGGCTCAACAGCTTTTCGGATTAATTGCGGCCTGCCTTCATTGTTCGTATATGTTCCATCCCTTTCCACAAGTGTCCGGGTGGGTAAAACCACATCGGCCAGAATGGATATTTCGGTTATGTATGCGTCTGTGGCGACAACATATTCAGCCGCCTGTATAGCCTCGCGAATGAACTGGCCATCGGCCATGTGCACCGTCGGGTCGACCCCGACGAGCATCAGGGCTTTTATCTTGCCCTTTGAAAGATCTTCAAAAATATCGGTTTTGTTTACAGTAAGCCCTGAAAGATCGGCTCCATCCCATTTGCCTGAATAATGCGCTCTGGCGCCTTGTTCGTCCACTTTTAAATATCCGGGCAAATTTGTGGGCGCGATGCCCATATCGTTAACGCCTTGTGTGTTTGAATATTCGCGATAGGGGAGTATCTTGCCACCGGTCAACCGGGCTAGGTTGGATAGCGCGCCGACGATATCGGAAGAGATCGGATGATCGTGAATTTCTTTACCTATAAAAATCAGCGCCGGGCCAGATTCGCCAAGCTCACGGGCCAGCCCCTCGATAGTCTCCTGAGCCACACCGGAATTTTTCGCCGCTTGCGCCATCGTGACCCCCGCCGCGGATTTTGTGAGCTCCGGCTGATCGTCCACGCCGGCGCTTGCCGCTAATGCGTTTATCAGCGCCGCAACAAGCTCTGTCTCCCTGCCATAATCGTATCGGATCATCTTTTTGGCGGCAGGGAAAAAGTCGTCCGTGTTTCTTGCGTTGGCGATATAAAGAGGCGTCCCCTTATCTCGCATCACAGCGCGAACCATATTTGCGATCACCGGGTTTTCCAGCGCCGCGTCGCATCCGAAGAAAAAGAACGATCCGGCGTCACCTATTTTCCGGTAATCGTCTATCTGCGCAACGTCGCCCAACATGTCGAACAAGCCAGAGTTAAGATCGCTGTTTTTAAGGTTGGACATTGTATTGATCCGGTTTACCCCAAGCCCCGCTCTTAACATTTTCTGCAAAACGTATGCGTCTTCGTTTGTTATTCTTTCGGAAACCACCACAGCCACGCTGTCGGGCCCATGTTCATCTTTAATCTGCGTAAGCTTCGACGCCACACCACCAAGGGCCGTATCCCACGACACAGGCTCAAGCTTCACACCCTCCCGGACAAGGGGAGTTTTAATCCGGTCGTCGGTCTGAAACGCTTCAAACCCGAAGCGGCCCCGCACGCACAGGTTACCGTTATTTACGCCAATATCATCGTCAGAGGTGATCCGCACTATGCGCCCGTTTTTCACGTTTATATGATAGGAGCACCCAACAGCGCAGTGCGGGCAGACAGACTCGGTCTTTTTAACCTCCCACGAACGCGCCGAAAGAACGATCCCGCTGTTTAATGCGCCCACCGGGCAGATCGCCACGCATTGGCCGCAAAAATCGCAGTCGAGCTTTTCGCCATCGGGCGTGTTGATCTTGGCCTCGTACCCTGTGCCCTCTATCACATAGGCGTTTTGCCCCTGCACTTCACGGCAGATTTTTACGCATCGCTCGCACATGATGCAAAGGTTGCGGTCATACCGGATGACGCCCCAGTCCTTTACAGGAATTTTCTGGTTGAACGGTATGCCAAACACCTGGTCTGTCACGCCAAACTCGAATGTCTTGTTCTGCAGGGAGCATTCGCCGGAACGCTCGCACACAGGGCAATCGAGCGGATGATTGACCAGGATGTACTGGATCATCTGTTCACGGTGTTTCCTTAACGTATCGCTTTGGGTGGTCACTTTCATATCGTCGACCACTGGCGTCACGCAAGACATAACCGGCCCGTTCACACCCCCGACTTCGACAGAGCAGACCCGGCAAGAGCCAATGGGCAAAAGCTTTTTAAGATAGCAAAGCGTGGGTATATAGATGTTTTGCTCGCTGGCCGCTTCCAGAATGGTTGTTCCCCGTTTAACCTCCACATTTTTCCCGTCGATGGTAAGTTTCACAGTGGCCGAAGGAGCCGCAGTTATTTCACTCATTTCCCACCCTGTCTATTACCCGGAACGCACGCCATCCCGACAATATAGCATCTCATGCAACGGGAGGCCTCCTCCATCGCCTGCCCTTGTGAATAACCAAGCTCCACCTCTTTAAAAGAGGATGTTTTCGCTTCGCGATCACAAATGGGCATCTGTTGCCGCTCCCACCCTTTCGGGTTTGGCACCACTTCGTCTTTATCATATGCGCCGATCTTTTTAATGATATTTTCCATTATCTGATCGTCAGATATTTGCACTTTTTCGCCCCGCAGGAATTGATCGATGCTTTGCGCCGCTCTCCTGCCCTGGCCGGAGGCGTCCACCAGCGTTAAGGGGCCCAGCATACAGTCGCCACCTGCGAATACGTCGGGCACGGCGCATTGAAGCGTATCCGCATCGGCCACAGGGTTGTCCCATTTGGTGACTCCTATGTTCGGGTCTTCCTTGAGATAGAACACGTCGCAATCCTGCCCAATGGCGGAGATGATGCAATCGCAATCTATCACATGCTCCGACCCCTTCACCGGCACCGGGCGGCGCCTGCCGGAGTCGTCCGGCTCGCCAAGTTCCATTTTCATGCTCTCAAGCCCGGTGACTTTATTATCTTTAGCGATTATCTTTGTGGGGGCTTCGAGGAACATAAACTCCACCCCTTCGTCCAGAGCCTCGTGGTATTCGTGCACATCGCAAGGAAGCTCTTTCGCCGTTCTCCGGTAAACAACCGTAACCTTGGAGCCGAGCCGAATGAAACTGCGGCAACAGTCCATAGCGGTGTTCCCCCCACCGATCACCAGAACATGCTCTCTGTGGGGAACCGGGGTGGTTTGCTGTTTTACCTGTTTTAATATATCGATCCCGCCATAAACGCCGTCGTATCCCTTGTCCTCTCCCTCCACTCTCATAGATTTGGAAAGGTCGGCGCCGGTGGCGAGGAAAAAGGCGTTATACCCCTTATCCCGTAAAGATTTAAAGGTTTCATCTTTCCCGAAATGAACTCCATATTGAAAATCCCCACCCATATCGGCCACGTATTGCGCTTCGATATCGAGCTTCTCGTTGGGAACGCGATATTGAGGGATACCGGTCCGCGCCGCGCCCCCCGCATATGGCAGTTTTTCAAAAATGGTCACATGATAACCTTTTAGCAAAAGCTGATAGGCGGTGACCATGCCGGCGATTCCCGCGCCAATAACCGCCACTTTCTCTTCCCGGGTATGTTTGTTCGGGTTTTGAGGTTTTTCGACCGCATGTAAATCTTCATAATCCCAGGCGAATCTCTTCAACTTGCAGATCGCCAATGAAGTTTCCACATTGTTTCTGCGGCAATTGTTTTCGCATGGATGGAAGCATGCGCGCCCCAGCATGTTTGCCCCCACGCTCGCTTCACGAATAGTTTCAAGGCTTCCGGCGAAATTCTCTTCTTTTATCTGTTCTATATATAAAGGAATATCCATTCCCGTGGGGCATGCGGAGGTGCAGGGGGCGGTCATCTTATAAGGATAATAATGATTGGAGCGGCGCCTCTCCCCCGATATATATTCCAGAAAATCATTTTCAAAGTTTGCCAAAGCGTCCTGTATCGGCTTGGGCCCCAGCTGGCCAATGCCGCACTTGGAGTTTTGCCCGATCGATTCACAAAGAACCTCGATCGCCGCAAGGTCGGCTTGCGCGCCGTTACCATCAAGGATTTTAAAAAGAGTTTCCTCTAAAACCCTGGTGCCCACCCGGCATGGAAAACATTTGGCGCAGGAGGAGGACTGCAAGGATTGAGCGTATTTATAGGACATCTCAACTATGTCGTATGGCTCGTTCAAGATAATGACCCCGCCCCATCCGATAAAGGCGGTCATTGGCCTTTCACTGTCGAAAGATTCCGGAAGCTTTACAGATGGCGTCTCTTCCCATGAATCGGGAGATTTTCCCCTGTTGTCGACAACGTTATCAAGCCAGGAACTAAAAAGGAGCTTCACTAAATTTCTTTCTCCTTAGAATAGGCCAGTGATTATCAAAAAAGAGAATGCACGCCCAAAGCTTAGCTAACTTACACTAAACCGCAAGCCCGCTCAACCACAAATGCTAATGCAGACCGAAAGCCCCTCTCAAGTGAAACATTGCATCGCAATCACTTGAACTCCCGGATAGCATGAGAGGCCATTTATAATCAAAGAAGAACAGGAAATCAAGCCAAAACTGGCCTTATTTTTCAGGACTGGTCAAAAAGTTAGCGCCGGTGGAGGCCGGCCTGTCGGCAAGGCGGGCACAATTATATATACAGGAGCCTCTAAATATCACTATCGGTTGATGTTTTCTTCATCTCCTCAAGCCTGGCCCCCAGCATCCTGACCAGCTCATTTAGTCCTTCACCTGTGATTGCGCTTATGGGAAACGCTTTTATTCCAATATGTTGTAATAATTGGGCGCACAATTTGTCGGCTTCACCCTTGCCCCCGACAGTCTCTATCTTGTTCACCACCACAACCTGCGGCTTCCGGGCCAGTTCGCCGGAAAACCGTTTCAGCTCGTTATTGATGGTTTTGTAATCCTTTATAATGTCTCTCCCCTCGTCTTCCAGGGCGGGGTCTAGCATGTGGACAATCATCCGCGTCCTCTCTATATGGCGCAGAAACTGGTGCCCTAACCCTTTCCCGTCGGCCGATCCTTCAACCAGCCCTGGTATATCGGCTATCACGAAACTCTTGTATTCGGCCCATTTGACCACACCCAGATTCGGGACAAGGGTTGTGAAGGGATAGTCGGCTATTTTTGGTTTGGCGGCCGAAATGCGGGAGATGAGGGTCGATTTGCCTGCGTTGGGAAACCCGATAATACCGATATCGGCGAGGAGCTTGAGCTCCATACGGATCATCCGATGTTCCCCTGGTGTGCCGGGGTTGGCCCTTCTGGGGGCCTGGTTAACAGACGATTTGAAATGGACGTTCCCCCAGCCTCCGCTCCCCGCTTCGGCCACAACTATCGATTTCCCATCTTCATCCAGGTCGACTAGCTCTTCGTCTGTCTCCATATCGTAAACCAGCACACCGACCGGCACTTTAAGGATCAGATCCTCACCCGCCTTGCCGCTCATCTGGCGTCCGCGACCCGGCTTGCCATCCTCGGCGCGGCAATGTTTATCGTATGTATAATCGAGCAGTGTGGAGAGGTTGCTATCGGCCAGAATAATAACAGAGCCGCCATTGCCCCCGTCCCCTCCGTCCGGGCCTCCTCGGGGGATATATTTCTCGCGGCGGAAGCTTATGCTCCCGTTGCCGCCGTTACCCGCTTTGACTTCAATTTTTACGCGATCGATAAAAGAGGTCATGGGCTGATTTGAGGTATATTCTTATTGAATGTTTATAGCGAAAAAGCGGCCGCAAAATATTGGCGGCGGATAAAAAGCTATTTTTCGGGGTGGTTTTAGCCTTGCGGCAGTTCTATAGAGATATAACGCCTGCCCCTTTTTTGTTTATCGGTAAAACGGACGGTGCCGCTGAGTTTTGCGAAAAGTGTGTGGTCATTGCCCATCCCAACGTTTTCGCCCGGATAAAAGCGGGTGCCGCGCTGACGGACAAGAATGTTACCCGCCTTAACCACCTGGCCCGCAAACCGTTTCACCCCAAGGCGCCGGCCTGCGGAATCGCGACCATTGGTTGTGCTACCCTGTCCTTTTTTATGAGCCATTTGTCTATTCCTTCTTTATGTGATGGAAACAATCTCTAAAGTGGTCAAGCTCTGGCGGTGGCCCTTTTTCACGCGGGAGTTCTTGCGCCGTAAATGCTTGATAAGAAGTATTTTGGGCCCTCTGCCCTGCTCCACTATTTTGGCTGTCACAGCCCGCCCTTCAAGGGTTGGCGCGCCAATTTCGAGCTTCTCTCCCTCGCCCGCCATCAGCACCTCGCCAAGCTCCACGGTGGCGCCCACTTCGCCTTCTATTTTTTCGACAGTCACAAGGTCGCCCTTAGCCACCTTGTATTGTTTACCACCGGTTTTCACTACCGCATACATATTAGTAATCCTCGCAAAATTCCGGAATATCCGGATAACCGGGCCGCTTTTTACGATATCCGATTAGTTTAGGGAAACAGGTATTATTTCAAAACTTCCCTATTTATGCAACATTTTTCATCGGGAAAAATGGTTGCCTTTAACTATATGAAAGAACTATCCTAATGCCTCGTTTTTGTGATGTGACTAACTTGAAATGAGGAGTTCAAGATGAGACTGTTCATCAAATTATTTTTTTGTGGCCTGCTTTTCTCGTTTTTCGCCCCTGCGCAGGCTCTGGCGGAGAAAACCGTCTCTTTCGAGGCCTATTCCGGATTCGCTTACAACGCCCCCACCCAGCTGACCGTCACCGAAAAAGGGAAGGAGGATGTGACGCTTATGGCGGACTGGGAGACCGAATCTTTTCAGGATGCCCTCTATTACGGATTGCGCGTCGGGCTGTGGGAAGGGAAAAAGGGGTGGGAGATAGAGTTTATGCACCACAAGATAAAGCTCACAAACGCTCCCGAAGAGATCGACAGCCTGGAAATTTCCCACGGCTACAACCTTTTGACCGTCAACCGCGCCTGGGAGCTTGAAGTGGGATATGTCCATCTGGGATTGGGGTTTGTATTCACTCATCCAGACCTTAGACTTCGCGGAAAAGAAAGAGACCATGGCAAAAACGGGGTTATCCCAAGCCTCAACATAGCAGGCCCCACAATGCAGGCGAGCATAGGGAGAAGATACAAGATGTCGGACACAGTATATGGCTTTCTGGAGGGGAAGATCACAACAACCTATGCAACGATCGAATATGACGATGGAGAGATTCAAGCCCCCAACATCGCCCTCCACTTAGTGTTCGGGCTGGGGTTCGATTATTTTACGGGAGAATGATAAACAGACCCGAACGGGGCGAACCGATGGCTAAAACGCCTCTCTCCATTTTTATTCTAATTGAGAAATAGCATCATTTTCAAAAGCTATAAAGCGGTTTGTAAACGTCGCCATATTTTTATAAAATGACGAAGTGGTTTCGTTTGTCACTTTCCCGCAAAACACCGGAACCCACCTAGAGAGATGCCATTCGATAAATTTGTTTCCCATATCGATGCAATACCGGGCCCCCTCTTCGTTTCCTTCCTTCCACGCCCCGGCCTCCTTTCCTGTGATTAACGACATAAGTTCAAGCTCAACGCTGATATGGTCTGGCAATTCATGAGACCCGGAAGATATCTCCAGGCCTGATGATTTTATAAACCGGTTCACTTCGACAGTTGAGTCACCCCACAAGCCCCCCCACCTGCCTTCTTCCAGCTCATGGTGGACAGATTCGTGCGGTGAAATGTGCGGCCCCGGCCCAAGAAAAAGCCGGGTAAATTCCACCGCCAGGCTTTCGGCCAGCTCTTCATTCGGCGTTTTTAAAAAGTCATCTCCAAAGGATATCCCCATGTCTTCCAGAATATCGAGAAACGGTTTTTCCTTTAGCCTTTGCAATAGCCTAACCTCCGGCTCTTCCCGATACAGCTTGGCTAACAGCGCATAGATATCGCTCTTATAAAAGGCCATCGCCTCATCATTCGACGCCGGCTGTGTGTCGGCTAAATTTTTCACTCTTACACTTTCGTCACATTAACAACGGTGTCCATCCACCGCATCTGCCCGCCTACCGGGTCTGGTTTGTTAGGTATAATCCAGTTCGGGTGGACTCCGTTTTTCTTCCACCATTTAAGCCGCAGATCTGGATCTTCCCCATCGGCAAAAGGAGCCTTCTTGCCAGAGGCGTATCTGCCATACTCCCAATGACCGCAATGGTGCGATATGGCGACAATGCCCGGGATCACCTGTCCTGTCACCCTGGCGACGGTTTCGATCTCACCGATCTCGGATTTAACTTTGATTTTGTCACCATCCTTAATGCCCAGTGGCCTGGCCGTCTCCGGGTTAATCTTGGCCGGATTATCATGATATATCTCGGTCAGCCATTTGCAGTTCGCGCTTCGTGAATGAACTTGCACCGGCACCTTGTAGGTTATCAGAATCAGCTCATCATCTTTCATCTTCTGATGTTCCGGTATCGGCGTGTACGATGGTAGCGGATTGAGGCCTTTGGCTTTCATGATCTCGGAGTAAATCTCGAAGTAGCCAGACTTGTTAACCTTGTCCGGCTTGAAACCTTCATACACCTTGTCGCCGATCTTTTGCCCCACATATCCTTTGTATCCGCTCTTCGCGCTGGCGTAACCATTTTTCATCGCCTCCCCGGCGCTTTTTGCTTTTGATTTGCGCCAGTTCCAGTAGACACCGGTGGCTTCATCCAGGATGACACCATCTTTTACAAGATTCTTCTCTTTTACCTCCTTTTTATATCCGAAATATTTTGGTTTTGCTTTCAGATCGCTCCAGACACCATGTTTTTTCATATATTCAAATCCGCCCGCCTCTTTAACACCGGGCGTTTTCTCGCACGAAATCTTTACGAATTCCTCCTTGTTTTCAAAACCGAGCGGGAAACCCATCATCCGGGCCATCTCGCAAACCACATCACAAAAATCCCTGGCTTCGCCCAGAGGTTTCACCATCGGCTGGCGAATGTAGAACTCCGGAACCTGCGTTGGCGACACCATATCCTCCCAGTCCCATTTCTCAAGATATGTAACGTCAGGCAAGATCAGGTCGGCCAACGCCGCAGACTCGTCATAAAACGGATTTACGCACACCGTGAACGGGATCAATTTCTCGTTCTTAAGGATTTCAATGTTCCTCTTGCAGTCACCGTTTCCATATACGGGGGTGTAGCAATACCACATGTATACATCCGGTCGCCCATAGGAACCGTCTGCGATAACTTCCAGAACCTGGTGACTCGCGTGATGGGTCGGCAAAGCAATCTGCCCTTTAAAACCATCAACAATCTTGAGCTTTTTCGCTTTCGGTTTATCCTTCGGCCCTTTAGGATATTTCCATTTAGCCCCGGCCGGACGGCACCTGCCGCCCGGGTTATCTATGTTGCCGGTGATGGCGGCCAGGGTTTGAATCGCTCTTTCGGAATCGATACCGTTATAGTGCGCCACGGCGCCACGATAGCTTATCACCACCGCCGGTTTTGTTTTGGCAAACTCAAGCGCGGTCGACTTTATCTTCCTGGCCGAAACGCCGCTCACCTTCTCCGCCCATTCCAGAGTGTATTTTCCGAAATGAGCTTTTAGCGCTTTCACCTTTTCGTCAACGGTGGCGTTTTTATCCTCTGTCGCTTTCACGAATTTAAGGAATTTTTTGTCGTATAAACCTTCGCTCAAAACAACGTTGCACATCGCCATGGCCACGGCGCCGTCTGTTCCGGGGCGTATCGGGAGCCATTCGGAGCTCTTGGCGGCGGTCTCGGACATGCGGACATCAAAGGTCACCGCCTTGACCCCCCGGTCAACCACCGCATCCACAAACCTTTGAGACGTTGCGATGTGATTGGTATGCGCCTCCAGGACGCCACTACCAAAATTGAGGATGTATTTGGTGTTGTCAAAATCCCAGTTGTCGTAGTGCTTGCCCCAGGTGAGCTCCTGGGCGGTCCATTTCCCCCCTTCACAAATGGAGGTGTGGTTGCCGATGGTTTTTGTCCCGTAATTGGCCAGGAACAGAGATTTTATCATCTTGCTGTTGCTCGATTTCATCCTCCCGTAGTGGAACATAAACTTTTCCGGTGTTCCCGCATCGCGCAGTTTTATCAGGCGGGCGGTGACCTCTTTTAGCGCATCGTCCCAGCTTATCCTCTTCCATTTCCCCTCGCCGCGTTTACCCACCCTTTTCATCGGGTGAAGGATTCTGTCCGGATCGTACACCTGGCTGATCCCGGCATGCCCCTTTGCGCAGATCTTTCCCCTCCCCCGTATAGAGCCAGGATGCCCTTCAAGCTTCACAAGCCTGCCGTTTTCAACAAATCCAATCATCGAATCCCTGCTGACGCACCCCCAACAGGCACTTGGGATCGCTTTTCTCTCTTTTCCGGTGGTGGGCGAAAAATCCTTGCCCCCTTTGGTGAGCTTGATCGATCCCGCAAAAGCGGTTTTCTTAAGTCCCAGCCCGGAGCCAAGCATGGCGGCGCTTAACCCGGCCAGCTTTATTAATTTGCGTCGATTCATCTTTTTCATGCTAAATCCTCCGATTAAATGGTGGTGTTCGGGTGGTCAGTTCTTTTCACTCACGTAACCTTGTCCCTGAACTCCTCCATTTTGTTCTCCTTTGTAATCACATATTCACCAAGGGCCTTGTTGGGGTCGATGTAAAAAACGTGTGGCCTTGTCCCCTGCTCCGGCAAAATGGTGGTGTCAAAAGAGTTTTCGACCAGCTTGAATTCCTTCACCAGTTTCGAAACGTCGCTTGCGGGGTCGTTCAGGTCGCCGAAGATCCTGGCGTTGTCCGGGCAACCGCTCACACAAGAGGGGGCCACCCCTTTGTCGACCCTGTGCATGCAAAACGAGCATTTGGAGATGCCGTTTTTCTTGGGGTCCTTGCCGGAAATCAGCCTTTTGTTGTACGACCGCGCTCCATAGGGGCAAGCCTCTATGCATTTGCCGCAACCGATGCAAAGTGAGTTATCCACCAATATCATCCCGTCAGGGCGTTTATATGTGGCGCCGTTTCTGTATCGGATCTTCTTTCCCTCCGCCGTGATAAACACCTTTCTCTCCTTCGGATACTCGGGGCAAACCTTCACGCATGGCGGGACTTTGTCCATGTTATTTCCTTCGCAATGGTTGCAAAGACGAGGTAGAAAATCCTTTTTGATATCGGGATATGCCCCCTGCTCCACCTCTTTTACCACCGTGTTCCATGAGCCAAGGGGAACGTCAAATTCCGCCTTGCACGCAACGGCGCACGTATGGCATCCTTTGCATCGTCTAAGATCGATAACCATCGCCCACCTTGCGGCCTTCTTCCGGGCCGCCACCGCCCGGGTGGCCGAAACCACTCCCGCAGTCGCGGCTCCAATGGCCATAGCTCCAACTGCTTTAAGAGCTTCCCTTCTGGAAGTCGTCTTTATTCCACTCATAGTTTATATCCTTCTATTAATTGGGCGTTAGCGCTTAATGTTCCTTACTGCCCCGCATTCACTACATTCGGCGAGGCGCCTGGCGCCCCGCAAACCATGTAAACCATTCCGGCTAAAAATCGACCTGGAACCGCATCTGCGTGATGGTCGCCTCGCCGACATCCTTAAGGTCGGCATTAACATAGTTGGCCATTACCCGGGAATTGGGATTGAGATACCAGTTCACACCCGCGGTATAGTTGGTCTCCTCGCCGCCTGTCACGCTGGCGTCTTCAAGGTCGATAGCCGAGTAACGGATCGCCACTTCCCACGCTCCGGAGCCTGAGCCAAAGTTGTTACGGGGTTTGACCCTGCTGAAAACTCCTTTTTTATAAGGACGGCTTTCGCCAGTGATAAAATAGCTGGAGTAGATATAATAGGAGGACAAAGTGGGATCCGGGGCGCCATCCATCGCGCTGACATTGGCCGTGACATATTCACTTTGAACGGAGAACGGGCCAAGCGCTATTGCGGCCTCCAGGCCCAAAAGCCCCACGTCATCCGAAGAGATAGCGCCAGAATCCACCAGACGCGTGGGCGAGAGATGCGCCTCCGCCCTGGAGCGGAACCTGGCGGTATTGTCGTTTGGTTTCCTGGCGCTGTACGCGGCCCCGAGGTGGAAAACATTTTCATCCTCATTCCAAACGGCGGCGGCGATTCTTGCGGTCAGATTGAATTCGCTGTCGCCATAATTCTCGCCATAGCCGTCGACATCTTTAAACACACCAATGGCCCAAACAAGACGCTTGTCCCAGGCCGTATTTGTGAACATCAACCCGCTGTTGCGGCTTGGTGAGAAAGCTTCCATAGCCATCGACCGCTCCAGAAAAGTGATGTATTTGGAGCTTGTCAGCTCTTCTAGCCCAAAGGGCTCCTTGAAATGACCAACCTTGATCGTCCCCACTCCGGGGATATTTTTAATACCCATATACATGTCCTTGATATCGGGGTCTCCGCCGGCAAAATCGTACTGGGCCTTGAAGATAATATTTTTGTAAATCACACCAGATACATATAGTCTGGCCCGCCGGAACTCGGTTCCATCGGTCCATTTTGTATCATCTTCCTCGAGCGCGCTGTCGGCCGAGGAAAAGAACCAGTCGTTCATTATTCGACCGCCAAACTTCAGGTTAAAATTCTCGCCGGTAAATTGCAGGCCCGTTTTCCACTTCGCTTCCAGAGTTTCAGCAAAAGCCTGTTCTCCTGTAACAGTCAATAGCATGGCTATCATGATGTATAAATAGCTTTTCAAACTCTTCATTGTGATTCCTCCTCCAGTTAAACAATCGCTTACCTTATGGTAGACGAAACATCTTTACGTAAAGGGTCGGCGTCATCATGGAAATCGGAGATTGTTTATCCTCTATTCATCTTCAAAGTTGTCTATGATCTCATCGAAATTGTTCAAAGCCTCGTCTATTAGCATGATCGAATATTTTCTGTTGTGAACTCCGTGACCGTACTCGATAATCTGAAGAAAATGCCTTCCTTTGGCAAGCGCTTTGTTCGCTTCGGCGATTTCATCCCCCTGCTTTTTGCCTTTGGATCTAGCGATCATTTGTGCGGCTTTCGCCTCTGATTCCTTTGCAAAGTTGAGCTCCTTGGCTATCGTGGTTTTCCATTCCGCCAACATTTTATTATGCTCCTTGGTGTGGCACGCCACGCACGCCTCCGGCGAGCCACGCAAGATTTTCTGGCCCTTTTTATCTGTATCCTCTTTTGTGTGGCACGCAAGGCAGTTTGTTTTGACACGAGACATGAGGCCCGGTGTCGACGCGACCCCCTCCACAGCTTCGCCGGTTAGCAGAGCTTTTTGGTATAAATGATGATCTGGATGGCATAAAGCGCATTGGGACCTGACTATCTCCAGGATGTCTTCCGTTTCCTTGTGGACAATCGGGGTGTGGCAGTTATGGCAATCGATCTCCCCTTTAGCCACATGGGCGCTATGCATGAGCTTTTTATCCTGAGCTTTCGCCAGGTCCTCCCCGGCTTCATGACAATCGAGGCAGTTTTCCTCCTTAATATCCCCATTCCCGCGTATAAGCTCTATGTGGCAACTGGTGCATAACACCCCCGCTTCTTTCAACGATTTATGCGTGATCGGTTTAACGCCGGCTGGCCCCCCCCCATTTTCAAACTGTTTCTGGAGCGGTTTGTCTGTCATTTCATGGCATAAGACGCATTTTCCACGACCTTCGTTAAACCCGGTGTTCTTGAAATGACATAAAAAGCAGTTCTCTTGCGGGACCTCGAAGTGGGTCGATGACGATCTGTGTTGATGACATGTGGAGCAATGAAGCTTCTGGCCTTCGATTGTCTTGTCAAAATGTGTCTTATGAACGTATGAAACCTTATCTGTAAATTTGATTTTTTTACTATTGAACTTTTCATCCAGCGGATGGCAGTTTGAAGTGGAGCAACTGGAATCGTCGATCCGGGTCTTCTTTCGCACCTCGGTTCCGCTTGTGGCAAGATATGAGAAAAGCTGTGACAGCCCCTTGAACTTTGCCGTTAATGTGTGTTGTTGGCCTGGCGCATAGTGGCACTCGACACAAGCTATGTTTCTGTGCTTGGATTTTTCCCAGGTGGCGTAATATTTCTTCATGATATGGCAGGAGCCGCAGAAACTAGGCTGGGAAGTATAGTACTCAAGTCCAAAAGGAATGGTGACAATAAGAAGGATAACAAAGGCTAACAGGGCTTTAGTATATTTAGGCGACACCGTTTATGCTCCCCCGTAAAATACATCGCAAAAGGGATATCCTGATATTTCTCTAGCGACCTCTTACCCTTTATAGTATGAACTTTTAAATATTATTTACAACTCTTTTTTGTGGCTTTTCATGGTGGCCCGCTTGCCCTTTTCCAATGTTGACCAATCTTTTTTTAAAACCGCATAAACCAGGAACAAACGTCTGGAGAAACCACGCCGGAACAGGAGAGGCGCCCCTAAGAATTCTCCCGATCGAGCGATCTTAGCTGAACCGCTTCGGCGATATGCTCTGGCCTGATATCTTCATCATGCGCTAAATCGGCGATGGTTCTGCCAACCTTTAAAACCTTCTCATGAGCGCGGGCGGAGAGGCCCAGCTTCTCGACAGCGGCTTTTAATATCGATTGCGAGGTGTTATCTATCGCGCAGGCCTCTTTTATTTTTTTCGTGTCCATCGCCGCGTTGCAATAAACATCCGTTCCCGCAAATCTTTGAACCTGGAGGCGCCTGGCCACATTCACCCGCTCGAGTATATCTTCAGACGGTTCGCCGTCACTCCCTTTCATCATATCTTTATATCTGACCGCTGGAACCTCTATATGAATATCGATCCTGTCGAGGAGCGGCCCGGAGATCCGGCTTCTGTATTTCCTTATCATCTGCCCCGTGCAGGTGCACTCCCGCGCGCCGTCCCCATAAAATCCGCATGGGCATGGGTTAAGGGTCGCCGCTAAAAGAAACTTGCAGGGAAAAGTGACAGACATGGCCGAACGGCTGATCGTCACGTCGCCATCCTCCACCGGTTGACGAAGGGATTCGAGGGCGTTCCTTTTAAATTCCGGCAACTCGTCCAGAAAGAGAACACCGTTATGGGCAAGTGACACTTCGCCAGGCATCGGCACGCTCCCGCCGCCGATAAGCCCCGCGTCGGAAATGGTGTGATGCGGCGCCCTGAAAGGCCTTTGTGTGACCAGAGAGGCGTTGAGCCCAAGCTTCCCTGAAACAGAATGTATCCTCGTCGTTTCCAGCGCCTCTTCAAAAGTTATGTCTGGCAGGATAGTCGGCAAACGTTTGGCCATCATAGATTTGCCACTGCCTGGAGGGCCTATCATGAGCAGGTTGTGACCACCGGCGGCGGCGATCTCCAGCGCTCGCTTCACATGTTGCTGGCCCTTCACGTCGGCGAAGTCGAGCCCGTTATTGCTATCGCGGATGAAAAGCTCATCACGCGAAACTTTTGTCGGCTCGATATTCCCCTTACCCAAAAAATATTGAATCACCTGCGGCAACGAATCGACCCCGATCACTTCCACATTGTCCACCACCGCCGCTTCGTTCGCGTTTTCAATCGGGACGATAACTCTTTTAATCGCTTCGTCACGCGCAAGCATGGTTGTGGACAGAACACCTTTAATAGGCTTCACCCTGCCATCGAGGGCCAGCTCGCCGAAGATCATGGTGTCGCCGAGCGGACTATTGATAAGCCCCTCGGCTTTTAATATGGCGATGGCTATCGGAAGGTCAAACGCGCTCCCCTCCTTTCTGATATCGGCTGGGGCGAGATTTACGGTGATCTTTTTAATGGGCGGTTCAAAACCTGCGTTCGCCAAGGCCGCTATCACCCTGTTTTGCGATTCGCGCACAGCCGCGTCGGGCAGGCCAACGGTTGTATAGTTAAACAACCCCGGCGATAAATCTGTCTCCACCTCGACCCTGTATGCGTGGACGCCATACACAGCGGCGCTTAATATCCTGGATACTGGCATCTATATCACCTTAACGGTTTTCAGGTTTATAAGCATGTCCATAGCCGCCGTTTAATTACAGGTGACAAAGCCCACGGTGTCTAAATTAATAACAAGCCTGCCTGCCGGAAAAAGCGGGTGGAAAAATATTTAATGCGATGATGATTGTAATATATCCATCCCGAAGTTACAAACCGGGCGACCTGTGAAAAAAAAGGGGGGGGCGAACATGGCCCCACCCTGGCGCCGGGTCACTTGATATGCTTTATTTCAGTGACAACAAAATTGCCCTCACCAGCTTTATAGAACACAAATCTCACCTTGTCCCCCTCCTTGACCCCTTTTAATATCCCTTTGTCCTTGACGCCAAAAACCATCTTCATCGCCATCCAGCCGATACTTTTAATAGGGCCATGATCCAGCTTTATCTTGCCCGACCTTTTTTTCACCCACATCACCGATCCTTCGCCGGTATGGGTCGGCTCGGCGGCCATAACATATTGCCCCGGGCTCGAACCCTCCACGGCCCTTGCCATATCGGGCAAAAAGGTGAAGCAAGCAAGGAGCATGCTCGCCATCGTCAGGATCGTCAATTTGTAATTCATCGTTTCCTCCATTAAGTTTATAGCCCATTTATTGTTGAATAAAATACCGTTCCGGGAATTAAAATACTGACGGAACGTATGATTAACCATTCTCGTCCGTTTTTTTAACAAAAGAGTATATGACAGGGATAACAATAAGCGTAAGTATGGTGGCGGTTATCAACCCCCCTATCATCGGCGCCACCATGCGTTGCATCGGCCTCGACCCGACACCGGTCGACCACATAATCGGGAGCAGTCCCAGTATCAGGCAACTGACAACCAGCGTAATTGGCCTTATCCGCATCACCGCCCCCTCTATCACAGCTTCAAAAAGATCTTTCCAGTTTCTCATCAGGCCTTGCTTCTTTTTAGCTTCATAAGCCATGTTCAGGTAGACAAGCATAATCACGCCGGTTTCCGCCGCCAGCCCCGCCAGCGCGATAAACCCGACGACCACGGCCACGCTCATGTTATACCCGAGCCAGTAGACCAGCCATATACCGCCAATAACGCTGAAAGGAAGGCCCAGCATTATTATTAGCGTTTCGGTGAGCGCGCCAAAATTCATAAAAAGCAGTAGAAAGATAATCGCGAGGGTTATGGGGATGATGACCTTCAGCTTTTTATTAACATCGGCCATGAATTGATATTGGCCGCTCCACTCCATGTAATAACCGGTGGGGAGTTTTATCGCCCCCTCCTCGATGGCCTTGTCGATGGCGGATTGCGCCCGTTTTACATATGTCCCGATGTCGAGGCCGGCCTCTATGTCCACAGGGACATTGGTGATTAGTAGCCCGTTCTCGCTTTTTATCATGGGGGGGCCATCGCGCATTTCTATTTTCGAAACAGAGCCCAGCGGTATCAACGCGCCGTTGGAAGCGGCAAGGAGCACACGCTTCAACTTTTCCGGGTCGTCCCGGAGCTCCCGCGAATACCGCAGGTTAACAGGAAAGCGATAACGTCCTTCAATGGTTTGTGTGATGTTTTTGCCACCAATGGCCGATTCGATCACAGCCTGGGCGTCCTCCATCATGATTCCATATCGCGCCAGTTCCGCCCTGTCCAGATCGATATCAAGATACCTCCCTCCCATGACCCGCTCCGCCGAAACAGAGACCGTCCCCGGGACAGAGTTCAGGACTTTTTCCAGATCAATCGCTATTTTCTCGAGCTTGACCAGGTCTTCCCCCCTGACCTTCAGACCCAGCAGACCTTTCATCCCGGTGGTGAGCATGCCGATGCGGGTTTCTATCGGCATTAGCCACCAGTTGGGCATTCCGGGAATGGTTACAACCCTGTTCATTTCATTTTTGGTCAGCTCCTCAAAGGTTGTTTTTCGCAAGGCAACGGTATCGACCGAAAAACCGGCAAGCAGTTCCCCGGCCTTTTTAACAAAAAGTTTCTGAAGAAACCCGGACGCCTCCAGATAGGAGATCAAATCAGCCGAGACCGTTTCAACCAGTTTTCCGCCAAGCTCTTTTTTAATGGATATCATTTTTTTCCCTCTCTGGATCTCCTCCCTGATCCAGCTGTTAAGTGTCCATCCGCTTTTTCTTTCCACCTGCTCGGCCGTCTCTCCTTCGGGAAGGTTTACCATGACGATTTCGGAATCGAGAAGCGCCGTCATTTCAAGAGCCACGTCCCGGATGAATCCATCCTCTATTATTCTCGCCGGCCACTTTTCTTCCGGTTTCAAGGCAACGTGCGTCTCCACCATGCTGAGCGGCGCCGGGTCTGTGGGTGTGTTGGCGCGGCCAATCTTCCCCAGCACGGTTCTCACCTCCGGAAACTGTTTAAGCAACCGGTCCTGAACCTGTAAAATCCTCGTCGCCTCGGCCACTGGAAGACCGGGCACGGTTGTCGGCATATACAGGATGTCCCCCTCCTTGAGCGGTGGCATGAATTCGCTTCCCAGCTTGCTGTACGGGATGAACGTAAACAAGAGGACAAGAGCCGCAAGAACCAGAACAGACTTGCGAAACCTTAACGCCAGGCGAAGTATCGGCTTGTATACCGTGATAAGCAGGCGGCTGACCGGGTTTCTGGTTTCGGGGGGGATGTTTCCTTTGACAAGGAGACCTGTCAGCACAGGAACAAGGGTGATCGCCAGGATCGCCGAAGCGCCCATGGCAAAAGTTTTCGTGAACGCAAGTGGTTTAAAAAGCCGTCCCGCCTGATCCTGAAGGGCAAAGACGGGCAGGAAAGACACTGTGATAATCAGCAGGGAGAAAAAGAGCGCAGGCCCAACCTCCATACTTGCATCGAGAACCGCTTTCCACCTGCGCTGGGCGCCGACGTCGCTCCCCAGCTTTTCGAGATGTTTATGCGTGTTCTCCACCATCACAACCGCGGCGTCCACCATCGCCCCAATGGCGACGGCGATACCACCCAAAGACATGATATTGGCCCCCAGCCCCATTGCTTTCATGATTATGAAAGAGGCCAGCACACCAAGAGGCAACGTTATCGACGCCACAACGGCCGACCTGGCATGCCACAAAAACAGCATGGTCACAAGGGCGACTATGATCATCTCTTCGATCAGTTTGCCGGTAAGCGTATCTATCGCCCTGTATATGAGGCCGGACCTGTCATAAGAAACCCTGATCGCGATTCCTTCCGGCAGGCCTCGTGATATTTTTCCTATTTTCTTTTTGACCCCCTCGATCACATCGAGCGCGTTCGCCCCGTACCTGGCCACAACGATTCCGGCGACAACCTCCCCCTTGCCATCTTTATCCGCCACTCCCCGTTTTGTCTGCGCCCCCATCTGCACCGTCGCCACGTCTTTAAGCAGTGTCGGCGTGCCGTCAGCGGTCGATCGCAAAACTATATTCTCAAGGTCGCCTATTCCCCTGATATATCCTCTGCCTCTGACCATGAATTCCGATCCGCCGAGTTCCATGATTTCACCCCCCACATCGTTATTGCTTTTCCTGATGGAGCGGATAACCTTTTTCAGCGCGATGTTGTAAAAAAGGAGTTTTTTTGGATCGACAGTAATCTGGTATTGCCTGACGGCGCCCCCGAAGCTGGCCACTTCGGCCACACCCGGAACGCTTAACAGCTGATATCTTAAATACCAGTCCTGTATCGCCCTCAGCTCGCCCAGATTATATCGATTCTGTGTGTCTTCGACGGTGTATATAAAAACCCATCCCAAACCGGTGGCGTCGGGGCCGAGGGTGGGGGTCACATCTTTGGGGATATCGGTTTGGGCCTGGCTCAGATATTCCATAACCCGGCTTCTGGCCCAGTAAATGTCTGTGCCGTCTTCGAAAATCACATACACAAACGACTGGCCGAAAAAAGAATAGCCCCGAACGTCTCTGACCCTGGGGACGGCCAGCATAGATGTCGCCAACGGATAGGTGACCTGGTCGTCAATTGTCTGCGGGTCACGCCCCATCCATTTGGCGGAGATGATAACCTGCACATCGGAAAGGTCCGGCACAGCGTCTAGCGAAATGCGGGAAAGCGACCACGCGCCCGACAGCGCAACTATTATGGAAACCGCGCAAACCAGAAGAGGGTTGCGCATGCACCATTCGATTATAAAACGGATCATATCCCGCCCTGGCTATCAGGAGAGCTTTCGGATGTTTGTTCAGGCGCCAGCTTTTTCAAAGCCCCCTGAAACTGCGCTTCCGCGGCAATTAAAAAGTTGGCCGATGAGACAACTTCCTCCCCCTCGTCAAGCCCGGATAAAACCTCGTGATATCGATCTTCTCCACCAAGCAAAGGCTGGCTTTTACCATCTGTCATCTGGTTCATGGCGTAAACCCATTTTCTGCCCAGTTCCACCTCAACGGGGAACATGGCGCCAGCCCCCTCCCAAACCATCACTATCGCCCTTCGTCCGGTAAATAAAACCGCGCTTGCCGGCACGGCCAGAACATCATCCCCAAAGACGTCGATTCGCACGTTGGCGAACATGCCCGGCTTTAATAACCGATCTTTATTCGAGACTTCAAATCGCACTCTGACCGTTCTGGAATCGTTTTGCACAACCGGATCGATAAAATTAATCTTGCCATCAATGGATTTGCCTTGAATCGATATTTTCACGGGCATACCAGTTTTTATCAGCGAAAGTTCGTTTTCATATACATCGCCATATACCCATAACCTTGAAAGGTCGGCCAATTTTAATAACGGTTTCCCTTCGGTGACGTATTGGCCTTCATCCACCATCCGCTCTATCACAACGCCGGACATGGGGGAATAGATGATCAGCTTTTCCATCGGCTTTGCGTTTTTTCTGATCTTTTTTATTTCTCCGGCGCTTATTCCCCAACGTTTCAGGCGCTCCTCCACCGATTTCACCAATGGTTCCAGCCGGGTCGCGCCCCCCTTTAACAGCATCAGGTATTCTTCCTGTGTTGTCACAAAATCGGAATTGTATATTGACACCAGCGGCTCGCCTTTACGGACCCGCGCGCCCGTGAAGTTTACGTAAAGCCTCTCTATGCGGCTCTTCCCCGGCGCCCAGGAGGAGATAGTTTTTAACAGCCGCTCGTCCGCAACCACCCTGCCGGTGGTTTCTATGGGCCGCGTAAATTTTATTCGCGTCACCGTTGTAAAGCGGACCCCGGCCTGTTGTATCTGGCGGGAGGTGATTTGTATAGAACCGTCGTCAATCCCTTGCCCTGAGTTTTCGTCCGCCTCCACAAGTTGCATATTGCATATCGGGCAGGCCCCCGGCTTATCCTTGTTCACCTGTGGATGCATCGGGCACCAGTACACCTTCCTTCCCGCAAGAACGGTTTCTTCCGTCAACCCTGTCCACTCCATAACTTTGGCGATCACCGGCTTGTGCAACCAGTGATGCAACGCGTTGTCCAGACTGAGCCCTTTTGGCGTGCCGGAATAGATGAAGGCCCCTGTGCCCGCAACAATCAATACGATCACTACTAAGATAATGGCCGACGCCTTGTTCGTTTTCACAGTTTTTCTCCTATGGTCTGGGTAAGCCTGGAATCCCATATCCGCATGTCAACCAATATGCGTTCGTATTTAAGTTTCGTCTCCACCAGCGCCCTTTGCGCCGTTATGAGCGTCAGAAAATCGTTTTTCCCTTCACTGTAACCAGCGAGGGCCGCGTTCAGGTTCAGCTTCGTTTCCGGAAGAAGCGTTTTGCGAAACAGCTCCCTGGCGTGGTGGAGCTCCTTTATTCTTTGCCATGCCCTCTCCACGTCAAACCTGACCTTATCGGTCGCCGCTTGAAGCTTCCATGTGGCCTGTTTTATTTTTGCCGTGGCGATTTTGTTTTCGGCCCGCAACCTGTCAGACACAATTGGAATATTGATCCCGACCCCGATAAAAGGATGCAGATCCTTGTTCATCCATGCCGTGTTGTAGGAGCCTGTAACCATAAAATCGGGATAACTTTTCGATTTGGCCAGCTTCAGCGAAACCTGCGCCGCCTCCATCCGCGATCTGGCCGCCACTATGCAGGGATTAAACAATTTCGCTTTCTCCATCAGCGCCCCTTTCTCCGGCAGAGGGGCGACTGGCTGGAGGCCCGACGGGGCGGGCAGGGCCAGCTCCGCTCCTCTCCCCAACAATACATTCAGCCTGGCTGTCGCTATTTTTCGTTCTCTTTCGATCACGATCTGCTTGTGCTCCACCTTCGCCAGGTCCAGATCGGCGTGGATTACGTTTTGAAGATTTCCTTTGCCCGCGGCATAACGGGCGGATGCGATTGTCTTGAATTCCATCAGCAATCTCTTCTCTTCCTCTGTTATCTCGTCGGCGCTATATTCATAGTAAAGTTCAAGATACGCGGCCTCCACCATGCGAATTAACTCAAGCCTGGCCGAGGCCAAATCCTTGAACACCGCCTGCGCTTCGGCCAGGGCATAATCGCCTTTCAGCCCAAGCTTGCCGGGATAGGGTATCCGTTGCTGAAAATTTATCTTGTAGGCAAAGTCGCTCCCGTTCGAGCCCAAGGTCGAGGGATACAACCCAACGCCCACCATGGGGTCGTCCAGGGCGGTCACCAAGGGATATCTGTTTACCGCCTCCTTAACCTTTTCACTTATAGCGAGGAGACTTGGGTTATTTTTGAGGGCAAGCTCTATAACTGTTTTGAGATCGAGTCTCCTGTTTCCATCGAACCTTGGCTCCCCGGCGTTTGAGGTGTTGATTTCCCTGGGGGGCGAGGGGCTTTCCATCTCCTCCATCCTAGACAGGTTCACGTAGCGGGCGTCGCCGCCGCCACTTAGGCACCCTTGCGCCATCACGGGCATCAGCGTCAGCGCCAATATAAAAAAAGAGCGAGGCAATATCCGCATTTCTGGTTTCACAATCACACAATAAAATTATTAATTTGAGCCTGCGTATTATTCGCGTTCAGGGCGCCTGATATTCTACATGCGTAGAATCGGCCGGCAAAAAAAATCACTTCCGTCCCATGATGTCGCACATTTTCTGGCAATCACTTTTCCCCGCCGGGCAAACATCTTTGCCGGTCAGGCAGTAATTGTGGTTACACTTTTTCATCTCGTATGCGTGGGTATAGATCGGCGCGGCGACCGACAATAGTAGCGTGATGGCTATCGTCACCGAAGCCATAGCCATTCGCATCTTCGCTTGATGATTTTTTTTCTGTCCCGGTTCCAGCAGGGCTTCGATCCTCTTTCCCACCTGTTTCGCGCCGCTCAGTATGGAAACGCCGGCCGGGATCGCTTCGTGGCGAATCCTGGTGATTTTCAGTAAAGCCTCGGCCATGTCGACAGGTTTACCGGTGATAATCACCGCGCCTTCATCCGCCGCAAACTCCTTGGTGATATAAAACCGTTCCAGATAATGGCGCCCCATCGGTATATAGAAAAACATATCCTTGATGAAAGACATGATAAACAGCCTCAGAGGGTCTCTTTTCCGGGCATGGTGGAGCTCGTGGGAAACCACGGCGTTTAACTCCTCCTGCGTCAGCTCATCCATCAGCCCGGACGAGACAAATATCCTAGGATTAAATAAACCGATGGTAAACGCCGTCTTGAAGGTCTGATCGTCGAAGGCTATTATTCTGGTTTTGCCATTATTAACAAACCGGCTAAGGCGCGGAAACTCCCCGCAGGATATGGAGCAAAGATTCTCAACAAATTGCCTGGAGATAACAAGGCCTTTGACAGCCCGATACGCGGCGAAAAAAAATCCGCTTGCAATCGTCGCAAACCCGATCCAGGGTAAAATGACCGCTAGCATTGTAGGGTCGAGAAGGCATTTGGAAAATATTGTTTTGCAACAGGCGATGGCAAGACCGGCCAAAGATGTGAGCCCAAAAAGTTTTGCGGCGCCAAAATGCATGCTCGACGCAATGAGGATAAGCATCACAGAAGAGAACGCTATGGCGCCGGCGAAATTTTTCCAGGCTATTTTCCACCATGTATCATTCATGATAGCCCCTGATATCGCTTCTCTTTCTTTTTCTTGTTTATATAGTCGGAAAGCTTGTCCAGCTCCTCCGGCCCCACTTTTTCAAGCGTATTCACAAACGAAGCGATCAGGGAAGAGCTTGAAATACTTAAATAATCGCTAAATATCCTCCCTGACATTTCTTTGGTATATTCATCTTTGGAAATTAGCGGGCCAAAGACCAGCAGGCTTTCCTCCTTGGTTTTGCTTATCATCTTTTTCCGCCACAGCCTGTCCACAACAGTAAGCACGGTTGTGAGAGCTGTTTTTCGTGAAGTCCTGATATCTTCCCAGATTTCCTTGCCAGTGGCGGAGCCTCTCGCCCAAAGAGTTTTCATCACTTCCATTTCAAGCTCTCCCAGGGGGCGGCTGATTTTCATTTCCACTGAATCGACCTTTGATCTCATCCATTTATTCTACACGTGTAGAATAAATTGTCAAATCCAAATACAGCTATATTCGTGATAAAAATTACGATTTATATCATAAATCCTCATCGTATTATATTCCTGCCGTATCACGGTTGAAAAACAGGGCATATATCGTTGTTACTATAGAGGTTAAACCACTGGCCGGCGCCATTCCCCCTTCACATGCAACTGGCCACCCATGAAGATGGACGCAGGGGTTGACTTCGAAAAGGGTTAATCGGATACTCACATTCATGGCAAAAAAAATCAGGCCGGTTATCGGCATATCGGCCGACACCAACATGGGGCGCGAATCGGAAATCTCCGATTACAAGGGAGAGACCATATACTGGCTGAAGAAAAGCTATCCGGACGCCATTACAAAATCGGGCGGCGCCCCGCTTATATTGCCGATCTCCACAAATCTTGAGCTTATATCACAATATTTTGAAACTGTGGACGGGCTTTTGCTCTCTGGCGGGCATTTTGATATCGATCCGAAACTTTATGGGGAAAAAAAGTGGCCGGAGACCGGGCCCTTAAAGCCTGATCGCACAATCATGGAAATAAAACTTTTCAAAAAAGCGATGAGGGCCGGGATGCCGCTCCTTGGTATATGTGGCGGCATGCAGGCGATTAACGTGGGGCTGGGGGGAACTTTGTATCAGCACCTCCCCAAACAATTAAGTAGCGAGATACCCCACGAACAAAAACCAAAGCATCCGTCAAACCCGCATCACCGGGTCAGCCTCACCGGGGGGTCGCTCCTTGCTCGTCTGGCCGGGGGCGATGAGGCGAAGGTGAACTCCACCCATCACCAGGGTGTCAGGAGTGTGGGGAAAGGGCTTAGAGTTTGCGCCTCGGCGCCGGACGGGCTGGTGGAAGGGATCGAAATGGAGGATAGTGACAAACCTTTCCTTGTGGGAGTTCAGTGGCATCCGGAATACCTGATCGATAAGGACGAGCTGAGCCAGAAACTATTTAAACGGTTCATTTCTGAATGCCGCAAATATCGAAAAGCAAAGTAGCCTTCCTTCTTTTCAGCTTCGCCTGCCTGGTCGGCGCATTGGGAAACGCATCTATTCAAGCAAGTTTGTACAACCCTGGGTTCAGTTTTACGCTACGATTAACGTAATACTAACTGACTTGCTTTACTTTTTAAAATGAAAGTATTTATAACCGGCGGAACAGGATTTGTCGGCAGAAACATCCTGGGGGCCTTGCGCCGGGAGGGGCATTCCATACGCGCCCTTGTCCGGGCCGGGTCGGAGGCCAGGCTCCCATACCTTGAGGGCATAGAGGTCGTATATGGAGACGTCACCCTGCCGGCCGACTGGTCTGGCAAACTCAGAGGGATCGACGCCGTTATTCACCTTGTCGGGATTATTCGGGAGTTCCCCGGGCAAAACATCACTTTCGAAAAAATACATTTTGAAGGAACCGGGGCGATGGTGGAGGCGGCGAAACAGGGGGGTGTCAAACGCTTTATCCACATGAGCGCCAACGGCGCCTCGTCCGATGGAGCAAGCGAATATCAAACCACCAAATACAGGGCCGAAGAACTTGTGAAAAATTCGGGGATGGAGTGGACAATTTTCCGCCCCTCCGTGATATTCGGCGAATCAGACGGGCTTATGGAATTCACCTCGGAGCTTGGGGGGGTGATCGCCTTTGCTCCGGTTATGCCTGTTTTTGGAGATGGAAAATATGAGCTGGAACCGGTGGCGATTGAAAACGTGGCCGAATGCTTTGTGAAAGCCTTGTCCGAAGGCGCCGCCGTTAACAAAACTTTTCATCTCGGCTGTGGCTCCCCCGCCTCCTATAACGATGTGATCCAGACTATCGGCAAAGCTGTGGGTAAAGTACGCACAAAAACGGTTAACGTCCCACTTGGCCTGGTGGAGCCGGTGGCGCGAATCATGGGGAGGTTCCGGTTTTTCCCTGTCACCGCCGATCAGATAAGGATGCTCAAGGGGGGCAACGTCTGCCCGGAACATGATTTCATGGAAGTCTTCTCAATAGAACCGAAAAAATTTATTTACCAAAACCTGAAGTATCTGGGAAAGTTTAAAAGAAAGAAGCGTTAGCTATTTATTTTTTATAAAGCCTGTCCCCCACGTCACGCATCCACGTTAGCTCCTCTTCGCTCATCGGGCCTTTATCCACGGCATCGAGCGCGTGGCGCATCTGCTCATCATTCGCCGGGCCTGTGATGCATATATCTATATCGGGATTACTCATGGCGAACCGATAACAATCGCCCGCCGTCGGTGTGGGTAGCCCACCCAGTTTTGCTGAACTCGCCTTTATAAGCTGCGCCCACGAGGTGACCGTGAAAGCGACCATTCCCGGCCTTCGCTCGTCTCCTTTTGGAGGCATCAGGGGGAACACATCCTTTTCGGCGCCCCGATGTTTCGCGTTATACCTGACGTGATAGAAATCGGAGAACGGTTCACCCAAAAATTTTTCGAAAGCGGGGCGATGGTGGGACGATACGCCGATATGCCGGATGAGCCCTTCCTCCTTTAGCTGGAGAGCTGTATCAATCTGAGATTGCCACAATCCGCCGCTTCGCAAATAAAACTGTATTCCGTCTATGTAATCTGTCCCCAACGCTTTTAAACTTTTTGTCACCGAACGTTTGATCAAAAAATACGAGGGGACAATGACGTTTATGGTGATAAACGCTTTTTCGCGATTTTTGCTGACGACTTCGCGCAGGCCGTCACGCATTCCGGCTCTTCGCCGCCAGCCCCAATAGAAATAGTTAACACCCCGGTCGAACGCCTCTTCGATAGATTTCCCGGAAGGGCCATAGCTCGACCCAATCCCCAGCGGGCCGGCGGTGAACCCTGTTTTCCCGAAAACTTTTCGTTCGAACGCTTTTGGCAACGTAGCTTCCCTCACAGTTTACGTTTGGTGATTATATCCTAAAAAATCTCTTTAACCATGTTTTGCCTGTAAATGTGCGAAACAGAATCTGGCGGTGTGGGGCAGGACGGCGGGAACCGGCGCGGGGCCGGCGAGGGGGGCGAAGAGGGGGCCGGCGGGAAGAACTGAAAACTTTTGTTATTTAGGCGAATTGATATTGCCGACAACATCGAGCCTTGCGATGGCGCGCATGATCTTTCCTTCAATATATTCGCGATCATTATCGTCCTGTGATTTTCCGGCCAATAAATCTTCCAGGGTCAGCTTCGCTTTTTTGGCGCGATCGATGTCGATATCCTCCCCTTTCTCGCACGTTCTGGCGAGAACTATCACCTTCTCCCGGGTCACCTCCACATATCCGCCCGATACGGCCATCTTGCGTGGCATCTTGCCAGACTCATAATTGATGACACCCGGTTTTAGTTTTGTGAGAAAAGGCATATGCCCCGGCAGAACACCAAAATCCCCCTCTTCCCCGGGCATAGTGACGATCGACACAGTCGCATCCTCCACAAGCCCATGAGGTGTGATCACCTGAAGGTTAAATTCGATACTTTCGGCCGTTTCCGACATTATTTTTCGCCTTTCCGCATCTTCTCATACCGCTCGTAAACTTCTTCGAGGTTGCCGGCCATGTAGAAAGCCTGTTCCGGAATCTCGTCGCATTCGCCTGCGATCAACCTTTTGAATCCGGCGACACTGTCTTTAAGAGAAACGTACACGCCCGGGGTTCCGGTGAAAGTCTCCGCCACGAAGAATGGTTGCGAAAGGAACCTTTGGACCTTGCGCGCGCGCGAAACCGTAATTTTATCATCCTCGGAAAGCTCCTCCATCCCCAGAATGGCGATGATATCCTGAAGTTCTTTATACCGCTGCAATATAAGCTGCGTGCCACGGGCCACTTCGTAATGCTCTGTCCCGATGATTTTGGGGTCGAGAATACGGGAAGTGGAATCCAAGGGGTCGACCGCCGGATAAATCCCAAGCTCTGCAATGCGGCGCGAAAGAACGGTGGTGGCGTCGAGATGCGCGAACGTTGTGGCCGGGGCGGGGTCGGTCAGGTCATCGGCCGGGACATATACCGCCTGCACCGATGTGATCGAACCTTTCTTGGTCGAGGTGATCCGCTCTTGCATTTCCCCCATTTCGGTGGCCAGCGTCGGCTGGTATCCAACGGCGGAAGGCATCCTGCCAAGCAGGGCCGAAACCTCGGAACCGGCCTGGGAGAACCGGAACACGTTATCTATAAAGAGAAGCACATCCTGCCCCTCCACATCGCGAAAATATTCTGCCACCGTCAGCCCTGTCAGCCCAACTCGCAGGCGCGCCCCGGGAGGCTCTGTCATCTGGCCATAAACCAGCGCCGCCTGCTCCAGAACGCCCGCCTCTTTCATTTCGTGATAAAGGTCATTGCCTTCACGGGTTCGCTCTCCCACGCCGGCAAAGACCGAGTATCCGGCATGTTCACGGGCGATATTACGGATAAGCTCCATGATGATAACTGTCTTGCCCACTCCCGCGCCGCCGAAGAGGCCTGTTTTGCCCCCTTTCAGGTACGGCTCCAGAAGATCGATAACTTTAATACCTGTTTCCAGAGGCTCCTCGTTGGTCGACTGATCCACCAAAAGTGGCGCGTCGCGATGGATGCCCCACCGCTGTTTTTCACCAATCGGCCCAGCGTTATCAACAGGCTCGCCGATAACGTTGATAACGCGCCCCAAAACCTCTTTACCCACAGGGGTGGTGATGGCGTCACCCGTGTCGATGGCATCCATTCCGCGGCGTAATCCGTCGGTGGTCTCCATCGATACGGCGCGCACAGAGTTTTCCCCCAGATGCTGGGCCACTTCGGCTATCATCCTGCTCCCGTCCTCTTTCTCTATGGAAAGAGCGTTATATATTTTCGGCAGTTGACCGGCAGGAAACTCGACATCCAACACCGGACCGATAATTTGTTTTATACGCCCTGTCGCCCCTTGAATCGCTGTAGTAGCCATTTAATTCACCATCCTTTATTTACGATAGGTAGTTTAACCCGATCACCCTTCCAGCGCGTCGGCTCCAGCCACCACTTCGATAAGCTCCGTGGTGATGGCCGCCTGGCGGGCTCTGTTATATATAAGTGTGAGATCATCAATCATCTCTTTTGCGTTTTTCGTGGCGGCGTCCATCGCCGTCATCCTGGAACCGTTTTCAGACGCGGCGGATTCCAGAATAGCTTCATAAATCTGGTTCTCGATATATCGCCTCAGCATCCCGTCAAGCACCACTTCGGCCGATGGCTCGTATTCGAAATCGACCGGCCGGTCGTTCTCCTCCACGCTCGGCAAGGTGAGCGGTATCAGGGAAACCGTCTGCGGCAACTGGATGACCACGTTTTTAAACTTGTTGTAAATCAAAATGACCTGGTCTATCTCCTCGTCCACGAAAAGCTTTATCACAACCCCGGCCACTTCGTGGGCAAGCTCCACAACGTCTCTCTTCCCGTAATCGAGGAATTTCTCCACAACCGGATATGGGCGGCGCTTGAAAAAGTCGGCCCCTTTGCCGCCAACGAGCGCAAGCGATATATCCTCCGCCGTTCCATCGCCAATGGCCGCCATTGCGGCTTTGAATATATTGCTGTTGTAAGGGCCGCAAAGGCCTTTGTCGCCAGCGAGCACAAGGATCAGCTTTTTATCCCCTTCTCTTCTGTGAAGAAGAGGATGCGCCTCCGGGTCGACCCGAACAGCCACATCTTCCATTACTTCCATCACCTTTTCGGCGTACGGTCTCGCCGCCAGCACAGCCTCCTGGGCCCTGCGCAGTTTCGCCGCCGCCACAAGCTTCATGGCGCGGGTTATCTGCTGTGTGTTTTTAACCGAACCTATCCGGCGTTTGATATCTTTCAGGTTTGCCATTGTCTAGTTTCTATTTCTCAAACCTGTTTTTAAATTCATCAATCGCCTTTTTAAGCGCCTCTTCAGTATCTTCCGTAAGCTTTTTCTCGGTGATAATGCTTTTGCCAATTTCTGGATGCTTGGAATCCATAAACGACAGGAATTCCTCTTCAAACCTGGCAAGCGATTCCACCGGAATATCGTCGAGATGGCCGTTGACCCCCGCGTATATAATCAAAATCTGCTTTTCTATTAATAGCGGCACATACTGCCCCTGTTTTAATATTTCAACGAGCCTGGCTCCACGAAGGAGCTGGCTCTGCGTGGTCTCATCAAGATCGGAGCCAAACGCCGCAAAAGCGGCCAGTTCCCTGTATTGGGCAAGGTCGAGGCGCAACCTTCCTGCCACCTGTTTTGTCGCTTTTATCTGCGCCGCCCCGCCGACACGGGAGACCGAGACACCAACGTTGATCGCCGGGCGAACACCCGAATAGAAAAGATCCGATTCCAGGAATATCTGGCCATCGGTGATGGAGATGACGTTTGTCGGAATATACGCCGAAACATCCCCCGCCTGGGTTTCGATAATCGGTAACGCGGTAAGCGACCCTCCGCCAAGTTCGGCGCTCAGCTTTGACGCTCGTTCAAGAAGGCGGCTGTGGCAATAGAAAACGTCTCCCGGATAGGCCTCGCGCCCCGGTGGGCGACGGAGCAAAAGGGAGAGCTGGCGATATGCGGCCGCCTGTTTCGACAGGTCGTCAAACACCACAAGGGCGTGCTTGCTGTTATCGCGGAACCATTCGCCTATGGCGCATCCCGCGTATGGGGCGATGTATTGCAATGGGGCCGGGTCTGAAGCGGTGGCGGCGACGACAGTGGTATATTCCATGGCGCCGTTCTCTTCCAGCGTTTTAATGATATTGGCCACAGAAGAGCGCTTCTGGCCGATGGCGACATATATACAATAAACGCCCAACCCTTTCTGGTTGATTATCGTATCGATAACGATAGCTGTTTTACCGGTCTGCCTGTCTCCGATTATAAGCTCGCGCTGGCCACGACCTATGGGGATCATGGAGTCTATCGCCTTGATGCCGGTCTGTAGCGGCTCGTGCACCGATTCACGCTCGATGACGCCGGGGGCCATGCGCTCTATAAGGCCGTGTTCTTTGGCGTTGATCGGGCCTTTGCCATCTATCGGCTGGCCGATGGCGTTGACAACACGGCCAACAAGCTCCGGCCCAACCGGAACCTCCAGCACGCGGCCGGTGCGTTTCACCTCGTCCCCCTCGCTTATGCCAAGGTCGGAGCCCAGCAAAACCGCGCCCACGTTGTCCTCTTCCAGGTTAAGCGCCATCCCGAACACTCCGCCCGGGAACTCGAGCATTTCCCCGGCGATCGCATTTTCAAGGCCATACAAGCGGGCGATGCCGTCACCAACCGATATAACGATACCCACCTCTTTTTGTTCGAGATGTTTCTCGTAACCTTGTATTTGTTTTTTAATTATCGAGCTTATTTCTTGAGCTTTAATAGCCATTTCGCCTATCGCCTTTCCCCTAAGTTTTAATCCTTAAAGCCTCTAGCTGGCTTTTGATACTGCCGTCGTATACGAGGCTTCCTATCTGCGCCACAACCCCGCCGATGATCGAAGGGTCCACATTTATATCCACAACCGGGTCGAGGCCTGTGATCGATTTCAATTTTCCTTGAAGCGACCCCGACTCCTCATCCGAAAGCTCGGCCGCAGATGTCACCTTTACCCTGACCTTGCCTAATGATTTGAACACCAGTTTTTCAAATTCCCCGGCTATCACGCCTGTAATATCGATACGTCCGTTTTCCAGTATCGTTCTAAGGGCGTCGCCGGTTTCACTTTTATAATTCGCCTGCTTTACAATCTCCCTTATCGTCTTTTGCTTTACATCCAGGGGGATCGCCGGGTTCAACAAAACCGCGCGCAGTTCCTGGTTATCTTCGATCAGCGCGGCGATTTCCTTTAGCTCGTTATTAACAATGTCAAGCGTGGCGCTGTCAAAACAATTGGCCAGCGCATTGGCATATCTCAAGGCGACTGCGGTCTCTTTCAATTTTTACTATTCCCCAGGTTTTCGATATATTCGGACAAAATGTTTTCCTGATCTTTCGCGCTCATATTTCTTTTTATAATTTCTTCCGCCAGATCGACGGCGGCGATGGTGGCCTCTCGCTTGAGTTTCTCTTTCGCCTGCTCCGTTTCCACCGCGATCCGCTCCGCCGCCTTCGCCATGATCTGCTCCGCCGCCTTTTCCGCCCCGGACAGAATTCTTTGCTTGATCATCTCCCCTTCATCTTTCGCTTCCTGGCGGATTTTATCCGCTTCCGACTTCAGGTCGCTTATTTTCTTCTCGTATTCCTTAAGGCTGGCTTCGGCCTTGGCCTGGTTTGCTTCCAGTGTTTTAAATTTTTCAGCGATAAGCTCCGCCCGTTTTCTCAGCATCGGCCCGCCAAATTTAACTCCAAGCCACACAAACCCGCCCAGAACGATAACGGCGTTAAATATCCTGGAGCCATCACGATACCATGTCCATTCCGACGCCATTTCCAGGCCGCCGGCAAAGGCGTTGCCCGCCAGCGCAAGGGTTACGGCAAAAACCGCCAAAGCGGATAATCGGGCCATCAGCCAGCTTGCCTTCCAAGGATTTTTGTGGCCAGGACCTGGGCAAAACCGCCGATATCCTTTTTCAAATCGGATGAAACCTTCTCCATCTCTTCCTGAATCTCCAAAGCGGCTTTGTCAACCATTGATTTATATTCTTTCCTGGCTTTTTCCTGTATGCCAGAGGAGATGTCTTGAGCCTCTTTGCGAGTGGAGGCCACTGTTTCAGAAGCTTCGTGGCGAATTTCCACCACTCCATTTTCATAGCTACTGGTGGCCTCTTCCAGTTTTTCGGCCGCCCGCTTCGATCGATCTTCAAGCTCTTTTATTTTGCCTTCACGGTCATCGGCCATTTTCAGCATTGGCCTGAAAATAAAACGGTTCAGGAACCAGAGCATAATAAAGAAATTAACCAGCTGAATACCGAGCGTAAAATCGATATCGATCATATATAAACCTTGAAATTAATGTAAACCAACACGCACAGGAGCCCTCTTTAACGTCCGGAAAAACATAAGAGGTAAAGGTGGAAAAATGTTTCCTGAACGCTAAAACATGGAAGTCTAGTCTTTTTAGGATAACTTTTCAACGGGTAATTGTAAAAGGATTCGATTAACCCGGTTTATTCATGACATTTTCTGGAAAGAGTCCTTATTTGCATAAAAATTCACTGTTTTTGGGGGCGTTTCACCCGTAATCACCTTCCCCGTCACATAGCCCGTATGCAAGCAGATAGTCGCAATGGCCTTCGCGGGATAGATGCTGGGGGGGGGCTATAACCCATTCAAAGGCGCTGGCAAAAACAAGAGGGGCAATTTGGGGTGAGCGACGGGGATTGAACCCGCGACCACTGGAGCCACAATCCAGTGCTCTACCGACTGAGCTACGCCCACCATATTTATGTTGCCCGCACCTCCAAAAACCAATCTGCGACAGCGCATCGCGAACAATACGAGCAAGGAAATAACGATTAAATCACTGAAGTGTCGACCGAAGCAATGGAAACTTTGAAAAAGCGCTCAAAAAGCCCAAAAAACCGGGATTTTACCTTTCAACGCAAGCCTGCCCCGCAAAACAGCCAAAACACAGGTCAGTTTTTCTACCGCCGGTCGCCCATGATTCTTAAAATCATAAGGAACAGGTTGATAAAATCGAGGTAGAGGGTTAACGCGCCCCGGATCGCCTCTTTTGTATCCTCTTCGGTTCCCTCGTTGCCGAGGATATTCATCTCTTTGATTTTCTGCGTGTCATAGGCGGTAAGTCCCACAAAAATAAGGACACCGGCATAGGTGATGATCCAGTGCATCGCCGTGCTGGCCAGGAACATGTTCACCACAGAGGCGATGATTATCCCGATCAGCCCCATGAACAGAAAGCTCCCCCATGATGTGAGGTCTTTCTTGGTGGTATATCCATAAAAGCTCATGGCCGCAAAAGTGCCCGCAGTCACCAGAAACGCGCTGGTGATAGAACCAGATGTGTATATGACGAAAATCGTGGAGAACGTAACCCCGGTCAGGGCGGCATATCCCATAAAGACCGTCATAGCGGTCATCTGGGACATCTGCATAACCCGGGAGGCCAGCCAGAAAACAAGCCCGAGCTGGGCGATGACAAGGCCGATAAGAAGAAACGGGCTTCCCATCAGGACAGCCATCAGCGTTTCATCCGAAGCGACAATATATGCCACGACCCCTGTGATACCAAGTCCGGCGCACATCCAGTTATATACACGAACCATAAACCGTTGCTGTTCGGCGGCGACAGAGCCGACCCCGCCTCGCGCTACGGATTGATTGCTTTGATAGTTATTGTAATCAGGCATTAAGTTAAAACTCCTTATATTTGTTTCCACAAGTCACCCTCTGATTTTAACTTTTTACGCTAAATACTCCAAGCGATTTCGGCTTGTGATCGCAATCTTTCGAAAGGGCCCATCCGCCTCTTGAATGGGGGTAAATCGCCCCCCTTGCCTGATGAATTCCAATGCCACAAGCGCTAAAGGTAATATGTGGCTCAGGTGGGGTTAGCCATGTGGCGAGAATATGATCCGGTTTTATTAACATTCTATT
>UOGE01000068.1_pt1 | contig 42415 bp, 44 predicted proteins | sample 1989811 | NCBI WGS metagenome assembly UOGE01 (sample SAMEA4712198, study PRJEB27164) | hydrothermal vent metagenome | biome: marine basaltic hydrothermal vent biome; feature: marine hydrothermal vent; material: mineral | place: Pacific Ocean | collected 2011-06-14/2011-07-23 | depth 1691 m | reverse complement strand
GGGTTGGTTCGTGTTATTTTGGATCAATCGCAAGGAACGGTAATATGATCTGCCAGAATCGATCTTTTTCGATGTTGGCTTGCATGCGGCGCCCGAACCAGCCACAAGACGATCAACTTTTTTATTAAGAAATAATATATGAAATATCACCACATAGGCATACCCACAAAAGAAAAGCTGAAGGATGAAATATACCTAAAGCATCTGAAGATGTATACAAGCGGTTACGGTAAAAACCTTTATGGGATAGAGTGGGTGAGGTATGAAGATGACGCTGATTTTCCTGGTATAGTCATGAATTTGCCTCATGTCGCTTTCGAAGTTGACGATATTAACGAAATTATTAAAGGGAAAAAAGTAATCATCCAGCCAAACTCGCCAAGCCCTGGTGTAATCGTCGCCTTTATCGAAGACAGCGGAGCCCCTGTGGAGTTTATGCAAGTTGACAGAGCAATTGCGAAAGAAGGAATTTAGTAAAATGTGTGGCAAGACATTTAATGCGGCGGACGGACTGGAAACAATATGAACATGGGTTGCTTTAATTTAATTTTTTGACCAAGAAAGAAAAATGGCGCAAGACTATTACAAGACTTTGGGTGTTACCAAAAGCTCCACCGAAGCGGAGATAAAAAAAGCTTACAGGAAACTTGCCAAAAAATATCATCCCGACAGAAATCAGGACAATAAAAAGGCTGAGGAGAAGTTTAAAGAGGTAAGCGAGGCATACGCCGTTTTAAGCGATAAAACAAAACGGGCGAAATATGACCAGATCGGTCACGACACGTTCCATCAGAACTACAGCCAGGAAGATATTTTCAAGGGCGCTAACTTCGAGGATGTATTCAAGGAGTTTGGCATCGGGGGTGATATTTTGAGCCAGATTTTCGGGGGCGGCATGCGTGGAGGCCGATCCCGGGCGCGGTATCAGTCCTATGGGGGGCCGGGGATGGGAGGCGCTCCCGGGCCGATGAAAGGCCAGGACTATGAAACCAGCGTCACCATCCCCTTTATGGATGCGATGAAAGGGGGCGAACGCGAGCTAAGGCTAAGCGTTGATGGAGGTGTAAAAGCTCTTACGGTAAAAATTCCGCCCGGCATTGCAACGGGCAAAAAGTTGCGACTGCGGGGCAAAGGGGGTTCCGGCGCCATGGGCGGCCCGGCGGGAGATATCTATATCAACATCAAGGTGGCGGAAGACCGGGTGTTCAAAAGAGACGGGTCGGACATTACGGTGGAGATCCCTGTCCCCTATTCGACGCTGATCCTCGGCGGCTCGGCCAAGGCGCCCACTTTAAATGGAGAGAGAACCATTAAAATCGCCCCTGGTTTTGATCCTTCAAAAAAAATCAGGATAAAGGGGGCCGGAGCCCCAAAGCTCAAGGGGGGCGTAAACGGCGATCTGTATGTTAAATTGCACGTATCTGCGCCAAAATCCCCTACGAAGGAGCAGAAGGATCTGGCCAAAAAGCTTGCTAAAACAGGCCTTTAGATCATCAACCAGGTTTTTACAATTTCTGGAATTCTTCATTCGCTTTAGCCACATGTATATTTTATAATACGACTTCTGGTTTTCCAAAACATTGAAAAATAATAAAAGGATTATTGGACCGATGGCCGATGATCGACAAGTGAACTTTTTTAAAGATGTGGCCGATTTAATAAATTCCGTTGAGGATATAGATAAACTCCTGAATATCCTTGTCCTCACAGCCTCCCGTGTCATGGGCTCCAGAGCCGCCTCTATGATGCTGGTCGACAAGGTTACGGGCAAGCTCTATTTCCACATATCGGTCGGGGAAAAAAAGGGAGAGGTGAAACGGTTCGAACTTGAAAAAGGGGAGGGTATCGCCGGATGGGTGGTGGAGCGCGATGAGCCTGCGCTTGTTAAGGATGTAACCAAAGACCCCCGCTGGGCGCCAAAAATCTCTCGATCTATCGGGATGGAAACCAGCTCTATCGCCTGCGCCCCTCTGCGGGTCGATGGCGAAGTCATCGGCGTTATGGAGCTTATCGACCGAGAGGATGGAGGCCCGCTTAGCCAGGATGATCTCGATCAGTTGCAGGCATTTTGCGATATGGCCGCCATCGCCCTTTACAAGGCGAACCTGTATCGGGACGTTGAGAAAAAAAACAGGGAACTTGAAGAGGAACTCGGGGCCAAGCGGGCCATCGTGGGGACGTCGGCCATAATCAAAAAAGCTATCGATGATTGCCGCAAGGTGGCGGAATCGAAAGCCACGACGCTGATAACCGGTGAATCGGGCGTTGGAAAAGAGCTGTTTGCGCGGCTGATACACGACCTGTCTGATCGGAAAAACAAGGCAATGGTTGCGATAAATTGCGGCGCCCTGCCTGAAACCCTTCTGGAAAGGGAATTGTTCGGCCACGAAAAAGGAGCTTTCACGGGGGCCGAATCATTAAAACCGGGCCTCTTCGAAACCGCCGATGGTGGAACCGTTTTTCTGGATGAAATAGGCGAAACCAGCCAGGCCATGCAGGTCAAGCTTTTAAGAGTTCTTCAGGAAGGCTCGTTTTTCCGGATCGGCGGACAGCGCCTGATCCATGTGAATATCCGGGTGATCGCCGCCACCAACAAAGATCTTGATGAACAGGTGAGAGAAAAGAAATTCCGGGAAGACCTGTTTTACCGTTTGAACGTTGTAAGGATAAAACTCCCACCCCTGCGAGAGCGGAAAGAGGATATACCTTTGCTGGCGAACACATTCCTGGCCCGGATAGCAAAAAAACTGAAGCCGATGGTAACCGGTTTTGCCAGTGAAGCTATGGCGGCCATACAAAATTATTCCTGGCCGGGTAACATCCGCCAGCTCGAAAACGCCATCGAAAGAGCCGTGATAATGAGCGAGTCCGCCAGGATACAGCCTGGCGACCTGCCTCGTGAGGTCACGGAAATAAAGAGAGGCGACATACATATGGGGCTGACCTTGAAACAGGCGCAGGATAATTTTAAAAAAATCTTCATCCTTCAGTCGCTCGCCTTTTGTGGAGGAAACAAGACAAAAACAGCCAGGATGCTTTCCATCCAGCGAACCTACCTGAGCAGGCTGATCAAGGAACTTGATATAGGTGATTGAAGGAAGGCGCCGGTAATAATCATGGAATTGCATCTTTTGGAAAAACTGGCCTGGGCCGGGGTGGGCCTGATCATGATAATTGCGATTGCTCGCAGGATGAAGCCGGAGCGAATTGAGGGCGGAAGTGTCCCCTCCGCCCGGAATATGCCGAACCATTTCGTGGCGGAACATGCGGGGGTTTTTAACACAAAGGTTATAGCCATAGAGTTCGAGGAGGCGGGGCCGATATTATTTGTAAACGGAGAATATAAAAACCTGGACGAGCGGTTGCAAATAGAGGGGGTCACGGCCGAGTTCAGCTCCAATGGATTAAATGAAACGTTTGTTTTTTTCGAACCGTGCGCGGGGGAAGAGGGGATGGACATACGTTTGGGCGACCTGATAAACCTGACGGCGCCCGTGGCGATCGAAGCGTATGATCGCGGATTGTTTCGCACACCTCTTTTTTCACCCGAAAGGGAGGAGAGGATGAGGCGGGCGATGGAAAACCTTGGTGAATGCGCCAGAAGAATTGTGGATAAATTCGACCGCGATTTTGATGAATATTCCCTGGAGGGGGATGCCATTGAAGTGATCGAAAAAAACTTTATCGGGGCCCCCGAGGTGCGGGAAATCATTGCCAGGATAAAGGAGGAGTTCATCTGGCGACCGGGTGACATCGCGATCCGTGTCCGGTTCCTCGCCCATGAAGACGAGGCGATAGAGGAAATCCCCATAACGCTTAACATCAGCCATCAAAGCGTCGAAGCTCTAAAAGGGAATATCGACAGCATGGTGATAAACTTCCTTTTACACGAGCTGGAGCTTCCGCAGGAATTGTATCACTCCGTTGTTTTTGAGCGATAGAGGGATAAAGCCGATCAGCCCTTGATATAATCGACGATCACCTTTGCCGCCCGTGAAGAGGCGCCAGGCTGGCCCAGCGATTTGTGTATGAACTTAAGCTCATCGCGCATCTGGTTGCGCCTGGAGACGTCGGTGATATAGGGGAGCGCGGTGGCGGCTATCGCCTCCGGCGTGGCGTCCCCTTGCAGAAGCTCCGGGATCACTTCTTTGCCGGCAAGGATGTTGGGCAGGCCGGCCCATTTTGTGTGGGCCAGAAGCCTGACCATCGCATATCCGATAAAATCACTTTTATAAACAATCACCATTGGCGTTTCGGTTATGGCCGCTTGCAGTGTCGATGTGCCCGATTTGCATATCAAAAAGTCGCACACGCTTATAACGTTCCACATTTTTCCTTTTACGATGGCCGCCTTCACCCCGGCTTGCTCCAGCGTTTTTCGAACCAGGTCTTCATCCACCGATTTTGCGCATGGAATCACAAGCTTGACCGGCCTGGTTTTCTGGATGATTTTCGTCGCCTCAAGCATCACCGGGAGCATCTTTTTAACTTCATGATTTCTCGATCCTGGCGCAATCCCGACAAGCGTCTCGCCGCTATTGGCCCCGAACTCTTCTCTTGTCTTGTTCGCATCGTCCGGGGCCTCATATTCATCCAGGATAGGATGCCCAAGAAACCGGGCCTTAATTCCTCTTTTTTCATAGAATTCCTGTTCAAAAGGGAAGACAACAAAAACAAGATCGAAATTTCTGGCGATCTTGCGCGTTCGATAGCGCCGCCACGCCCATACCTGCGGGCAGACATAATAAAAAACCGGGACGCCCCGCCCCCTGGCGTATTCGGCCAGTTTCATATTGAATTCAGGATAATCAATCAAAACAACCGCGTCATACTCCCCATTGGCGATGCGGGCCTTTAGCTCCGCCAGGACCCTGAAAAAGAACCGTATCCGGCCCAATATCGGCAAAATGCCCATGACAGACATTTGCGAGATGTCATAAAAGGTTCTGGCGCCAGCCTCCCTCATTTTCGGGCCGCCGATCCCCTCGATTTTTATTCCCTCGTTTAAATCGAGAAAACTTCTCGCCAATCGGCCGGCATACGTGTCGCCAGACTCTTCCCCTGTTACAATTAATATGTTCAATTTACTCTTTTCAGGCTCGTGGTTTTCCATAAAATGTTGTCTTAAAACGCCTTTTCCCCGAAAAACCATTCAAGTTTCGTCAGGATTCGCCGACAGTTATATTATAATTTGATATATTTTAATAGAAATGTGCAAAGATCATAGTGGGATTTAAGCACATTTGAGAGCGGATATAACTAATTTTTTTAGGTGGCGCACGTGGCTGGAAATTTGTTTTTTTCGAGGCTCTCTCTCCTGTTTCTGGTCGTTACGGCGCTATCTTGCGCCACAAATCCCCCGAACAAACCTGAATACAAAACGTTTTCGGCTCATATAGAGGATTTCGCAATGGAGATTTCCGCCAGGGTAAGAGAGTTCGACCTGGATAACAAAACCATCGGCATAACCACTTTCGTAGAGTTGGATAACCTGGAAAACTCTTCATCCTTTGGAAGATACATTTCGGAGCGCCTGGCCTCGGAGTTGTACAAACTGGGGTTTCACATTCGTGAGCTAAGGCAGAGGGTCGACGTGGAAACGAGCCGGACAAGGGGGGAGTTCGCCCTTACGAGGGATGGAAACCTTTTGATGAAAAAGTTCCAGGTCGACGCCTTGCTGGCCGGATCATACACGAGGGTGGGGAAAAAGCTGGTCGCCAGCGCGCGCCTTGTAAACAGGGACACCTCCCACATTGTCTCTGTTGGCGCCATGACGATAAATCTCAGGAAACATCGGGAGGTTCTGGCGCTTTTAAACCGCAACGCAGGCGGCCCGCCGCCTGTCGTGAAAGTGTACGAGACAAAAGAGGGGATGGATAACAAATAATGTTACGGCTTATTGTTTTTTCACTGGCTGGCTTTCTCTTTTTTGCCGGATGCTCGCAACACAGCAGAGAGCCGGAGTTTCAGCGGGAGCTCAACTCAAAGCCGATATTCGCCCCCTCCTCCAATGCGTGGCCTTCATCATCCACCTATACCCAACGTTTCGTCTGGAAGATGCGGCATGTCACCGATCAGCTCATAAAAAAAATCGGCGTCAAAAACATATCGAAGGTTTCCGTTTTAATGACCACCATTGTGCCGGTGGACAATATCCTGAAACCCACAAGCTTTGGCAGGATGTGTGCGGAGCAACTGATGACCGAAATGAGCATGGGAGGTTTTAACGTAATAGAATCGCGCATGACCGAGGGCTATTTCATACGCAATAACGTAGGGGAATTCATGTTGTCGCGCGATGTGAAGCTGGTGGGGAAACAGCATAACGCCAGGCTTGCCCTTGTGGGAACCTATTCAGAGTCTGGCGGGCAGGTTTTGATTAACGTGCGGCTCGTCGACACGGAAAACGCCGGCGTAGTGGCGACCGCCAACACCATGATGAACCTTAGCGGAGACAAGTATCTTCTTTCGATATTAAAAAAGGATAAAAAAACAGCCCAGAGCCTCGAAGGGATGTCGTCCATCTCCGTCACCACAAAAATCGACCCGGAAGAGGATCCCTATTCCGATGTGTTAAACGCCATGACCCGCGTTATGGCCCACGACCTGTCCGACCCTGTTCCGGCCGTCAACGGCAAAAAGCTGGCTGTGGCGGTGACCACTTTTGTGGATGTGGATCATATGTACAGGTCCGCCACGTTTGGCCGCTATATGACAGAGCGCATGATGGCGGAGCTTAGCTCCATGGGGTTTGACGTTGTGGAGTTTCGAATGGCCGAAGACGTCTTTATCGATATGAGGATAGGTGAGCTCGCCCTGAGCAGGGAGATGAGCAGGATCCTCCCCGATCACAAGGTGGACGCGGTTGTTGTGGGCACTTACGCCAAGGCGGGGGAGGAAAGCATCGTCGTAAGCGCGAGGATGGTCGACGGGAAAACCCAGAACGTTATCAGCGCCGGGAGCATGATAGTCGACGCAAAGCCCGGCAACAAATTCGTCATCGCTCTTCTTGGAAACGAAGTGACCACGGTTATGCCGGAAGAGACCGTGGAAGGATATTGATTATGGGGCGGCTTAAACTGTTGATTGCTGTGATATCGATTGGCGTCACCCTCTCCGCCTGCGTAAGCAGTGTGAGAGCCGCGCCAAGGCCGGGTGGCGCGGATACTTTCGGAACAAGGTTCATGGCCTACACTTTGCGGACCCAGTTGCGCCAGCCCGATATTTTTGACTCCCCGATAGTGGTGACAACTTTCGCCGACCTGAATAACCTGAACCAGTCATCGGTTTTCGGCAGGGTCATTGCCGAGCAATTGCTCGACGAGCTCCACAGGGCCGGGTTCACAGTCTCTGAAATCAGAAAAGGGCGCGACATTTTTATGAAAGAAGCGCTGGGAGAGATGATTCTTTCTCGCAATGCGCGCAATGTGCTCTCCAAATCTTCGGCGCGGGCGGTGATCGCCGGAACATATGTGGTGACCACCAAGTCGGTCATTATCAACGCCCGGCTTCTGGATATAAATTCGCCACTAATTCTGTCGTCGAGTTCGTATTCGCTAAAAATGACGGAAGAGCTTAAAAAACTGTTAACCGGCGAGGAGCCATTCTAGCCCCGATACTGCTGGCGTAATGGTAAAAAGCGAAACCTGGAGGATGTGACAATGATTCGAATGTTTGTGTTTATAATTCTGGTGTTTTCGGCTATGGCCATGCCGGTGATGGCGGGCGGCGCGGATGACGACGTTAAGAAAGAGGCGGTTAAAACCGAAGCGGATCATGCGATACCCCCCGTTAGCGCCGGAGGGGCCGAAGCGCCGCCGGTTGGCTCTATGAAAAATACGCCCTCGAAAAGAAGGGAGGTCGCCATCACGACAGCCCCGATGCTCCCCTTGACCCGTAAGGTGACAGTGCTCATAGAATCGGAGCCGGCCAGTAGCGGCATTGAGGTGGACGGGGTATATATAGGGGCCACCCCGATACAGGTCACTTTAAAAGAGGGGGTTCACCTGATGAAAATCTCCAAAAGAGGCTTTCTTTCGTGGGAACATGCCATAAAGGCGTATAACGGACTTTATGTGAACGCAAAGCTGGTGACCGAATCGACGCGCAAAGGGGACATAACCGAAAGCGCCTCGGCGAAATAGTGTAGGGAGCATCTGAAAATTCAATCCCTTGTAGCAGAAATTGAATTTTTATAGAGTCTCCCTTTATTCTACCTCGCCCTCTTCAGGCTGTTTTTGTTGAAGTCATTATCCTTTAAACCATTGCCGAATTTGTATTCTGTCCAGGCGAGGGTCGTGCTTTTTCCGTTTTGATGGTTGACCATTTTCATAGAGCTCGCCCTCCAGTGTTTGTCCAGATATTTGTTATATACTTCCACGCTAAGCGATTTTAATAGCGAATTTTTCCGGTCGTAATAGTCAGCCTTTTGCATCCGATATTCGGCCTTGTCGATCCACACCACCTGCTTTGTGTAGCCGGAATTTTTTTTGTCGACCGGATATTGCTCTATAACAAAGCAGTCGAGCCCTTCATGCTCTTCGTCTCTTATCCATTTGTATGTATATTTCTCCACCTCCTGGCTCGAAATGTCCTCATAGGCATACTCGGAACCCATAAACGAGCCAGACTTGTTACGGGAGGATATCCGCTTCACCCTTTTCAAGGCAGGCAGATATAACCATTGGTCATCGTCCCCCGTTTTATGGGAAAATGTTAAAAACGCTGTCCCTTTGACGTCTTTCGGGTTATCGAAAATAGAGAGGCTTTTATCGCCATCTCCCTTGACTTCCAGTGTTTTGATTCTGATATGGCGTTCGCTCTTCTGCCCGTGCCTGTTTTCAAGAACCATAAGCATGCGGGCCGTGGAATCACCAAACCCTTCATCCCGGCGGTCAGCCTCCCTTGCAATGGCCAGCCCCTTTTCTTCCGGTGTTTCGGCCAGCAAAACCTGGGGTATCAAAAGCGACAGGGCCGTAAGAATTAAAACGGGTAGTTTCATTTTATTTTTCTATTCTATTTGCAGAAGTCTTAATAAATATTTTCCATACTCGGTTTTCTTCAGCGGCTCGGCCAGGCGGCTTAAACTTTCGCCATCGATAAACCCCATATTAAACGCCACCTCCTCCACACAGGCGATTTTAAACCCTTGCCTGCTTTCCAGGGTCTCTATAAAATTCGCCGCCTGCAATAATGTCTCGTGGGATCCCATATCAAGCCACGCCACGCCACGCCCCAGCCTCTCCACGTTCAGGCGCCCCCTGGAAAGATACTCTTTGTTGATATCGGTGATCTCCAGTTCCCCGCGGGCTGACGGCTTAAGGTTTGAAGCGATATCAATTATTTCGTTGTCATAATAATAAAGGCCCGTCACGGCCCAGTTCGATTTTGGTTTTGCGGGTTTCTCTTCAAGGCCGGTCGGTTTTCCATCGTCATCAAGGGTGACAACGCCATATATATTCGCGTCTTTCACCCAATATCCAAAAATGGTGGCTCCATCATCTGTATCATCGGCTTTCAGCATCCCTTCGGACACCCCCTCGCCATAAAATATATTGTCCCCCAATATCATGACCACGGGGTCTTCTCCGATAAAATCCCGTCCGATGATGAAGGCCTGCGCCAGGCCTGCCGGGTTTGGCTGGACCGCGTATGAAATGTTTATACCCAGCTTGCTTCCGTCGCCCAGCAGGCTCACGAAGCCTTGCTGATCCTCCGGTGTTGTGATCATGAGGATATCCCGAACCCCCGCCATCATCAGGGTGGAGAGGGGATAATAGACCATCGGCTTGTCATAGACAGGCAGAAGCTGTTTACTTGTTGTAATCGTCAGGGGGTGCAGCCTTGTGCCGGCCCCTCCGGCGAGGATTATGCCTTTTCTCATCGTCTCCCGATAATCATCAATACTGGCTCCAAAGTGGCCCCGGAAAATTTAGTAATAACCGGCGGCGAGAATGCTCGTTCCGCCACGAAAAGATTGTACACCACCAGCCTTATTATGGGCAAACCTGTAGAGATTAATTCGTTTCCTGTATAAAATGATTCAAATTGTTTTTCCAGGGAAATTCCATGGCCTTCGCATCGATTGATACAGATCAGGATGTTCAGTTTCTTAAGGGTGTGGGGCCCAAACGGGCCGAGCTTCTGCGAAAACTGGGAGTTTCAACGGTCGGCGACCTGCTTTTTTATTTCCCTGTCCGCTATGAAGACAGAACGAAAATCAAAACCATATCCGAAATAGAGGTCGACAAGGTGGAGACGATAGAGGCGAAGGTTCTCTCCACTTCGGTTATTCCCATATCGAGAGGACGCAAAAGGATTTTCGAAGTCCGCTTTTCCGATGAAACAGGGATCATGCGGGCCACATGGTTTCGTTTTTCCGAAAAGGCTCTTAAAAAAAGGTTCGAGGTTGGCTCCCTCTGGATGGTTTCCGGCAAGGTTTCCTTTAGTAAATACAGACGATCGATGGGGATGGTTCATCCGGAGACCGAGCCAGCCGACGGAAATAGCGTGGAGGGATCGCTGAACTCCGGAAGGATCGTTCCCATATACAGCCTTACGGAAGGGCTCATGCAAAAAACCGTCCGAACCCTGACACATTTGGCCCTGGATAGCCTGCGGACGTTAAAAGATTTTGTTCCGGACGGGCTCAACCGGAGATACAAGCTCCCCCCTTTGGCTGAATGCGTGAAAAAAATTCACTGGCCAAAGGCTGATATTAATTTACAGGAGTATCTCGATTTTAACAGCCGTGAACAAAAGAAACTTATTTTTAACGAATTTTTCCTTCTGGAAACGGGGCTGGCCCTCAAACGCAACAAGATAAAAAAAGTGATCCAAGGCGCCGGGCTGAACACATCTTCTGACCTTATGAATAAAATCCGGGGTCTGTTTCCGTTTGAGCTGACCGCTTCGCAAACAAAAGTGTTAAACGAAATCGCCGCCGATATGGCAAAGGAAAGCCCGATGAACCGCCTTTTGCAAGGGGACGTTGGCTCCGGTAAAACCGCTGTTGCGCTGGCGGCCGCCCTTATCGCCATAAGAAATAAAAAGCAGGCGATAATTATGGCGCCAACGGAGATACTTGCGTCGCAACATTACAGAAATATCGGCAAAACCCTTGAGGGAACAAAGGTGCGTATAGAGCTTGTCACCGCAGGCGCAGGCAGTAAAAAAGCGGCCCTTGAAAAAGCGGCCAGCGGCGAGGCCCATATAATAGTCGGCACGCACGCCCTTATCCAGGAGGGGGTCTCTTTTCATGACATCGGGCTTGTGATTATAGACGAGCAACACAGGTTCGGCGTGCGCCAGCGGGCGGAGCTTCTGAGCAAAGGGGGAAGCCCCCACGCCCTGATAATGACCGCCACCCCCATCCCCCGCACCCTCGCCATGACAATATATGGCGACCTTGATGTGTCTATCATAGACGAGGCGCCCCCCGGCAGGGCACCCATCAAAACCTCGATACTGACCGAAGGCCAGAGAGCCATCGCCATCGATTTAATAAAAAGCGAGGTAAAAAAAGGGAGGCAGGCATACATCATCTACCCGCTCGTGGAAGAGAGCGAAAAGCTTGACCTTAAAGCGGCCATCACCATGTTCGAACAGTTGCAAAAAGAAGATTTCGCCGGTTTACGGCTCGACATCACCCATGGAAGAATGAAAAGCCAGGAAAAAGACAGGGCGATGGAAAAGTTTCATCGAAAAGAGACAGATATCCTCGTCAGCACCACGGTTATAGAGGTGGGGATAGACAATCCTAACGCGGCCGTGATGATGATAGAACATGCCGAAAGGTTTGGACTGAGCCAGCTCCACCAGCTACGGGGACGTGTGGGGCGAAGTGGGCACAAATCGCATTGCATTTTGATGACAGAGGCGGCCCCCGGCTCCCCGGGGATGGAGAGGCTAAAAGTCCTGGAAAAATATCAGGATGGATTCAAGGTGGCGGAAGAGGACCTTGCTATCCGCGGCGCGGGAGATTTTTTTGGCGCTAAACAATCAGGCCTGCCGGAATTTAAAATTGGCAATATTTTAAGGGATTATAAAATCCTGGCCGAAGCCCGGAAAACAGCGTTTGAAATTGTCGCAAAAGACCCTTCGCTAAGCCTGCCGGAACACATTGAGCTAAGAAAGGCGGTGACCCACCATTGGAAAGAGCGGTTTGCGCTGGGGGAGATAGGCTAGCCTTTTGCTGTGCAAAGCGAAAGCGCAATTTCAATTGGCCTTCGGCGCTGATATAATGATTGTTTATCATTCTTTAATCACATGGCATGAACGAAAAAATCAATATTGCGCTTGGCGAAACCAGAACGTGGCTGGTCACCGGTTGCGCCGGATTTATAGGGTCCCACATTATCGAGCGCCTTTTAAAACAGGGCCAGACAGTTCGCGGGATTGATAATTTTTCCAACGGGTTTCAAGCCAACCTTGATGACGTTAAGCTGGCCGTTGGCGAGGAAAACTATGGCCGTTTCACCTTTTTTGAGGGTGACATTAATGACGACACGGTATTGACCAGGGCGATGGAGGGGGCGGAGGTGGTGTCGCACCAGGCGGCCCTTGGCTCTGTGCCGCGCTCTATCAAGGAGCCTGCGGCCTTTGTGCGGGCAAACGTGGAGGGGTTTACGGCTGTGGCCAAAAAAGCGGCCGACCTTGGCATTGGCAGGATCGTATACGCAAGCTCTTCTTCCGTTTACGGCGACAACGTGAAACTGCCCAAGGTGGAGGATGAAATCGGCTCCCCGCTTTCACCATACGCGGCCAGCAAACTTAGTGACGAGTTGTTCGCCAGCGCCTGCGCCAATTCCTATGGTCTTGAATTTGTCGGCCTCAGATATTTCAACGTGTTTGGCCCAAGGCAGGACCCGGCGGGCGCCTATGCGGCGGTGATACCCAAATGGATAATGATTCTGATCGATGGCGGGAAACCGGTTATCAATGGCGACATGACGATCTCCCGCGATTTCACATATGTGGATAACGCTGTGGACGCGAATATACTGGGGGCCGTGGCCGCCCCTGCGGGGGTTTGCGAAGCCTATAATGTTGGAAACGGGGAAGAGGTGACACTGGAAGGGCTTTACAATATGATCGCTGATAACCTGCTGGAGGCTGGCGCCATCAGCCAGAAGCCTTCAGCCGATATTGGCCCGCCCAGGGCGGGGGATGTGAAAAACTCGCTGGCCGATATATCGAAAGCCCGATCGAAGCTGGGATACGACCCCAAAATAGACGTTCGCGAGGGGCTTTTAAAAACCACCCGGTGGTTTATAAAATAAAACAGCCCCTTCCCGTCTTTCCTGTCGGCAATCCGCCATTATCGCCCCTATGAACAGTTTAAAAGGACAATTATGTCTTGTATTCTGTTGCGATTAAATGTAACTCTCCTGAATTCAATATGTTTGTTTTGGTACGAAGAATGCCTTAGTAACAGGGAAAGCGGTTGGGTAATTTACTTATAAAAGGGAAAGCGTTAGCTATAAAAACTTAAAATATGGAAAAGACAATGGCTCGGAAAAATGAAAACTACTCCGCCAAATTCATGGATGCGGCGATGAAACCTCGCCTCAGAGGCGCCTTTTTCCAGGAGGATGCGGCCCTGAAAGGGTTTATTCTGGTTGAAGTGAAACAAAAAGAGTTAAAATTGTTCCTTCTGGTCCATCCGAAAGAGACCAAGATTTACGACGCCCGGTTTTTCACATACGGGGGGACGGAATCGACCGCCATTGGAGAGGCTGTCGCGTCGCTTCTTGTCGAAAAGAAAATAGAAGAGATATCGGCCATCACCCCCGATATGGTCGAGCGGGCCCTGCGCGGCGACCCGGAGGTTCCATCGGTTCCCGATGGACGGGCTGATAGTTTTGAAATAGTCACCGATCTTATGGAGGCGATAACCAAAGAGTATGTGGACGCCCACGCCGTTGCCCTGGCCGCATCTGTTTTAAAAGAAAAGGGGGAGCCATCGCCAGTATCTTACGACTCTTTTACCTCGCAGAAGAAAAAATGGCTCGCCCTCGGCAAAGATGAACAACTCAAAAAGATCGAAAACGTGCTGGAGCTTGAAGTGCGACAGTTCCTTAACCAGGATGGCGGAGATGTTGAAGTGGTCGATTTGGTCGACGGTGTGAACGTGATGGTGGAATATCAGGGCGCCTGCGGGAGTTGCGCCGCTTCCACCGGCTCCACACTATTTTCGATAGAAAGTAGCCTGAGGTCTAATCTTTACGATGGGTTGAGGGTTATCCCTAACGGGTTCTGATTAGCCGGAAATAATTATGAAAACCAAAGATTCGAATAGACGCGAACTTGACGAAACAGTCCAAGCAAGCCGCACGTACAAGCACGGCTTTGTAACCGATATAGAATCGGACACGTTTCGAAAGGGGATAGATGAGCAGGTGGTGCGCGAAATATCCAAAAAGAAAAACGAGCCGGAGTTTATGCTTGAATTCAGGCTCAAGGCGTACCGCAGGTGGCTTAAGATGACACCGCCGGCCTGGGCGAACCTCGATATCCCCTCCATCGATTTTCAGGATATTTCGTATTACTCCGAACCGGCCCTGAAGAAAAAGCTGAACAGCCTGGACGAAGTTCCACCTGAAATGCTGGAAACCTTCGATAAACTGGGGATCCCGCTGGACGAGCAGAAAAGATTGTCTAACGTGGCGGTGGACGCCGTGTTCGATAGCGTCAGCGTGGCGACCACGCATAAAAAGAGGCTGATGGAGGCGGGTGTTATCTTTTGCTCCATATCGGAGGCGATAAGGGAATATCCGGAGCTTATACAAAAATATCTTGGTTCTGTCGTTCCGGCGGGGGATAACTTTTATTCTGCCCTGAACAGCGCCGTTTTTTCGGATGGATCGTTTGTTTATGTCCCCCCGAACACTGTCTGCCCGATGGATCTTTCCACATATTTCAGGATAAACACAGAAGGAACGGGGCAGTTTGAGCGGACTCTTATCATCTGCGCCGAAGACAGCGTCGTCTCCTATCTGGAGGGGTGCACCGCGCCGCAGTTCGACACAAAACAGCTACATGCCGCAATCGTAGAGCTCGTCGCGCTGGAAAACGCCGAGATAAAATACAGCACCGTGCAAAACTGGTATCCGGGCGACCCCGACACCGGCGCCGGAGGAATACACAATTTCGTCACCAAGCGAGGCAAATGCCTGGGGGACAACTCCAAAATATCATGGACACAGATAGAGACAGGATCGGCCATCACATGGAAATATCCGAGCTGTATCCTGAAAGGGGATAACTCTTCAGGAGAGTTTTATTCCGTCGCCCTCACCACTGGGCTACAGCAGGCCGACACAGGGAGCAAGATGATTCATCTTGGGAAAAACACGAAATCGATAATAATCTCCAAAGGCATTTCGGCAGATAAATCGAGCAACACATACCGTGGCCTTGTCAGCATGGCGCCCGGCGCGAAAGGCGCTAAAAATTATACCCAGTGTGACAGCATGTTAATCGGCGACCAGTCGAGCGCGCACACATTCCCGTATATACAGTCGGCCAACGGATCGGCCCAGGTGGAGCATGAAGCGTCCACCTCAAAAGTGAGCGAAGAGAGACTGTTTTATTTCCAGCACAGAGGAATATCACGCGAGCAGGCATATAGCGCCATAGTCAACGGTTTTTGCAAGGAAGTTTTTAAACAATTACCCATGGAGTTCGCAGTAGAAGCTGAGCGATTGTTGTCTTTGAAGTTGGAAGATAGCGTCGGTTAGTTTTAGAATTCCATGGGTATTTTTTATAAAGGGTGATCGAGAAATGTTGGAAATTAAAGATTTACATGCCCAGTTCGAGGGAAAAGAAATATTGAAGGGTGTCTCCCTGACGGTGAACAAAGGGGAGGTGCATTCCATCATGGGCCCCAACGGCTCGGGCAAAAGCACGCTTTCCAAGGCGCTGGCCGGCTATCCCTCTTTTAAGGTGACCAAAGGCGCCGCCCTGTTAAACGGGAAAAATATTCTGGAGATGGAGCCGGAGGAGAGAGCCATGGAGGGGCTTTTCATCGGGTTCCAGAACCCTGTGGAGGTTCCTGGCGTGTTAAACACAGAGTTTTTAAGGATGATGTATAACGCCAGAGCAATACATGAAGGTAAAGACGAGGCCGACCCACTCGATTTTGAAGATATTTTAAGTGAAAATTTAAACTTTCTGGGTATGGACAACAAGCTCAGGGAAAGATATCTGAACGACGGATTTTCAGGCGGCGAGAAAAAGAAAAATGAAATATTGCAAATGGCGATTCTTAAACCAAAACTGGCCATACTTGATGAAATAGATTCGGGGCTCGATGTTGACGCCTTGAAAATGGTGGCCAGCGGCGTGAACAAGCTTATGAATGATGATACCGCCCTGATCGTCATCACGCATTATCAAAGGCTTCTGGACTATATAAAACCCGATTATGTTCATATTTTCCAGGATGGCAAAATTGTAAAATCGGGGGGCAAGGAGCTGGCCCTCGAGCTTGACGAGGGTGGATATGCAAGCGTAACCCGGGGCGCGAGCTAGAACAATGAACGCCTCAACCCTCGCAACAAAAAAAACCGGGAAACCGGAAACCAGCTGGCTCGAAAAATATCAGGGGTTTAAGGAGAAACATGTCTCCCATGCTTCACTTGGCGCAATAAACGACATCGCCATGGAGAGATTTAAAAGCATGGGGTTTCCTTTACCAAAAGACGAGATGTTTACCTTTGTAAACCTGGGGAAGCTTGCCGCCACCGGTTTTGATTTTCGTTATGGCGATGAAGACAAGGTGGTGTGTGCGCTGGACATAGGAAAAAACATTGTTGAAGATTGCGAAAGAAGCGTTATCACCCTCGTCAACGGTATGTATGACCCCGCGTTGTCTGACACATCGAAAGTGGAGGGCCTCATAAAAATATCGCCCCTGGCCCATTCGCTCAACAATCCCGCTATAGAAAGCTATTTCAAAGAGATCGCAAACAATGAGAACGACCCGTTCGCCTCCTTGAGCATGGCCTTTCTGGCCGGTGGCCTGATGATCGAAATAGAGCCGAACGCAAAGCCCGATTCTCCCCTTCTGATACTAAACTATTCCACAGGCCATAAGTCAAACCTGGTCATGACAACCCCCCAGGTGGCGATAAGGGGCGGAAAATATTCCGAATGTGAAGTGATTATCAAAAACGTGACGGTGGGAGGTGATCACTTTATTAACGCGTCATACGATTTTCTGGTGGAAGAAAGGGGCGCCATTAACCTTGTCCTGGTGGAAGAAAAAACCGAAGGCGACATTTGGCGTTTTTCCAAAACCAGGATAGCCATGAGAAAAGAGAGCCGGTTTACAGCCACACAATCGTCCCATGGCTCCACACTTGGGCGGAGCCATTACGAAGCGTGTCTGCAACAAAACGGCGCCCGGTTTTCGCTTAACAGTGTCGCTGTTTTATCGGGGTCGGATCAGTCCCACAGCTATGTGCGGGTCCATCACGAAGCGCCCGATTGCCGAAGCGACCAGCTCTTTAAAAACGTGATTAAAGAGAAGGGCCGCCTGAGCGTCGACACAACCGTCATAGCCCACAGGGGCGCAAGCGGCGCAGACTCCGGCCAGCTGATAAAAAACCTTCTGCTGACCGATAACGGGCGCGCCGACGTAAAGCCCAACCTGATGATCTATACCGACGATGTCCAGTGCGCGCATGGGGCCACCACAAGCGAGCTGGGGGAAGAGGAGCTTATATATTTAAGAACAAGGGGGCTAGACGAGAAATCGGCCAAGGCCCTCCTTACAGAGGGGTTCATAGCCAGCGCCTTGACCGGCGTTAAAAACCTGGCCATAGCGAAAGACATTAAAAAATCATTGCTTAAAACAAATGGAGAAGGCCAATGCCGGGCGTAGACCACAAGGAAGCGTGGCAAGGGGGACTTGAGGCGGTAAAGATACGTTCGGAGTTTCCCATGTTATCGAAAACAGTTAACGGAAAACTGCAGATTTACCTCGATAACGCCGCCACCACCCACAAGCCGTGGAGCGTTATACACAGGATGCTGAAGTTCGATACCGACGAATACGCCACCGTGCATCGCGGCGCATACAAGCTGGGAGAAAAAGCAACCGAAAACTTTGAACTGACAAGGCGAAAAGTGGCGGACTTCATCGGGGCCGGCGATGCGTCGCAGATAATCTTCACAAGCGGGGCGACGCAGGGGATCAACCTTGTGGCCAGCAGTTTTGGCGGCAAGTTCGTAGGGGCGGGCGATGAGGTGATTATTTCGCACATAGAACATCACGCCAACATAATCCCCTGGCAAACCTTGTGCGACGCCAAAGGAGCCCTGCTCAAAATCATCCCGGTTGACGACAGGGGCGATCTGATAATGGAAGAATACGAAAAACTCCTGAGTGACAGGACAAAGGTGGTGGCCGTGGCCCATGTCTCCAACGCCCTCGGGACGGTGAACCCGGTCAGGGAGATCGTCTCCAAGGCGCACAAGGTGGGGGCGGTTGTCCTTATCGATGGCGCGCAAAGCGTCCCGCATATGAAAATAGAGGTGAAGGATCTCGATTGTGATTTTTTTGTTTTTTCGGGCCACAAGATGTATGGGCCAAGCGGGGTCGGAATTCTGTATGGGAAAAAACACATTCTCGATTCGATGCCCCCTTATGTCACGGGGGGTGAAATGATCAAACGCGTAACTTTCGAGAAAAGCTCTTTCGCCGATGTTCCGTACAAGTTCGAGGCCGGCACACCCCCTATATCCCAGGTGATCGGCCTTGGGGCGGCCATAGATTTTCTTAACGATGCGGGTATGGATAGAGTCGCGGAATATGAGCAGGAACTGACCCGTTATGGAGAGAAACTTTTAAAGAACATCCCGGGGCTCAGGCTGATTGGAGAAGCCAGGGAAAAAGCTGGTATTTTTTCCTTCGCCCTTGAGATGGCGCATCCCCACGACGTTGTAACCCTTCTAAGCGACCAGGGTATCGCCATTCGTGGCGGGCATCACTGCGCCCAGCCCACAATGCAAAGGTTCGGGGTGCCGGCCACGGCGCGCGCCTCTGTCTCTTTTTATAATACTTTTGAGGATCTCGACGCCCTTGCCGACGGGATTAAAAATGTAATAAAGGTTTTCTCCTGATGAATAGCGGAAACGATCTTTATCAGCGGATAATCCTGGACCATAACCGCAACCCGAGGAACTTCCGTAAAACAGATGGCGCAACCCACGCATGCGACGGATACAACCCATTGTGCGGCGACGAGATCACCCTCTATTTAACTCTCGCTGATAATGTCATACAGGACATCAGCTTCCAGGGCTCCGGTTGCGCCATATCGAAGGCGGCCACGTCGCTGATGACGGGCCAGCTAAAGGGCAAAACCATCGACGAGTCGCGCGAAATCGCCGACCGGTTTTTAAAGCTGGTTAAAGGAGAGCCCGAAACAGGCGACCGGGACGATATCCTTGGGAAGTTGAAAATTTTTGAAGGCGTTCGACAATATCCCTCCAGGATTAAATGCGCCACACTTCCATGGCACACGATGACCTGCGCCCTCGATAAAAAGAGAGAGACAACCACCGAATAAAACATACTGGCTAGATTATTCTTCCCTCAAAATTTCGCCACGCCCCTATCACAAGGCCCACAATCGGGCTCGGCTTTTCCCGAAGGTCGACATGCTGTATTCGATGCGCCGGATTTAAAGGTATCAGATAGAGGTGGTACCCCTCCTTCTGAAGCATCTTGGCTGTCACCCCATCGCCGTTTAACACGGCATAGGTCTTCCGCTCGATTATCTTCTCCTTGTCCGCATCGCGGTCTATCACCACGATGTCGCCGGAATTAAGATGGGGCGCCATGGAATCCCCCTCCACCCGGCACGCCGCGAGGTTGCGCGAGGCGCCTGTCTGTTTTAACACCCTCAAATGAAGCAGGATATGGTCGATAACGTTTTCGTCCACTATGATCGGCTCGCCCGCCGCTATTTTCCCTTCGGTCAACGGGACGCTTATATAGTGCGAATCTTCCGGCCCGGCATCGACCCCCTCCTCTTCGCCCAGCCCCTCCCCGTATGAGCGCGCCTTTTGTATCTGAAATCTGAGTGGCCGGTAGTCACGGACGTCGGAAGGCAAAGGCTTGCCTATAAGGAGCAGGCCCAGATCGATTTTCGCATAGGCGGCTATCCTTAAAAGAACGTCGATATCAGGCAAAGCCCCCTCCTCATATCGCTTCACAGAAGTGTGGGAAACCCCAATGACCTCGGCAAATTGATGTAACGTCTTGTTTCCTCTAATCTTATGGATCCTGCCTGCGAGGGCCATCCTGTTAATAACGCTTTTTTCACTCATTCGTTAATTATCCTCTTGACTATTTGCTATTGCGTTAATTATTATTCTAGTCAAGAGCAGGTGGTTTTGCAAGCAAAGAAAATTCAGGCAGGTTTAGCAGGAGGTGTGGAGGTGGATACAAGGAATACCAGGGTGAGGAGGGAAAGATCTTTTCGTAAAGGAAGCCGGGAAGGATTGACTGACGGCGCGTATGAAAAAAATTATTACACTATTTCAGCCCTGGTCAAAAGATGGGGGGTGAGCGCCTCCACAATAATCCGCCTCATAGAAGAGGGGGAGCTCAGGGGGTTAAAAATAAGGGGTGTGTATCGGGTCGATCTGGCTTCGGTGGTTAATTACGAGAGAAAAGTCTCTTTCTGACCGGCGAAATTTCATGAAATACGCAATCCCGACGCGGCGGCTCCATCGGGCCGCATCACAACAAGTTTTTCACCATCGTTAACGGCAAGTATCATCCCCTGCGACTCCACCCCCATAAGTTTTCTTGGGCGCAGGTTCGCCACAATCACCACAGTTTTACCAACCATCTCTTCCGGCGTGTAATGTTTTGCGATTCCGGCCACAATCGTCCGCTCTTCGCCACCCACATCCACGCAAAGTTTAAGGAGTTTATCCGCCTTGGGGATCTTTTCGGCTTTGGTGACCATGGCGGTTCTCAGGTCTATCTTGCTAAAATCGTCAAAATCTATCATCAAAGGCTCTCCCTTTGTTTTCTTTTTTGGCGCAGAAACCCGGGCGCTCTCCCCGGCCGCCGCCAATATTTTATCGACAGCTTTCAAATCTATCCGCTCCGCCAGCCTTTCGAATTTCCCGATCTGATGATTTTCGAGTAACGTTTGAGAGTCGCCCCACACTAGCGGTTTTATTTTCAAAATTCGCTCCACTTTCGAAACGAAAACAGGGACCACAGGCTTTAAATACAAGGCGATCAGGCGAAAGGCGTTTATCCCGGCGGTCAGTATCTCCGCCAGGCGTTCAGGGTCGTCCTTCACATCCCACGGCGCGGCGCGGTCTATAAAAGTGTTTGCCGTATCGGCCATCCTAGATATCTTTTTTATCGCCAGGGAGAAATCACAGTCATCATAATGCCCGGCCAGCGAATCCGCCTCTTCTTGCATTTTCGCCAGCATCTCTTTTTCACCCCGGGCGACATTGCCCAGCCGGTTATCAAGCTCTTTATTCTTGTTCAGTATACTAATCGTTCTCGACCCTAGATTTGCGATCTTGTTCACAAGTTCGGCGTTTACCCTGAATACGAAATCCTGAAAGCTAAGATCGAGGTCGTCCACACTGTTTTTGAGCTTACTCGCATAGTAATAGCGCAAAAGCTCCGGATCCAGGTAATCAAGATATGTTCTGGCGTTTATGAAGGTTCCCTTGGTTTTAGACATTTTTTCGCCATTTATTGTGAGAAACCCATGCACCCTGATTTTTGCGGGCAGTTTATAGCCAGAGCCTTTTAGCATCGGTATCCAGAAAAGGGTGTGGAAATAGATGATATCCTTCCCGATAAAATGATGGATCTCGGTGTCTCCATCTTTCCATATTGCGTCAAAATCTTCTCCTGTTCGATCTGTCCAGTGTTTGACAGACGATATATATCCGATGGGAGCGTCGAGCCAGACATAAAAATATTTGTTCTCCTCGCCCGGTATCTTGAACCCGAAATAGGGCCCATCGCGGCTGATGTCCCATTCCCTCAACCCTTCCTTAAGCCATGTTTGAAGGAAATTTTTCACCTCGGGCTGGAGCGCGTCGCTTTTCAAAAATATTTCCAGCGCATCAACGTAGTCCGAAACGCGGAAAAAATAGTGATCCGATTTACGCCTGGCGGGCGCCTCCCCGCACAAAGCGCATTTTGGCTCTTTTAATTCGGTCGAATCGTAATGAGACCCGCAAACCTCGCATGAGTCTCCATATTGATCGAGGGCGGCGCATTTGGGGCATACCCCTCGCACAAATCTGTCGGGAAGGAACATTTTATCGTTTTCACAATAGGTTTGCTCCACCTCACGGGTCAGTATATGGCCCCCCTGCTGGAGCTTTAAAAATATCTCTTCGGCCAGCTGTTTGTTTTCCGGCGAGTTGGTGGAATGATAGTTGTCGAACTCTATGTGAAAATCGATAAAATCTTTCAGGTGTTCTTTTTGATATCGATCTATTATTTTTTCCGGAGCCACGTTTTCGTTTTTCGCCCGAATCATTATCGGCGCGCCGTGGGTGTCATCGGCGCAGAAATAGTGGCATTTCACACCCGCCATTTTTTGAAAACGGACGAATATGTCGGCCTGTATATATTCCACAAGATGCCCCAGGTGTATCGACCCGTTGGCGTATGGCAGGGCCGCGGTGACAACCTTAGGCGCCAGGTTCATTCACTTTCTCCAATAATATTCAGATAAAATCAAGGATTGTAAGTGTATCATGTAAGCTTATATCTTAAAGTCTCGAAAAATAATGATTTATCATCGTTTTTTCATTAAACTTAACAAATTGGAGCTTAAGGATATATAATTTTTGTCAATTAAATCTGATTTTTATTCGATTACTGTGGGAATCATTTTTATTTGATTTGCATGGAGGTTTGATGGCTCTCTTCCCGGTTAACCAGAATAAAGTTATCGCCCGCATCGCAATTTTCTGGGCGATAGCGCTTTGGGGATTTGGCGGCATAACCGAGTCTTTTGCGGAGCCAAAAGGGATAGAATTAAACGAAAACGGGTTCACCTCAAGCGAAGTATGCGCCAAGTGCCATTCCCGGATATTCAAAACCTGGAAAGAGTCGATGCACGCCATGAGCACGTCGGACCCGATATTCCGGGCGTCATACATGGAGGCGCACTATAAAAGCGGCGGCAAAGCGGAGCAGATATGCCTGAGGTGCCATGCGCCCACAACCAAGTTCACACATGGATATAACCTCGACGTAGGCGCCACGTCCGAAGGGTTGACCTGCGATTTCTGCCACAGCCTGAAAGATGTCGATCTTTCCAACAAGGAATATCCTTTTATACTCGATCTGGGCCTGACAAAATATGGCCCGAACAAAACAGGTAAAGTGAAAATACATAAAGTGGCCTATTCACCGCTACACCGTAGCTCCAGAATTTGCGCAGCGTGCCACGAATACACGCCCAACGGCTTGCCTGTCATGTCGACCTATTCGGAGTGGAAAAAAAGCATTTACGCCGAGGAAAACATACATTGCCAGAGCTGTCACATGCCAAAAATGGAGGCGGGCGCGGCCGATTCCTCCAGCAAACCTGACGGCAGAGTTGTCAGCCACAAACTGGCCGGGGGGATGTCCATAATTCAGCTTGAAAAAGCCATCGACCTTAAAATCGCCAGCGTCGAACGGGGAAAAGACCGGATAACCATTAACGTAAACGTTACAAACAGGGGCTCCGGCCATCGCGTCCCCACAGGTATGTCCACAAGGAAACTGATGCTATATTGTGAAGTGAGGATTTCGGGAGGCAAAGTTTACAGAGACAAGGTGGTCTATGAAAAGGTGATTTTCGACAAAGACGGGTTTGAGCTGACCAGGGACGCCGACATAATGCTGGGCAGGGGGGCGAGTATCGCCAAGGACAACAGGATATTCCCTAAAGAGACAAGAAAAGAAAAATTCGTTTTCTACCTGCCGGCCAACCAGAAAGCCAATATCTCGGTATGGATAGACTATCTGTATCAGCCGGTGATTATGCAACAAACAGACATGCGGATCGAAATCAACAGAGACAGCGCTGTTATATCTGTTGGCGAAGGGATGAAATAAGGGCGCCGGGCATATGTCATCAAATTTGTTAAATAACTCATCCGAGGTGAGACGCCAGTTTCTCAACAGTCTTCTCTGGTGTTTCAGCATCATCTCGTTTTTGGGAATAGCCTATCCTGTGGGGATGTTCCTTTGGCCCAAAAGGATAGAAAGAAAAGGCGCCGCAAAAAGATCGATGAAATTTCCGGCCGCAGAGTTTCCCATTGGGGGAGTAAAGTTCCTCAGGTTTCTAAAGCGTCCCGCCGTGGTGCTTCGCCCGAACGAGCAGGAGCTGATAGCCCTGTCGGCGGTGTGCACCCATCTGGGATGCGTTGTTAAATGGAACGAATCGGCGGGGGAGCTGGTTTGCCCTTGTCATGGCGGAAGATTCGATATAAAGGGAAACGTTCTGGGCGGCCCGCCACCCTCTCCTCTTGTGGCGTTTAAAGCCAGTATTGTTAACGAATATATTATTATCGAGGAAGCTTAAGATAGTGGAACCAGATATCCTGAAGCTTGGCCCTTTAAAAATCCGGAACAGGCTGGTCATTCGTATGTTTTCCGCCCTGGACGATCGCCTCGGTATAAAAGAGATACTAGATGACGAAATATTCGAGAAGCTCGCCCCCTCCTATCTTAATATCTGGTCCTGTTTTGGGGGTATCAGCTTTTTCCTTTTTATTTGCCAGGTGGTCACCGGCATGTTGCTGATGGTCTATTATCAACCGACTATCACAGGGGCTCACGCTTCGGTGGCCAGCATAATGAATGAGGTTCCTTTCGGATGGATGATCCGCGGAATACACGCCTGGGGCTCCAATCTGATAATTATCACAATAATAATTCATATGACAAAAATATATGTGAGCGGGATATACAAGGCCCCCAGGGAGCTTAACTGGGTGGTGGGGGTGACCCTTTTGCTATTGATGCTGGGTCTTGCTTTCACCGGCTATCTGCTCCCCTGGACGCAACTGGCCTATTGGGCGACGGTGGTGGGGACGGAAACGCCGTCGGCCATCCCGTATGTGGGTGAATCTTTACGATTTCTTATGAGAGGTGGAGACGATATCGGGCAGGTCACACTCACCAGGTTTTTTGCGGTGCACGTTATAGTGATGCCGATAACCACGGGGCTTCTCATATTGGCGCATCTTTTACAAATTCGGCGGCAGGGGATAGCCGGCCCGTTATAAAATCACTTTTATAAAATAAAAAATAATATGGCTCATCAAACCGAATATACGAAAAAAAAGGAATTTGAAGTTAAAGCTCTTCCCATAGAGGAGAAAAAACGCCTTGTCCGGGAAAAGAAGGCTTTCTGGTTTTTCCCTCACCACATGGTGGAGCAGATAATTATCTGCATGACGATCGTCGTAGGGCTGATCGTTATTTCCACCCTTTTCCCCGCCCATCTTGGCCCAAAGGCCGACCCTTTTGACACCCCGGACCATATCAAGCCGGAATGGTATTTCCTAGCGGCATATCACAGCCTGAAGCTGGCGGAATATTTCGAGTTTCTGGGTGCGTGGGCTCCAAAAATACTGGGCATACTGGCCCAGGGGCTGGCTGTGGCTCTTCTCCTGCTTGTTCCGTTTCTCGATGCCGGAGGGAGGGAACGGCGCCCGTCAAAACGGCCCATAGCGATGGCCATCGGCGCCGCCACGGCGATTGCGATGCTGACACTTACATTATTGGGCCACTATTCCTGAAGCCGGGGTTCCGTCCCCGCCCGCCAGATGGGATGCCTGCGTATCGCGGCCCCGCGCCAGGATTGCGGGTGGAAAGTCTGTCCGCCAGGCTAAGGGCGCTCGCTAAAACCCGACCTTGGAATGCACACCCTGAATCAGGGAGAGGAATTCCTGCCTTGTGCGCGGGTCATCCTTGAATCCGCCCAGCATGGCGGAGGTGATCGTCACCGAGTTTTGTTTCTCCACGCCGCGCATCGCCATGCAAAGGTGCAACGCCTCGATCACCACGCCAACGCCTTTCGCCTGTAACCCTTCATACAAGGTGATGGCTATCTGGTTTGTCAGCCTTTCCTGAACCTGGAGCCTTCTGGCGAAGACCTCTACAACCCTGGGGATTTTGGAGAGGCCCAGTATTTTGCCATCGGGAATATAGGCGACGTGGGCCTTGCCATAAAAGGGCAACATATGATGCTCGCAAAGAGAGAAGACATCGATATCTTTAACAATCACCATTTCGTCATAAAATTCATCGAAAACAGCATCCCGTATAATGCTGGAGGCGTCCATTTCATATCCTGCGGTAATATATTTTAACGATTTTTCAACTCGTTCAGGTGTTTTCTGGAGGCCATCCCTGTCCGGATCTTCGCCAATTTCCTGTAAAAGCTCTCGCACAAGTTTTTTCATATATATATATTTGTTGAATAATCAGTGTTGGTGAAGGCTCGATAAACGGCGATCGGCATGAAGCCGATAAATTGAAAGCAAACCGACCCTGTAAAAGATTTTCTCATATTTAAACAAAACAAGTGTGGCTCCGCCCCGATAACAGATAGCCATCACAACTTGACCGGCTTATAAAGCCTGGTCGTTTACCGCCTGCTTGAAATATTTTCCGGCCTTGAAGCGAATCACCCGGCGGGCCGATATCTCGGCCTCCTCCCCCGTTTTAGGGTTTCGGCCAATACGGGGATTCTTGGAGCGAGTTTGAAAAGAGCCAAATCTGCGAAGAATCACCGGCTCCTCTTTAGCAAGAGAGTCTTTAACAAGAGCGATAATTGTTTCAATCGCAGTGTCTGCGTCTTGTTTAGGCAGGCCGGTTTGTTCCGCAACCCGGTTTATTATATCTATTTTCGTCATCGCCAAAATCCCCAAATTTTTCCATCAAGGATAATTATTTCCACCATGAAACAATCCCCACAACATAATAACTATATTCGCGCAATTATAACAACAAATATTTCAAAGTTTTTATCGTTATCGGAATTGAAAATTTAACGGGCAAAAATAAAATCATCCCAGGTTTTTATTCATCCACTCAAGATATTTCCCGGAACCCGAAACTATCGGCAAGGCTATTATCTCGGGGGTTTCGTATGAATGAAGTTCATGCACCAGTGTTTTTATCGCTTCAAACTGTTTTCCGGATGTTTTAACCACCAGCAGGAACTCCTCATCGTCATGAATTTCCTCTTTCCATCTGTATATGGAGCGGACCGACGGGATAATGCTGACGCAGGCGGCCAGCCGCTCCTCCACCAGGCTCTTTGCGATTTTCCGCGCCTCCTCTTCGCTGGAGGCGGTTATGAGCCCCACCAGTTTATCTGTCTGATCTGTCATTTTTTCCCCGCGAAAGCTGTTAGAGCATACCCGATATAAAATTCCACAAGGCCGGCGCCGCCCCACCTCAGCATTGTCCCCATTTCCCCTTCATTGTTAAAAGAGAATATCAGCGCAAAACAGGCTGTCACAATACCAATAAGCTGCATCGCTCTTCCAATATAAAAAACAAGAATTTTAACCATTTATTTTATATGCGAGGATCGGTTCCTATCAGGTCATACTCCACTGACCCGGTGATTTTTACGCTTATTATATCCCCCGGCCGGGCCTCAACCGAATCGAGTATCACAACGCCGTCTATCTCGGGCGCCTGGGTGATCATCCTGCCGGTCAAAAGCATATCTTCGGCGCCCGGCGGGTCGACAATAATATCAAAGTTTTTCCCTGTTTTTTCCCGGGCTTTCTCGTCGACAATCTCTTTTTGCGTTCGCATAAAAGTATCGTACCGCTCCAGCGCAATGTCGTCTTCCACTTTTTCGGTCAAGCTGTATGCGCCGGTTCCCTCTTCCGGTGAATATATAAACGCGCCCAAATGATCGAACCGCGTCTCTTTCGCAAATTGTAGCAGCTGATCAAAATCGCCGTCTGTCTCCCCCGGGAAGCCAACAATGAAAGAGGCCCGAAGGGCGGCGGCGGGGATTTTTGCCCTTATCCTGTCGATTAATTCTTGTATAGATTCAGACGTGTCGGGCCGGTTCATTCGCCGGAGGACACTGTTGGAGATATGTTGCAAAGGAAGATCGAAATATGGGGCCATCTTCTCTTCACCGGCGAAAAAATCGAGCAATCGATCGCTTATAAGCCTGGGATACATGTACAGGCTCCGTATCCACTCTATCCCATCTATTCGCGCAAGCTGGCGTAGCAGGTTTTCGAGGCCGTTATCGAGCCTCAGATCAGCCCCGTAAAGTGTGGTGTCCTGCGCCACAACAATAAGCTCCTTCACACCCTGCCCGGCAAGGGCCGTGGCCTCCGCAATCAGCGAATCGAGGTTTCTGGAGCGATATGGCCCGCGAATGGAAGGAATCACGCAAAAGGAACAGGTGTTCGAACACCCTTCGGCGATCTTTAAATAAGCCCAGTGGGGGGCCGTGGTAAGGAGGCGAGGGCCTGCGTCGGGGTCTGGATAAACAGACGAGGGGTCTGGCGCAAGATCTTCTATAACCTCCCGTAACCGGGCGATTCCATATATGTGATCTATCTCCGGGACGCTATCTTTCAGCTCTTCCCCATATCGCTCGGTAAGGCACCCCATAACGGCAAGCTTGCGCCCCGGGCGCTCCTCCTTTATCTTCGCAAGCCTGAGTATCGTCTCGATAGACTCCTCTTTGGCGTCGGCGGTGAATCCGCAGGTGTTTGCGATGAAAAGATCGGCCAGGGACTCGTCATCGGTAATCTCAACCCCCGCCTCTTTCAGCGCCCACAAGGTCCGTTCCGAATCGACCCTGTTTTTAGGGCAACCCAAAGAGACCATATACACCTTCTTACTCATGGGAAAAGTATATCACCGTGGCGCAAGGGAAGAATGCCCGTTGTGTGGATCGACGCGTTATGGCCGCGCCCAGTCAAGCACAACTGCGCCTAACGGGCTGGATATCGTGAGGTTATATGGCATGGAACCGAGCGAGTTGTTGGGAAAATCGATCCTGTAGAAAATGCGGAACCGTGGGTCGAAGGGAATATGATCGCGAATAATAACGTTTTCGAGCTTCACCTTTTTGATTGTAACCGGACTGCTGGAATCGTTGGCGCCGGAATCGAGCAAAACCGTCCAGCGCGTGTCCTCTTCGGCAAAATCGTTCCATTCGTCCTCCGATGTATACACCGCGATAATAAATTCAACAAAAGATCTATCCATATCCATCTGCCGGGCCAGCATATCGGCCTTTTGTTTTTCGCTCAAACGCCTTGCCCTGCTCTGCTGGTTCACCCATGCCTCCCGCAAGCCTTTATCGATAAAGACCGCGTCCACAATCATCACCGTTTCCAGTCGCCGGTAAAGCTTGGCGGAGCGGATACGATTGGATACTTCCTTGCTGTATTGGCTGTAATGAAGCTGGAACATGGTTTTTTCATGATCGCTTGCGCATCCGGAAAAGATAATCGCAAAAACGCATGGAAAAATAATTTTAAAGCAGTTCAACGCAGATAATCCTCCAAAATCTGAATACCAATCTTAGGCCGGAGCTTTACTTTAGCCGATTTTTCAATTTGACGCACACGCTCCCTCGTCAGGCCCAGCCTCTTGCCGATATTTTCAAGGGTGAGCGGGGGCTCGTCGAACCCATACCTCATTCGTAACACCACTTCCTGCCTCTCGGGAAGCTCCTTCAACAATTTTTCCAGATCGTGATGCAGGCAGAGCCTTATGTAATCCTCTTCTATGGAATGCTCCGGGTCGGACTGCAGCATATCGAGAAAGCTTGTCCCCTCATCGTCGTTCAAGGGGGAGTCGAGGCTCATATACCCCCTGTAGACGCGCATGACCCTTTCCAGCGATTTTACTTTCAGCCCCAGGCTATCCGCCAGTTCCTCCATTGTGGGCTCACGCGAAAGCTTGCGCTTTAGCCCTTCCACAGACCTGGCTATTTTATAAATAATGCCCGCCTGTTTTATGGGCAGTCGCACCGCGCCCGCCTGGTCCGCCAGGGCCCTCAGGATGTTCTGCCGCACCCACCAGACGGCATATGTAATAAACTTCACACCCCTTTCGGGGTCGAACCGGCGCGCCGCCTCCATCATTCCGATGTTGCCTTCATTGATAAGATCCGCCAAAGATATCCCCAACCCCTTATAGTGATTCGCCACCATAACCACATATTTCAGGTTTCGTTCCACCAGCAAAGCCAAAGAGGCTTCATCCCCATTTCTTGCAAGCCTTTTCTCTTCGTCTCTGGTAAGAGGATAGATACCGCGAATATCCCTCAAATAGGCGTTCAGCGGATCGCCTTTGGATGAGGAAGAACCATCGGAATACATAGGTTACACCAAATTATAAGGTTCCCGGCCCATGACAACTGGCGCTATTGGCCGGTTTCCCCTTTTAACGAATCACTTAACCGTGGAAGAATCTCTCGCCATTCGTCTATGGATGGCCCAAGTTCATACTCCAGAAGGTCTGCCACAACCACCCAGTCTTTCGCCTCCTGGGCGTCGTGGAGGTTTTCCAGAATCCCGATCAAGCGGGTCTCGTGCACGGATAAATCTTCCTCGCCAACTTTCAGGCTTCCCGGATCGGATCCGGAAAACTCCTTCGCCGTCTCCACCAGTTCCGTAAGCGATTGCAGGCCTTCGATAACAGAAACCAGCATCGCGTTCGCCTCTTCTATGGCCCCCGCCCTGAACCTGTCCGCAACCTCGGTCAGTCCATCGGAAAAACTGGCCAGATAGATCTCCATTCTCGCGATAAGCTCTATCGCCGCCCCTTTGGGGTCTACTATTGTGTTGATGGATATGTTCCGGCAATTGACTATGGACAAGGTTCTGGTCGATTTAAATGATTCGTTACCGAAAAGATTATCATCAAGCTGAACCGATTTAATCAGCTCCGAAGAGCCGATGCTCCCTTTTAATAACGCTTCTATCAGATCGGAAACTGTTTTCAGGCCGGATGTGTCTATAGATACCTTTTTATCGTTGACTTTAATAATCTGATCCATAAGCTCTCCTTGGACTCACCACGGCGTTCAATATGTTAAAAGCAAACTAGCCATCCTAGTTTAGCAGTCTCTATCAATATAACCAAATTATCGCTCACCCTTATTTTGCGGTAATTGTCACAAAATCGAGGTCGGCGTCGGCTCCATCGCCTACCCACAGCTTTATGTAATAATCCCCCGCCACGTCTGGATAAAGATAGGCGTTCATCTGCCTTGCGTCGACCACCTGGGTGATGGCGCTTGTCGCCGGAATGCTCAGAATGCTCCACAGAAAAGTCAATTGATCCTGATCGGCGTCATAGCTCCCCGAAGCGTCGAGGATGGCCACAGCTCCCACGTCCACGGCGGTCTGGTCGGGGCCTGCGTTGGCCACGGGTGGATGATTATTTCCAGAACCGACCGCGTCCACCCTGGCGGTTTTTACAGAGCTTTTTTTACCAGATTTGTTTTTAACCTGTAGTGTCACGGTATAATAGCCGCCGTTATCGGCTACGAAAGTTACGATAGAGTTCGTTTCGGACGACAGGGCGGCCGTGCTTCCAACCGGTTTTTCGGGCATTGTCCACGCATAGGTCAGCAGTTCGGACTGCGGGTCGGAACTGCCTTTCCCGTTCAAGGTCACCTGGCTACCTATCTGCACGGTCTTGGCATCGATCTTGATTTTTGCCGTGGGTTGTGTTTTCTTTTCGGGTGGATTGATCACATCGCACCCCATCGTGGCCACCGCCAGGGCGATAACCGCAAAAGCTATTTTGAATATTATTATTTTCTCCTTCTTCATTTCCCTTTATCTCCAATAGCCTGGGCGGTTTCAGGTTCTTTCCGTCCGTTAATATTTATTTTTTCATAGATACTGATAATCGAGTTCACAAATAGCCTGGTCGATTTTTCAAGCCACAAGCTGGCCATTTGCGCCTGATCAACCAGCGTTTCGGCGTCGTCCCCCTCAAAATTTTCGACCCGGCGCATGTAAACGGTGACAAGCGGGCTTAAGGCGTCGTGCGTTTCCGACAGCGTCCGTAAATCTTCGCTCAACCGGTTTAGCCGGGCGGCCACATCCTTGAGGTCGTCACCGCCAGATAACATCGTGGCGGAGCTTATCGCCCTGGTCAGCCTGTTCCCTTCACTGGTCAACTCCAGCAGTTTTGCGGCCCCCTCCAGGGCTCTTTCGATCCATCGGGCCAGCTCCCTTTCTGGCGGCCGGGAAAACCTGTTTTCAAGGTCGGGGGCCACCGTGTCCGTGATTTCATGTGAGACATTAATTTTTTCAGGATTCATCCAGCGCGGTATAACTTCATTAAAAATCGGGCGGTACAGATATGCGAAAAGCTCGCACCTGTCGAGAGGCTCTCTTTTCGCCGGCTCATACTCTATCCCTCCATCATTATGGAATCGGCTGAAATATATCCGGGCGCGCGCAAAAAGATCGGCGCTTTGAGGGGCGCGATCTTTCCCGTCCAGCATTGTTTCGCTGGCCGCGATAACATCTTTGTCAGTAATATATTCAAGGCACGAATAGTGATCGCAAACAGTTTGATGAGAGCATGGCGCGCAATCGATTCTGGCTTGCAAAATAAAGGCGCCCTGGCAATATGGCCCTGTCTCCTCGCATCGCGCGTGAGTGAAAAATATGCCCACAATGGGGGTCCCCACCGCCGCGGCTATGTGCATTGTCCCTGTGTCGTTGGTCACAAGAAGGTCGACGCTTTTGATCCAGCCCACCAGCTCGCTTAAAGATGTGGCCCCTATAAGATTGATGGCTTTGTTTTCCATCGCCGCCTCCACCTCGTCACCCAGCTCTTTTTCTGATGGCGCCCCGAAAAGAACTATCTTCGCTCCACGATTCACCGCCAGATAGTCCGCCACTTTCGCAAAATTCTCAGGAGGCCAGCGTCTATCCTTCCTGCTGGCTCCGGCCTGAATACCTACAATTATTTCACCCCTTTTTATGCCGATTTCCCTTTGCCGCTCGTTGACGGCTTTTAGCGCCTCCTGATCGATAGTGAGAGAGACCCCAGAGCTTCGGGGGGTGATGCCCGCCCCGCGCATATAAAGATCGACGATGTTGAACCTGTTGTATTTCCTGAACGCAAGAAACGACGTGAAATAGACAAGCCACGGGTCATGAACCAGCCGCTCTCCCCTTGGGGTCGAAAGGAAACCGCGCGTATCCCCGGCGCCAATAAGCCAGGCCAGCATGGCGGAGAGCTTTGAGTGGCTCAGGTTTATTATTGTGTCGAACCTGCGGGACTTCAGATCGGCTGTCAGTCTGTCCAGGTATTCGTATATTTCAAGGACATTCGGCTCTTCGCCAGAGGTTGGGCAAAACTGCTGGATATCAAACTTTATCAGCTCGTCCACCCCATAGATAAATTCCAGTATGCCAGCGAACTTTGCGTTGGCCAGCATTGTAATCCGCACATCCGGGTCTTTCTCTTTCAGGCCCCGGAGAAGGGGTGTTGTCTGGATAAGATCGCCCATCCGTGTATGGTTTAACACCAGAATGTTATCGCCCATCCAACCCTCCACAGCCGATCGCTTCAGGCCAGGCAGATAACCGGGAGCTTCTCCCGCCGTAAATTTTCATATCTGTTCCTGCGACAATATCTGATCGATCATAACGAAGATCGCCTCAGGGCGTGTCAGTTCGCCTTCACCTTTTGCGATCTGGCTCATCACTTCGTCAAGCCTCAGCTTCCCGCCTCCCCTGAATTTTTCAAGAAATGTTTTAAGCTCCCTGTTCTTTGTCCGCTCTATTATGAGGTCAACGTTATTTTTTCCGCTCGCCTTTTCCCGCAACCGATCTATCTTGGCCCGGTCTCTCTCAAGAACAATTCCCATCATCCGCGCCATCCTGTGCGTGAAGGTGTGCTCCTTCAGTGTTCTTTTCATCCCGGCTTTCGCTATCGCCTCCCGCTCTTCCGGATGATCCAGGTAGAAGGCTATTTTTTCTCTCAGATCGTCCGAATCGTCGAAAGTTATTATCTCCTCCCCCACCTTTAACATCTCGCCCAGCTCGTCGCGCCGGTCGACCAGCCCGAAGGCTCCGCAGGCGGCCACCTCGAAGGTTCTGGGGTTAACAAAGTCGGCCATGGGGTCGACCCCCACAGAGGTTAGCGAACTGTGCAGGTTGAGGTTGATTTGGGATGCGTTAAAGATTTTTATATATTCTTCCGGTTGCAACCGTCTGTTACCATTCTGTACTCGCCCACCCAAAGGTGTGGAGAGGTCCCATTCGGTCCCCCACACTTTCAGAGGAAGATCCAGAAGAGAGGCGAAAAACTTCCGCCTGTTGGGATAGCCGGCCCCCATAAACGAAATCCGGGCTCCATATTTTTTCTTGTCGCCCGGTGACAGCTTTAACGGGCGGTGCGTCGCGGGGTCGGCCGCCTGGGGCAGATACCCGCAATAGGGCGCCCCCGCCTTTATCAGCTCGTCCAGAAATTCCCCCTTTTGTATTCCAAAAAAATAGTCGTAATGGGGGGCGACCGATTTCCAGTATGGCAACGTTCTGTAATTCTCCACAAACCAGAAAACCACCGGGGCGCCAAGGGCCTTGATCCTTCCAAGTAACGCCGGGGAAAGGGGGGCCTGGGCAAGAGCCAGAATTATATCGGGGCGAAAATAATCCGCCCGGGCGGCGATTTTCTCTCCAAGATAGTTATTAAATATTTCTCTTAACAAGGCTTTGTGATTTTTGCTTGTGGTCACCTCGTCTATGCTTCTGATCTCCTCATGATATGACCTGTTATCTACAAACGACACTTCAAAACCGAGCCGCTCCAGGGCCCCGGCGCACGAAATCGCCGTGGGGACCGAGCCACCATACACAGGCCCCACAACCATCACTCTGTATTTTCCGGGGCCGTTAATTGCCCGGATTAAAAAAGGCCCCGCAACGCTTTCCCGCTCCTTGGCATGCGCCCTGGCGGACGGCTCGTGATCTATCCAGAGGGCGTTGGCATAATCGAGGTTTTCGGCCATCTCGCTGAAATCTTCCGGAGAAACAATTTTTACGCGCTCCAGCAGTCCGGTAAGGTCGCGAGCCGTTAGCGCTTCTTTCATCACTCCGGGCGATGGCTCTATCACAATTGTATTTTCCCTTTGCCGGGCTATTTCTTCCAGATGATAGCCAAATCCAAAACCAAAAACCACGCAAACGCTGGCGGAGGAGGCGTCGTGCAGGCGGGCCAGTTTTTCCCCCTCTTTCTCTGGATAGAACCTGCTGTGCAAAGAAACAGGCCCCAGCCGGGGAGTTGGAAAGCCCGATTTCGATTGCGTGACAACAAGCCCGGCCGGAGCCTGGGCATGTTTTATTTTCCGCGCCAGCCGGCCGTTTTTCAAAGCCAGGGCTTTCAGGTTATTTTCCAAAAAATTCATCTCAAACTCTCTATGCTTTCAGGCCTGTAACTTTTCAGGTTTTGCAGGGCCTTGCTCACCGATTTCTCGAAATCGGAAGCGATTTTGTATAGATCGGAAAAGAGAACAAGAAACGCGCCGGTAACCCTCGAGAGGCTCTCTTTGCCATCGCCTTTATTGTTTTCGCTTTGGCTGATCTGTTCAACTTTGTTTATAACTATGTCAACGCCCCAGCGGTTTGTCTCCGCGAATATTTCCCGCCTCAGGATTTCCTGTGAAAGCTCATTCATTTCTCTTTGTTCATTTTCACTTTCCTTAGCTGGCAAAGCCCGGCCCCTTGCATAATCGAGCGACCTCTTTGCGGTCGACATACCTTTGCCGCACGCATTTTTTACGGCCCGCGCCTCGTCTCTTGCTTTCACAAGGGCTTCTATCACCGGGTTGATTTCCATTTTGATAGCCAGGCTAAAATCGGGGCATATACCGGAAATCTTTTTTCCTTTCGCCAGCGCCCGGGCCATCGCCTCCGCCATGGAGACGTTTTCCATCCCCCTGATCGGAAGCCCTCCTTCGGTGGCGTTTAACGCAGGGGGCGATTCGCGCTCGATAATAAATTCGTACCACTGCCGCCAACTGTTCATCTTAAAGGTGGTCCAGGCGGGCCGGCCAAAAATATCTTCACTTTCCAGCAGGTCTGACCACGATGGATCGTCCCTGTTTTCGATGGAGTTTTTATCTAAATCGAGTTTCACTCCGCTTCGCATCGCCTCTTGTATTGTTCCGCTGGAATGCGACTGGCCGTTGGTATATGACATATCCTGCCCTGTAAGGATAACAGGTGAGCATCCCATTTTTACCGCGAGATCAAATGCCGATGTGGCCACGGATCCGCCCGCACGCACGTCCCCTTTCTCGCCTATAACTTTTTGTAGCCAGATAAATAGCGGCTCGGCATAGCCGCAAAATACCGAAGGGCCCACATGCTCCCTTACTATCATCGGGTGTACAGATGGATTGAACACAAACAAGGTGTCAGGGAGTTTAATACCTTTCAGGTGCAGATAGTTTTCATATTTTGCGTCGAGCGACACAACAATATCGGGGATAACTCCAACCCCCAGCAGGGTGCGCACCGCCGTATCGACCGCTATAACAATCCCGCGGTTTTTCAGGGCGACCAGTTGAAACGCCGTTTTATCGAGCGACGGACCGGCCGCAACCACCACCGCCGGAACCCCTGTGAATTTACCAAACAGATCGAGGGCCGAGCGGCTTTTTAATATAAAAATAATGTTTGTTAATATATTTTCTCTCCAGAGGCCGGAAAGGTTTAAAACCGTGTTTATGTTTTGGCGCCCGAATTCCTTGAGTTCTGTTAATTTCTTTTTAATTTTATCAAAATAGCTTTTATAAAGAGGGGCGGACCATCGATTTTCTATTATCAGGAAGTCTTTAAGCGTAAACACACCATATTCCTTTTCGGCGCGTATAAACGTGGCGGCCTGGGGGCTTTCTCCTATGGCGAAAGAGATATTTTCTTTCCCCAGAATTCCGGAAAAATCTCTCTCCCTCAGTATCGCCGCAAATAAATCTATATCAGGCTCTATCAGCAAAATAAAGGTCTGATCGGAAGTCCTCTCTAAAACCTCGGCAAACAGCTCTCCGGAGGCAAACCCCATCAGCGCCACCATTCTCGCCCCGGCAAGGTCTTTGGCGTGTGAATCGAGGGGGTCGAGAGCCTCCATGTTCGAAACAGCGATAGAAGATTCGCCATCTGTCCCTCTGACTTTCAGCGTCACCCCCCCGGTCGGGCTTACCTCCCTCGTAATTCTGCGGGAGCCGGGCAGGCCCTCCAGAAGCTCCGCGAGCCCCGGGTCTCTGGCCCTGATGGCGGCCACGTTTTTTTCAAACAGTGTCATATGCGGTTCCATAGGGGTTTAATCTCTTCTTGTTATGTATCGGCCTGTTTTCAAACCTCTTTACAGCCGCATCAAAAGCGTTGGCCCACGAGGCTTTAAACCGGCCGATATCGAACATCTCAAGGATGGTCTCACGTCCGCGGGCGCCTGTTTCGCGGGCCAGATTTATATCACCAAGTAGCCGGGTTATATATCTTCTTATCTGGCCGATATCGCTCGATAGAAATCCGTCCAGTTCGTTTGTAATGGGCGAATCGGGGTGATCCCAGGAGACAACGGGCGACCCGGTGGCCATCGCCTCAAGCATAGCAAGGTTGTAGCCATCTTCAAATGGATGAAGCGTACAGTTTAAATAGAGCCTGTGACCCGCAAAACTCGATTTTAGCTCCTCCCAGCTTTCCGCTGGCCGGGATGCGCCCGATGAAGGGTTTATGCCCAGCAAGGCGCTGTCGAACGAATCGCATATTTTTTCCTGCAGGGTGTGTCCCATCATGATATCGCGCTCCTTCATGCGGTTCCCCACTCTAAGAATTTTTTTGATATCACCCCGATAGCCCATAAAATCTTTCGGGTCGATCCCCGGAACAATTACCAGCCCCTCGCCAAAGCCCCAGTCATCCTGTTTCGATTGCGACACAAACACCATCGTCTCCGCCCGGTTAGCGAGCGGCGCCACATCGGCCAGATATTTTTCCCTCTCAACGCTGTTGTCACCCAGGGCAAGCTCGGTCGATAATTTGTTGTGAAAGACAAGGATTATCGGAACCGGGAAAGGAGTAACTTCCTTCATATCCTTGAAATTGTGACACAAAACAAGGTCGTAACAGCCATCCTCCAGTTTTTGGCGGCTCTTCTCAAGAGGGGTTATCCTCATATTTTGGGAAAGCGCCCTGGCCCGCAAGTCCCACTTTCTTACATCGCCACGTCCCAATTGGGGCTCCACAACGTCAAAACTTCCCCCGGTCTTAGCCAGCATACAAAGAAACGGCTCGTGCCAGTTAAAGGTTAATATTTTCATTTTTTTCATCAAAACCAGCCATTTAACGCATTTATTGGCCGAGAATGGCCAATAATCGCTTAAAATCACCCATTTTCAACAACCACCTTTTCGTCAAAATTATGACAAACTGGACAAATCTCCATACATGTATAGAGCAATGATTGTGCCTATCGCCAGGGCAAAAAGAACTTAGGTTTCAAAGCCGGAAACCGGCTAAAACCCTTTATCCAGGGAGCCTCCGGTAGCCGATAAAGCAAAAGAGCCCCCGCCAGGGGTCACTCCGATTTCAGACGCAGGATTTCGCGCTGGCGTTTGAATATGTATGAAATCAGGTCTTCCTTGTCGCCCAGGTTTATAGAGGAAAATTCCACACGAATAAGCGACCTTCCCTCATTTTCCTTGTCGATCTCCACCGATTTAACGGTGACAATCGCCTCGACAATAAACAGGGGAAACGTGGGAGGGGTGAGCCTGATTAGGAGCTTGTCCTCCTCCTTCACATGCGCCTCCATACGCAAATGGGCGCCACCGGCCGAAAGATCGATACAAATGCACTGCTCCATTGATGGGTCGTCGAACACTTTCGGGTTGATCATTCGAATCAGATAGTCGATCTTGCGTTCCAGCGACATCCATAAAGTGTAAATCTGAGGGGACATCTCCTGAAACTGGGTGAGATCATTTAAATCGGAAGGAAGATCGCTGAAGGCCGTTGGCGGAGTGGTGAACCGGTCGCACGTCCTGTGGCTCTCTATTTCCAGGCCAAGGTCTTCCACCTCCTCAAGCCGGCGCCACCTGGCCGGGAAGAAAACGGATACGCGCACGTTGTCGCGGCCAGAAATATCGCTACGCTCCATCAGGTTTCCTCTAAATGATAAATCATATAATATATGTTAGCCCATCGCGGGCTTCGGGGCAATCATCAGGTTGCAGGGCATAAAACAGTTTTCAGGAAACCGGCCAAAAACCCGTATAAAATTCTATCAACTTTCATTTTTGAGTATCCAGTCGGCCGCGGCTCCAATGCCGTCGGCGATAAACTGTGGCGGCGGCGCCTCCCCCCTGGCGATCGATTTCTCATCCCTTGCGCCAAACCCGGTCCTCACAAGGATCGCTTTCGCCCCCGTGGCGGGCCCCAGGGCAATGTCGCTTAATTTGTCCCCGACAACCCACGAAGCGGCAAAATTTATATCAAGCGCCTTGGCCGCCCGTAAAAGCATTCCGGGCCTGGGCTTTCTGCATTCACAGCTAATCGCATATTTTTTAACCGCCCCTTCCGGGTGATGAGGGCAATATTCAACACGGTCGATCTTTGCGCCAAACTCATCCACCCATTTTAAAAGGAGGTCATTGGTCCTTTGCACCAGTTCCTCTGTCATAAATCCTCGCGCAACGCCGCTCTGGTTTGTGATGACCACCACCTTGAACCGGGCGTCGTTAAGCCTTTTGATAGAGGCCAGCGAATCGGGATAGAGCCTGAACTGTTTTATATCCCTGATGTGGTTATCCTCCACGTTCACACACCCGTCCCTGTCTAGAAAGACAGCCTTGTTACCCTTGCTTTTATCCATTTTTTAATAAATATCGTTTACCGATTGCAGATAAACCGAAGCCGAGGCCAAGCCCCAGAACCGCGCCGAACAACACGTCCGAAGGATAATGAGCCCCCACCGCCACCCTCGACAAGGCCACAAGCATGGCGACAGGTATCAGGACAAATAGCGCCGGGCGAAAAATATTACCGATCGAGGCGGCCACGGCAAACGAATTGACCGCATGGTTAGAGGGGAAGGAAAAAGAATGGGCGCAGCTCACCAGGGCGCGGGCATCCTCGATGGTGACGCAGGGGCGCATCCGGCCAAAGAAAGGCTTGATAATGTAAAACGTGGCGGGGTCGCCAATGGCAACGGCCAGGGCGCCCACAAATATCGCCAGAAGCCCTTTTTTATAATCGATATAAAGCAAAGCGGCCAGAAATAATAAGAGGGGGACTATCCAGTTTTCCTTATGAGTGACCTTTATCATCAGCCAATCGAAAGTTGGCGAGGCGAGGCCTGTGTTTATCGCGTGGAACCAGGCTTCATCCATTTTTCTTTCCCGTCTCAGGTTTCACCTTGTTCCAGGCGTCAAGGACATCGGCCGGGTCGAGGCCCTCCATGCACTCGTGAGCCAGGGGGCAACGGCGCTTATAGCAAGGGGAGCATTCCACATCGGCTTTAACCACCTGGTGGCCTTCGCCATATGGCCCCGTTTTTTCAGGATCGGTCGGCCCGAAAATGGCTATCACCGGCCTGTTCAATGCGACGGCCAGATGCATGGGGCCGGAATCGTTGGTTATCATGCCGACAGAGCCTGCGATTATCGCGGCCAGGCGAGGGAATCCGCCGGAATTTGTGAGATCCGTGGCGAAAGAGCCGGTCAGCCGGGCCAGCCTCTCCCCCCGCTCCACATCGTCCGGCCCGCCAGTGATCACACATCGCAATCCTTCGCGTTCATTCAAATTGGCCATAACCATTCCAAATTTTTCTATCGGCCATCTTTTCGTCCGCCATCTGGCGTTCGGGTTTATCACAACATATGGTTCGCTCGGCAGGGCGCTTTTCACCCATTCCATCTCTTCTTCCGGAATCCTGACGCCATACTCCACCTTGCCGCTTTTCTCTATCCCGATTTTAGGTAGCGAGCTCATATACCGGTCGATAGCATGCACATTTTGGTCGCTGGCCACTATTTTATCATTATAAAAAAAATGGGCTCCCTCCCTGGCATAGGAGAAGCCAATCTTTTTCCGGGCGCGCGCCGCAAAAGTCACAAGGCCTGATCGCAACAAACCCTGCAAGTCTATAACGGCGTCATATTCCCTCTCCCTGATTTTCCTAGCAAATTGATAGAGCTCCCGCATAACACCGGGGCGCCACCATCCGGCCCACCGCTTCCGCCTGAAAGCGATGACCCTGTCGACATAAGGGGAGAGCCGCGCCAGATCGACATAGCCATCGCTCACCACCCATTCGACGGTGGAATCGGGAAATCCTGTTTTTATGGCGTGTACAAGGGGGAACGTGTGCACTATATCCCCCATGGCGGAGATTTTTACGATCAATACAGTTATGCCGGCGCCCCTCTTTTTTGCGTTCATTTGGATAATAGTAGCAAAATGAATGGCTTGTTGTGATTTAATTATCTGATGAATTTGTCCCGGCTTGTTCGAAGCGCCTCATCGCTGGCCGCCTTGTTTCCCTCGCCTTGCGTCTCCTGCGGCGGGGCCCGGCCGGGGGTCACCAATGGGGCTCTTTGCCGGAAGTGTCAGTCGCAAATTGAATTCTGCCCGAAAAATATCTGCTGTGTGTGTGGCGCCCCGCTGGAATTCGATTATGAAATCGAGACCGGAGAAACATATAAATGCGGCGAATGCATCGCGAGGCCGCCCCGATATGAAGAGCTGAGGTTCGCCATGGTCTATTCCGGCCCGGTGCGGGAGCTTTTTCACGCTTTCAAGTTTCAGTCGCAGAGGCGTTTGGCCGCGCCGCTTGCGGCCCTGGGGCAGGGGGCGCTGGCCCCGTGGCTTCGCGAGTGGCCAGACGCGGTGATAATCCCCACCCCGCTGGCAATGCGAAAGCTTTACACAAGGGGCTACAATCCATCCTATCTTCTGGCAAAAATATTGGCCGACATGGCGGGGCTTAAGGTGGCCGAAGGGGCGCTGAGGCGAATACGTCCCACAACGCCGCAATTCGGGCTGAACTCCGCGCAAAGGGTTAAAAATGTTAAAGGCGCCTTCGAGGTTCATTCGCCCAAAAGCATCAGGGGCAGGCGGGTGATTTTTTTCGACGATATACTGACCACCGGAGCCACAATTCGCGAGTGTTGTAAAACCATTAAAAAAGCGAAACCAAAAGCGCTTCGCGTGGCCACGCTTTGCCGGGTGGCGGATGTTTAGCGTCGCTATCGCTAGTTTAGCGTCGCTATCGCTAATTTGGCGTCGCTATCGCTAATTTGGCGTCGCTATCGCTAAAAAAGATACCCTTCTTTTGGGGAGATGCCAGTGATCCCTTCATCAGCCAGAG
>UOGE01000105.1_pt1 | contig 47081 bp, 38 predicted proteins | sample 1989811 | NCBI WGS metagenome assembly UOGE01 (sample SAMEA4712198, study PRJEB27164) | hydrothermal vent metagenome | biome: marine basaltic hydrothermal vent biome; feature: marine hydrothermal vent; material: mineral | place: Pacific Ocean | collected 2011-06-14/2011-07-23 | depth 1691 m | reverse complement strand
CGGCGAAATCTCTTAAAGGGTTGCCCGGTGTCATGGAACTGGTAGAACGTTATGACACTGATACGTACAGGGCGGTTTATATCGCCAACATCAAAGGCAGGGTTTACGCGCTCCATTGTTTTAAAAGGAAATCGAAACGTGGGATACGAACCCCTAAAGAAGATATCGACCTTGTCAGGCAACGGCTTTAAAGAAGCAAAGCGATTGAGTAAAGAAGGGTAGAGCAATGAAAAAGGAAATAGAATATACGGAAAGTTCCGGCAATGTATTTGCCGACCTTGGCCTCGAGAACTCCAAAGAACTGCTTGCAAAAAGCGCCCTTGCGTTAGAGGTTTTAAAAATCATCAAACATCGCAAGCTTACGCAGGCGCAAGCCGCCAAAATTCTTGACACCGATCAAAGCCAGATATCAATCCTGAAAACGGGTGACTGTTTACAACGCTTCACCTTTGACCGCCTGCTTTCCTGGCTCACAAAGCTTGATCGTGACGTGACTTTGACCGTTCGGCATAAACCACGAGGCCATGAACGCGGTTTGCTGGAGGTTTCTGTTTAAATAGCCGGACATTAGGCAAAATCTCTCCCGCTTGGGAGAGAGAATTTTACGCCTTTCTAAGGGTGATCAGGGTGATCTCCGCCGGGGCTCCCAGCCTGAGCGGCGGGCCCCAGAAGGCGGCGCCGCGGTTGACGTATATCCACATGTTCCTGAATCGGGTCAACCCGGAGCCGACAGGATGAAAAAGCGGAAAAAGATAGTTCCACGGGAAAAACTGGCCGCCGTGAGTGTGGCCGGAGAGTTGTAAATCTACATCTGTTCCGGAGACGGCATAGAGGCTTCTGGGCTGGTGGGCCAGCATAAGCCTGAAATCACAATCGGTCGGGGCCCCTTTGACGGCTGACACCGGGTCTGACTTATGTGAAGGCAGATGGCGCCCCGCGTTGTAATCGGTCACCCCGGCGATCATGATCTTGCATCCTGAACGAGTGATTATCCTGTGTTCGTTTATCAGTATATCAAGCCCCAGGCGTTTAATTTCCCCAAGCCAGGCTCCAGGGTCCCAATAATATTCATGGTTGCCGGTGACGAAATAGACCCCGTGTTCCGCCTTTAAATCGCCTATATATTTCACATGATCGCGCATATGGCCCACATATCCATCCACAAAGTCGCCCGTGACGGCGGTGATCTGCGGATGGAGCGAGTTGGTGATATCGACGATTCGTTTCAAGCCATCGCCGCCATCCGCCCGGTTTATGTGTGTATCGGATATCTGGGCGATCCGCATTCCATCAAGGTTCTCGTTCAGATTTTTTATCGGCACATCAACCCTCACCACTTTGGGAGCTTTATGGGTGTTTAAATGTCCGATGGTGGTTAAAACGGCGGAGGTCCCGCCGATACCAAGGTTCAGAGAGTTCAAGAGAAATATCCTGCGCCCCGGGTCGGGCGGGGTATGGCCCCCGTCCCCTTTAGTAATAACCCCGAACAGACGGACAAGAATTCCGGAGAGGGAGAGGGAAACATCGCGGAAAAGCATCAAGGGGAAAACAATCATCGTGAACCCGGCCAGGATGAAAGTGACAATATGTATAACGCCAAACCATTCCGGCGCTCCCCCGCCAATGCCGATGATAAACGTGACCGGCAGAAACGAAAATAACGCCGCCACCAGGCTCCATGCATAAACGCGGTTCGCCCCGCGAAGGGCCAGTGGCCCGATAAACCGCCAACCCAGGTAGATATGAATAGAGGCCCAAATGGCTGTAGCGATGATGAAGAACATGCCGATAGTTTACTACAGCCATGGAGCTAAAGGCCATTTCACCCTTTAGTTAAATATTTTAACCACTTTGCTCACGGTGAAATCCCATTCATACGGGCTTACCCGCTCGTGAGAAACGGTTCCCTGCAAGGTGACAACTTTTCCCACATGTCCTCCCAGCTGGTTGGCTTGCGGGCCGCGAATGTAGTAGCTGTGCTTTTTGCCCCGGCGGATCACAACCGGCACAAGTTGCAGGTCGTTGTTTCTTAGTTGCATAAGCCTTCCGGTTACCGTCACCACTTTGGCCGGTTTGGCGTTTTTCCTGGTCTCTTTCACCTGGGTCGCGCTTAGAACCACAGGGTGATCGCTTTTCGGGATGACGATAAAAAGGTAATGGATCGATTTTTTTGGCGGAATGCGAAGACTCCTGATTTTGTGCCGATAGGAGACTTTCAGGTCTATCATGTTCGGATTTTCAGTCCGCTCTATCTTGTGGAGGGTGATTTTATAGTTGTCCATCGGCTGTGTGATGATGCCGATGAGCATATGCTTTTTAAAGTTAAATCTGGCCAGTTGATTCCGCAATTTTTTAACCCGCTTTCCGGTGATTCTGTTTTTGATCTTTTCAAACCTGGCGAGTAAATATTCGAGCCCTTCACGGGAGCGCATCACCTGTATATAAGGGGGCTGGGTGAGGGAGCTTCCGGCGGTGTTGGTTAGCAAGGAGCCTGTGATTTTGCGGATGACCTTTATGTTTTTCGCCTCCACAACCCCTCCCCCCGCGACGGAAAGAAGGAGGAAAAAACAGGCCAGACCACGTAACCCGCCCCTGAAACGTGTAAAAGCGAAAAAGTTTAATGCAAAACCACTCATGTCAACGGCAGATCAAGCGAATCCTGACGCGGCCCCAACCCCGTGGCGCCAAAATGCTTGTACGCCAGTTCGGTTGCGATTCTTCCGCGCGGTGTTCTCTGAATAAATCCCTCCTGCATCAAATACGGTTCAAACACATCTTCAATGGTGTCCCTGTTTTCAGAAATAGTTGCGGCCAAAGATTCAATTCCCACTGGGCCGCCCCCGAAGTTCTTTATTATAGTTAGCAAAAGCCTCCTGTCCATCTTATCCAGCCCCAGGCTGTCGACTTCCAGCATTTTCAACGCCTCATCGGCTATTTTCCTGGTAATAGCCCCATCCGCCCGGACTTCGGCATAATCTCGCACACGCCGCAATATCCTGTTGGCTATCCTGGGGGTGCCCCTTGCGCGGGAGGCGATCTCTTTTGCGCCCTCCTGATCTATTTTCACATCAATAATACCAGCCGACCTTTTGATGATATGGGCAAGTTCCGGCGGGGAATAGAACTCCAGCCTGTGAACAATGCCGAACCTGTCGCGCAAAGGGGAGGTGATAAGGCCTGTTCTGGTGGTGGCCCCGACCAGGGTGAAAGGGGGCAAACCCAGGTTGATAGAGCGCGCCGCCGGCCCCTGGCCGATGATGATGTCTATCTGAAAATCCTCCATGGCGGGGTAGAGTATCTCCTCCACAGCCGGATGGAGCCGATGGATTTCATCAATAAAAAGGATCTCATTAGGCTGAAGGTTGGTTAATATCGCCGCCAGATCGCCAGCTTTCTGGAGGATGGGGCCGGAAGTTATTTTCACTTCTGTTTTAAGCTCGTTGGCGATTATGTGCGCCAGGGTGGTTTTGCCGAGGCCAGGCGGCCCGTAGAACAGGCAATGATCCAGCGCCCCCCCCCTCCTGCGGGCGGCGGTGATAGATATATCGAGGTTTTCCTTTAGCCCCCTCTGGCCAACATATTCCGCCAGAGACCCCGGGCGCAGGCTCGCCTCTTGCGATAGTTCCTCGGGCGATTCCAGCTCCGGGTCGCTCATCCTCTCTTCTGTCATAGCCGGTATTATACGTATATTGAGCCTTAAGTGTAAGAGGCTCTGTGTGATAACCTGTCGCGATGGAAAAGAGTGTGCTGTCACAGGCAAAGGTTAACCTGTTTTTGAAGGTGACGGGGAGGCGCGAGGATGGGTGTCACCACTTGAACTCGCTGTTCCAGAAAATATCGCTGGCCGACTCCATCACCATCCGCACAAACGATAGCGGCTCCATCGGGTTGAAGTGTAGCGATGAAAGCCTCCCCACAGATGAGCGCAACCTTATAGTGAAAGCGGCGAAGATGTTGCGATATCAAAGCGGCGCTATCGCCGGCGCCGATATCGATTTGATAAAAGAGATACCGGTGGGGGCCGGCCTGGGGGGGGGGAGCTCTGACGGGGCGACGACACTGATGACCTTGAACGAAATGTGGGGAATAAACCTTTCGCGTGAGCGATTGATGGAAATAGCGGTGGAGATTGGCGCCGATGTCCCCTTTTTCCTCGGGGGCGATTTGGCCTGGGTGGAGGGAACAGGGGAGAGGCTTTCGCCCCTTGTCCCTCAAAAATCGTTCTGGATTCTGCTGGTCAACCCCGGGTTTCATATCTCGGCGGGGGAGGCGTATACAAAATCAAGATTCAATTTCGCAAAACCGGTAAACAAGGAGAAAATAATCGAAGACTGTTTATCGGGTGATCCAAAACGTATAGCCAAAAACTTGCATAACGACCTGGAGCCGTGGGCCCTGAATAATTTTCCTGTTTTGGCCCGGCTGAAAACCGAGATGGAGACAACAGCGCCAAAGCCACTGGGTGTTCTGATGACAGGGAGCGGGCCGACGCTTATGGCGTTTTATGAGACGAAGGAGCGTTGCCTTGACGCCCGGATGAAATTAAAAAATGATTCGCGTTTCGTCCGGGTGGTTAAAACCTGCGTATAAGCCATGCGTAAGGCGCTGAAAAACCATCGGGGCCAGATTTTTTATGGGAAGCCAGGGGGCGTTAAAGCTCATAACCGATTCTAAGCACTTCCGCCATGGTGGTGACGCCGTTTAACATTTTACGCACCGCGCTGTCTCTTAAGGTGGTCATCCCCGATTTCAGGGCATATTTTCTGATTTCCATGGAAGTTTTGTTTTTGTGAATCATGGTGCGGATTTCACTGTTTATTTCCAGAACTTCGTATACGCTGGTTCTGCCGAAATATCCTGTGAACCTGCATTTTTCGCATCCGCTCCCCTCTTTTATCTCGACGCTGTTTTTATCTGTGGTCACGCCAAAGACCGCCAGCTTCTCCTTCTCTATGGAAATTGTCCTGATACAATCGGGGCAGATCATTTTTACGAGCCGCTGGGCGACAATGCCGATCACCGCAGAGTTTATCTGGTATGGCTCCACCCCCAGGTCGAGTAGCCTTGTGATGGTTGATGTTGTGTCGTTAGTATGGAGGGTGGATAACACAAGGTGCCCTGTGAGCGCCGCCTGAATAGCGTTCTCGGCGGTTTCGCTGTCGCGTATTTCGCCAATCATTATGATATCGGGGTCCTGGCGCAAAATTGTGCGAAGGGACGCGGCGAAGGTGAGCCCAATGGCCGGTTGCACGGCCACCTGGTTAAAGCTGTCGCAAATGGTTTCGATCGGGTCTTCGATCGATATTATATTTTTTTCGGGATGAGACAGAAAACCAAGGGCGGAATAGAGCGTGGTTGTTTTGCCAGACCCTGTAGGGCCGGTGACAAGCACGATGCCATGGGGACAGTTTAAAAACTTCTCCATTTTGATCTGGTCTTCCGGAAAAAAACCGAGAGACTCCATGTCGCGCAAAAGGAACTCCGCCTTTAGCACCCTTAGCACAAGCTTCTCGCCAAAAGCAGTCGGCATGGTCGAGAGGCGAATCTCCGCCGTGCCATCGCCATGTTCAATTTTGATTCGTCCATCCTGGGGGCGCCGTTTTTCCGCAATGTTCAGCCGCGCCAGCATTTTTATCCTTGAGGCGATAGCCTGGTACACACCTTTGGGTATTGTGTAAACATCGTTCAAAGAGCCGTCGATACGAAACCTGACGATGCTCGTTTCGCGCTTTGGCTCTATATGGATATCGGAGGCTCGAAGCTTGAAGGCGTAGTTGAAAAGATATTCCACGGCGTTTTTAATGTGCTGGTCGTTACTCCCTATTTCGTCTGGCCGTTTGATCTGGTTTAATTGCTCCAGGTTGCCAAGGTCTATTTCCTGTCCATGCATCTCTTTCTCGGCGTTGATAACGGACGTCTTGAAACCGAAGAACTCATGAACGATTCTCATTATGTCGTCCGGGGTGGCGAGGGCCGGCCTGATTTTTTTGCCGGTCACATGGGCGAGGCCGTCGATGGTATCCTGGCTCTCGGGGTCGATAATCGCCACAAACAGCTCTCCCCCCTTTTCGTACAGGGGAAGGATCATATGTTTCAGGGCATATGGTTTTGGTATGGTGCGCGTGACGATGTCTATGTCGAGGTCCAAAGGATCGAGCTTTTTGTACGGGATTTTAAATTGGGAAGATAAAGACTTTAAAATATCTTCATCAGTGATGATTTTATCTTTTTTTCCGGACATCCTGACTTTTTGTTCGGCAATAAAAGTAATCGCCTTTCCATCGCCATTTCTGTGGCCCGGGCTTTTGTTCCCGCTTCCCTTGACGTTTGTTTTGGATTTTTCCGATTCGGACAGGCGATAGACAATAAGGGCGAAACCGTCACGGTCGATCTTTTTGTCTTTTAATAAAAGCTGCGCCAGCTTTCTTGTGTCGTCGATTGTATGCATTATTAGCCATTTTACCATATATGGGCTATTTTTTGGCGCTCGCAGGCATTTGTCTGGAAATCGGCGTTTCAATTGGGTATTGTATGGATTGAGGTTAGTATCGAATAGCTGTATCATTGTTTTATAAGGGGATTTATTGATGATTTCAAGTCAATAAAATCCGAGTCTGGTACGTTTAATGTTGACAGGGTGATTAACCATTATAATTATTTAAGTGAGGGGCGCCGTGAGACCTGCATTGGGGATTGATGTAAACAGAAAAATTCAGCTGAAACTTTCGGAAGACGCTGGCGCCGATAGCTACACTTGCCTTGTGAAAAAAGTAAAAGAAAATCTTGTCGCCCTGGTGATATCGAACAGAGACAAGCATAATGTGAACCCGGCCGTGGGTGACAGGCTGTTCCTGCTTAACGAGTGGGAAGACGATTGCTGGGTGACGCCTGTTACGCTTTTACAAAACCAGTCTTTCCCTTTGATTATTCTTAAAGTCATAGAGGAGCCATATTCCATGATAGCGGGGCTAAGCTCCGCCCCTCCGGCCCCGATGGAAGAGCTCGATTCTATCGTGGAAGATCATGGCCCCCATGATGAGGATCTGATTACACCTGTCGATGTTTCCGAAGAGCCCGTCATCATCCCCGCAGGCTCCGAAGAGGAGCCGACAGGCAGTCATGAAAAGCATTTGAGCCAGGGAAAAGAGGTCGACGCCACAGACGACCTTGACCCCCAGGAAAATGGAGTGGGGATAGACGAACAGGTCGATGAAATACTGGAAGATATCGAAAGCATCGCTGACAGCGCTGAAGCCGGGGAGACCGGCCCGATAGAGCCTTTTGAGGTCGATGAGGAATATCTCAACATTCCAGACGATGAGATTGCGGATGAAAGCCCTGATACAGAAGATGAGCAAGATGCGGAACTGGAGGAACTCAGCGACAGCATAGAGGAGATATTTGGCGACCCTGATGATATGGCAATTGTCCCTGACGATAGCATCGACATCAGCGACATCAGCGACATCACGGACGACGCACCAGAAAACGCCGACACATTCCAGGTCGAAGAGAAACAAGAGCCCCTCGCTGATGAGCCGGAGGAGATCGCCCCAGCTATGGCGGTGGAGCCATCGGGGGATGAATACGATCAGGAAGAAAAATTCAACGACCATTTTGTGGTTTTCCTTACACCTATAGACAGGGAAATGGTTGAAGATGTGATGGAATCGATCAAATCGACCGGTAAAAAGCCATCAGGAGAACCGGAACCCGGGGAAGATCATTCGATCGACCTGCCAGGAGGGCTGGATCCATCGGCGATAAAAATTATGGAGACCCTTTCCAGCCACATCCTGAATATCGAAAAAACCATAGAGGAGCTTAAAACGAATATCTCCTCTCCTTTTTTTAATCCTCTGGGCGAGCAAACCAGCGCCATCTGCGTTTCGATTAGCGAAAAGGGGATGGATGTTGTGATCGAAAACCGACTGGAGGAGAAGAAAGACTTTCTGGTGTCTGTTGACCGGCCATGGAGGCCAGACCTGAAATTCACAGCGACGGTCATTGTCGATTCCGTCGAAAAAACTCATGGTGTGGACGTTGCTAAAATGTCTTTTACGGCCATTCATCCGCAAGGGATATCCTCCATAAACAGCTACCTGGCCCAGGGCGACCAATATTTCAGGATTCTAGAGAAGTTTCGACGGGCTTGAACTATGGGATTTATTATCGAATTTCCTGGCGAATTCGATAAAGCCGTAATCGTGAGTAAAGAGTATGACTCTCTTGAAAAGCTGTTCGTCAAACCTGTCGCGGTCTCTAAAGGGGAGGTTGTGGCCAGGGCGCTGGAATCCGGAAAAGTCTATTCCCACGATCTGAGCGGGATAATGTACCTGGTTCCTGACGGGAAAAAACCGGAGGAACTCGTTGGTGATAATTTAATCCTCAAAAACGGAGACCCCCAGGAGATCCAAAGCGCAATGGATGGATGTCTCCTGGTGATGGATGGCGTCTTGAAAGTGGCGGATCTAATGGAGATTTTCGGAGATGTCGACAGGAGAACGGGCGATATAACCTCCAGCCTGCCTGTCAGGATTCATGGGGGTGTGGCGGAGGGATTCAAGGTGACATCCGAAAAAGATGTGGAGATTGAGGGCCTTGTGGAAGGGGCGTGGGTGGATGCCGGAGGTAAGGCGACCCTTAAAGGTGGCGTCATCGGCGCGGATAAGGGCGCGGTGGTGGCCCGGGGGGATATATATGCCAAGTTCGCGCAAGTATGCAAGCTAGAGAGCAAGGGCTCGATTACGATGGATGGGCCTGCCATGAATTGCGAGCTTATAGCGGCGGGAAAGGTTACGCTGGAAGGGGAGTCTTCAGCGCTGGTGGGAGGGGTCACCCGCGCTCGCGAAGAAGTCACTGTTTCCAGGCTGGGCTCCCAGGGGGCGTTGCCGACCGAAGTTTACGTGGGATACGACCCGGACGCGGTTGAAAGAATGAACGATCGCGAAGCAAGGTCAGGCGTTCTGAAAAAAATGTGCGAAGAGAAAATAAAAGAGATGAATTTCGTCCTCGATACCTTTGAAGATATGGAAATCCTGGATACCGGGGATATACTGTCAGCGGTATTTCATCTTTCCGATATCATCCGTTCCGGCGACACGGCCAACTTCGATCCGGAACAGAAAAAGGCTTTGCAAAATTTATCGCGTATTATCCTTTCGCTGATGCGTATCGACGGTGGACTTAAAAAAATAGAGACCGAACAGACGGAAGATGTTTTAGGAAAACCATTTGCCAGGGCTCAAATAAATGTTTTCACCATCGCTCATCCCGGGGTGAGACTCTCCATTTTGGGGGAGGATATCACGCTGGATCGCGAATATGAGCGTGTGCGATTTATTCTTGATAACGGAAAAATAAAGTCGGTGGGGATATAGCCACTTATAAATCGGAGCTATGAATGACTACTTTTTTAGGAATTGTTTCAGGTGTCGGTCTGCTTTTCTATGCGATAGTAATGCAAGGAGGGGTGGAGATTTTCTGGTCTGTCCCCTCTCTCATGATTGTTCTGGGCGGCACGGGCGCGGCAATATTCATATCGTGCCCCCTGCCCAAGGTGATGCGCGTATCGACGGTCTTGATCCAGATATTTAAAAAAGAGATCCAGCAACCGTCATGGGTGATAAAGCTTATGGTGGAGCTTGCTTTCAAGGCGCGCCAGAAATCTCTTCTTTCGCTGGAAAGCGATATTAACAGAATAGATAACAGGTTTGTGAAACTGGGGCTGGAAATGGTGATAGATGGCCAGCCCTCCTCGATGATTCGCGATGTGCTAGATACGGAGCTCGATTTTGTGCAGGTTCGTCACCGTTCGGGGGAGCATATTTTCAGAGCCGCCGCCAGGTTCGCCCCCTCTTTCGGCCTTATCGGCACGCTCATTGGCCTTGTGGCGATGCTCAGGAGCATTGGCGGGGATAACACAGCGTCACTTATCGGGCAGGGGATGGCGGTTGCGCTTATCACCACTTTTTACGGCGCCATGATCTCCAACCTGTTTTTCACTCCCATCGCGGAGAAGCTCCGTTCCCGGTCGGAGGACGAGATGCTGGTGAACCGGATTATAATCGAGGGGGTGCTTTTGATACAGGGGGGGGTGAACCCGCGCATTATCGAAAGAAAACTGAACTCCTTCCTCCCTCCTGAGATGAGGTCGGCCTATTACGACAAAATATTAAAAGCCAACAGGCGAAAAGCCACCCAGGCCTAGGTTAAGGGAAAAGCCATGTCAAACGCCAAACGGCAAATGGAGATAGACGCCGCGGAGACCGAGGGGCGCGACGAGATGGGGTGGCTCATTATTTTAAGCGATCTCATGATGCTCCTTCTTACATTCTTCGTTATGCTTTTTGCCACCACATCCTCCTCCGATCAAAATTATGTCGGTATGCTCCGCCAGATAGGCGACGCCCTAGGGGGCGAATCCCTGGTGGAAAGAAAATCTGGCCTCGACGGGGTGAGCGCCGATATCGAAAGATTCATAAACGACAATAATCTCGTCAAGCATATACAGCTCACATCAGAAGCGAGAGGCATTGTGATGTATGCCCAGGGAGACCTGTTTTTCGACGCCGGCACGGCCAATATCAAAAAAGATATTAAACGATTCCTGAAGGGTATAGCCGGTGTGATAAAAAAATCCAACTATAAAGTGCTGGTGGAGGGGCACACGGATGATGTTCCTATTGCAAGCGCGAAGTACCCCAGCAACTGGGAACTGTCTACCGCCAGGGCCTCCGCCGTGATACGCTTTTTCATATCGGAAGAGAAAATAGAGCCTCGTCTTTTTACGGCGGTCGGCTATGCCCACTATCATCCCCGATACCCGATGATCCCGGAGAACCGATCGAAAAACCGGAGGGTGGAAATTGTCATACAGCGTGAAAGGTTATAGATCGTGAGCGATAGCGATAAAAAGAGTAGCGCGCGGGAGTTTTTCAGGCTTGGCATGAAAATGCCGATTAAATATCGCTTTGCAAAAAAAATCGAGCGGGGAAAATATCAGGTTTCAAAAAGTTTTAACGGGCTTGGCGTGGAGTTTGGCGGTGGTGGCCTCTCTTTTAACGCGGGCAAGCATCTGCCCATTGGCACGCTAACGCTTCTGGAGATGACGTTTCCTTTCAGCCGAACGCCAGTGATGGCGACAGGTGAAGTGGTTCACAGGGAGTATGCCGAGCATAAAGGGAAGAAGGCAAGCCATCTTGGAATCCGGTTTCTTCTTATTGACGACAACGAGAGGGATAAAATGGTGGCCTTTCTTATATCGAGAGGGAAAACAGCGCCATAATCCCCCCCCCTTTTTGAATCTGTTTATCCTCTTGCGGCAAGCCCGGTCATCTCCCACATGGGCATAAAAATCGCCAGCGCAAGGCCAAGAACCAGAAAGCTGAAAACAACGATTAGAGCAGGCTCCACTATGGCCCCGATGGTCTTGATTTTTCTGTCCGCTTCCTTTTCGAAATATTCGCCCAATCGAAAAAGCATTTCATCAAGCGCGCCAGACTCTTCCCCTGCGGCGATCATCTGGGCCGATGGCGCCGGCGCAAAACCGATCCGGCGAACCGGCTGTGAGATGCCCGCCCCCTCCTTGACATCTTCAATCACCATTTTCGCCATCAACGCGTAATGCCTGTTCCCCACGGTTCTGGCCGCAATCGTCAGCGCCTGGATAATCGGGACGCCTGCGCGGATCAGGTTGCCCAGAACATTGGCCCACCCAGCCGTGTAAACGATTGTCAATATGTCCCCTGTTAACCATGTTTTCAAAATCAGTTTATCAAAGGCAAGCCTCCCTTTTTCGGTTTTGATCCACCTTGCCCAAAAGATTATCGCCACCCCCCCCATCACAGCCGTTACCCCCCAGGCTCTTTCCACGATATGGCTGGTTCCGATCATTATCCTGGTCGGAAGAGGTAGCGGCATTTCTATCTGTTCGAAGATCGCCACATATTTCGGGATGATGAATGCAAAAGCGATGGTAATAGCGAAAGCCAGGGCGCCCAGCAATATTTTCGGGTATCGCAAAATTTCCTTCGCCCTCAGCTTCACCTCCCTCTCCCATTCCAACAGCTTCGCTATTCTTTGAAGGCACGTATCCAGCGACCCGGAATGTTCCCCCGCCGCCACAACCGCCGTGTACACTTCGGGGAAGACAGCCCGGTCGCCTGCCATGGCTTCGCTCAGCATGGCGCCCTCCTCCACCCGTTTTTTAATGCCGATAAGGGCCCTCCTCATCGGTCCGTCATCAGTCTGTTCTATAAGCCCCTCAAGGCAGGAGTTTATTGGAACACCCGCTTTAAGTAGCGTTGCGAACCGTTCGGTCAACGTTATCCTCTCCTCAGCGGTCACCGATCTGGAAAACAGCTTGAATCCGCGAAGATATTCTCCAAAGCCCTTTGGCCGGGAGGGGGTAATCCTGGATGGATAGAGCCCGCTGGTCACCAGAATTCTGGCGATCTCCTCGCTGGTGGAGCCTTCCATGACACCGGTGGAGACGTTACCGTTCATATCGCGCGCTACAAACCTGAATGCCGCCATGATTGTCAGCCCAGCTGAGCCCTTTCGATCTCTTTAAACGTGGTGACGCCTTCCTTGACTTTGGCCAGCCCGTCTTCGCGCATAGAAATCATTTTCCGGTTTTGGATGGCGTATGAGTGTATGGATTGGGCGGGGGTTTTGTTCATAATAAGCTTCCTGATTTCATCGTCGATGGCCAGAAACTCGAATATGCCTGTCCGCCCCCTGTATCCGCTCTGGTTGCAATGGGCGCAACCATGGCCTGGCGCCCCCCTTTTGGCTTCGGCCTGTTTTTTCCAGGAGCATTTGGAACACACGGTCCGCACAAGCCGCTGCGCGGTCGTTCCCAGCAGGATCGACGAAATCTGATACGGCTCAATCCCAAGATCCATAAGCCGCGTCACCGCTTCCGCCGCTCCTGTGGTGTGCATGGTGGTGATCACAAGATGCCCCGTCATCGCCGCCTGGGCCGCGATCGTGGCGGTTTCGCAGTCACGGATTTCGCCAAGCATGATCACATCCGGGTCTTGCCTCAATATTGATCTCAGGCCACTGGCAAAGGTCAATCCCGCCTTTGGGTTGATCTGGGTCTGGCGCACAAATTCAAGGCTATACTCCACCGGATCCTCGATAGTCACTATTGTTTTTTCAGGCGAGCTTAAAAGGTCGACGGCGGAATAGAGGGTGGTGGTCTTGCCGGCGCCTGTGGGCCCTGTGGCGATAATCATCCCCGATTTCACTATGAGAGCTTTCCTGAAATCCTCCAGAGTCTTTCCCATAAGGCCAATTTTATCAAGGCCCAATGGGTTGTCGCCCCTGTTGAGAATGCGGATCACCACGCTTTCCCCATATATGGTGGGGAATGTAGAGACGCGAAATTCGATCTCCCGTTTATTCAGCGTAAGCTTGAACCGGCCATCCTGCGGTATTCTCGATTCGGCTATATCCATATTAGAGATTATCTTCACGCGGGAAGCGATAGCCTGTTCCAGCTCTTCAGGAGGCGCCGGGGCGGTAAACATTATGCCGTCGATCCGGTACCTGATTCTGAGCCTTTTTTCCACCGGTTCGATATGGATGTCGGAGGCGCGGCTGATGACAGCCTCTCGTATGATCGTCTCTACAAGCCTCGCTATGGGGGTTTCCGATTTTTCGCCCGCCCTGTATACAAACTTTTTTTCAAAGACCTGAAATTCGCTGTGGCTTTTTGGCTGGCCTTGCATGCCATAGAACCGGTCGATAGCGTCCAGAATCTGATCTTTTGTGGCTATGGCCACCTCAACCTCGTGTGAAAGCCTTATGGCCAATTCGTCGGTGGCGAGAAGATCGAGAGGGTCGGCCATGGCCACGTGTATCGCCTCGCTCGACCTTTCCAAAGGGAACAGAACATATTTTCTTGCGACAAATTCCGGCACCAGCCGCAAAAGCTCAGGCTCCGGGTTCGCCTTGGACAGGTCAACCATTGGCGCCCCCGTTTGGCTTGAAAGGACGGTGATCATATCCTCTTCGGACATAAGCCCAAGAGAGATAAGTGTCGCGCCCAGCCTATTTCCTGTGCGGCGATGTTCCAGCAGGGCGGCGCCCAGCCCCTCCGCGCTAACAGCTCCCGATTGCACCAGAATATCTCCAAGACGTTTTTTAGCCCGCACCCCACACACCCCGATTGCACTGTTTTTAATAAAGGTCTGTGTCAATTCTATTACGTCTTTCCTGTTTCATCAATCAACTTGGTTTAATATCTCGATCCTTTTTAAATTAGACGTTTTATAAATTTTTATTGACAAAAACAAACATTTTAAGTAAAACTCTTTCAAAGAAGAAGGGGTAATCCGCATAGGAGTTCATATCTGGCCTGATTCAAGAGCTTTAAAAAGGGGAAAGCATTAATCCAATTATTAACAATACGCTTGTAAAGCATGGCGACGTCGGCTTCATTTCTTTAATTATGCCAGCCTTCGGCAGCTTTAAGGCATTTTGGGGGATGCGTTTTGGGGGATGTAACCATGTGTGTAGGTAAAGTCAAATGGTTCAACAATGCCAAGGGCTACGGCTTTATCCAGGAAGAGGGAAAAGAAGACGACGTATTTGTCCACTATTCAGCAATCGGGGGCGAAGGATATAAATCGCTTGAGGATGGACAGGATGTGCAGTTCGAAATCAGCGAGGGCCCAAAAGGATTGCACGCCAAAAACGTTATGAAAAGAACGATCTAGGCTTTTTCATCAGTTTCCATTCTGGTGGAGTGATGGTGAGGCCTTTGTTCTTACGGCTTTTCCGCGATCAACTGATATATTCTATGAAGGCCGGTCATCCCTTTTAGCTCGAAAAACCCCAGAAAACACCATTCAGGCTTCGGTTTATCCTCAAGCTCGCATTTCACCGCTTCGGTGATCAGAATCCTGTTTTGTTCCAGCATTTCATCCGGCTTCGCCCCTTCGTGCGAAGCGGTTATGTCCTCTTTTTTAGCGCCCTCCAGCCTGAAGGCCATGTTCACGGCGTTTCCAACCCTGTCTCCACTTGTGTTAACCCTGGTTTCGCCCACATTTATCGCAAAACGGACGTTCATCCGCCTCTTTTCTTCGATATTCGCGTTGCGGGAGGCAAGCTTCTCCAAAGTTTCCACCGCCATCCATGTCGCTTTCAGGGTGGAATCGAAAGTCATCAAAAACCCGTCGCCAGTGCTTTTCATAAACCTGATTCCAGCTTCTCGAGCCAGGGGAGTCACTATTTTATCCAGCTCCTTCATCAGCTCATAGAGGGCGCTATCGCCATAGTGGCTGGCCACATCGGTCGATTTGCACAAGTCGACCACCAATATCGCTTCGGTCAACCTGTCCCCCGCTTTGGCCTCTTCCGGCTCGTCGCCTCCCGTTTTATCGTCCTCTGCTTTTATCTCCTCCATCACCTCATCGAGGAGCCATATGCGCCCCGTCAGGCTCCGCAATATTAAAAGCGCCTCCTCCTGGATTCGGGGCTCGCTATCCAGGGCCATCGTTTTAACAAGGGCAACCGCCTCGTCGCCTCCCAGCCCTCCAACAGCCTTTAATGTTTCCATCCGCACCTGCGTTTTATCGTCTTTTGCCAGCTTCGAAAGGGCTTTTAACGCCGACTTGTGCCCGATACTCGCCAGCGCCTTGGGGATGGCCCATTTCACCTCCTTGTCGCCCAGGAGTTTTGATATCGGCTCTATGGCGACAGGATCTCCAATGAACCCCAGGGCGGTGATCGCCTTTTCGCGAACCCACCAATCCTCGTCTTCAAGCAGTTTCACCAGCGCTTCCAGGGCGGATGGATCCTTCACCCTGCAATAAAACTCTACGGCGCACCGGCGAACAGATTCGTCCTTGTCGAACAAAAGCTCTTTTATCATCTCGCTCACCTTGCCGCCGCCCAGCTCCGACAGCGCATCCGTGGCGATTTCCCGCACCCACCAGTCGGCGTCTTTCATCGCTTTAACCAGGGCGCTCGCGGTTTTTGTATCTTTCAATCCGTTCAAAATATCGGTCGCCGCCCGCCGGACATTCACGTCGTCATCTTTCAGAAACAGCATGACTTCAGGGACGATGGTGGAATCGGCCATCAGGATCACCGCCTCGGTCGCTTTCTGGCGGATCACCAGGTCGGAGCTTTTAATCATCTGAAGCGCCGCGCTGGTGTGTTCCGGGCCTCCTATTTCGCTGGCCAGTTCCAGCGCTGGCCTGGCCACCTTGGGGTCCCCCTCCTCGAGGGCAAGGGCCAGTAGCCGCGGCAACACATCCCTGTTCTTTAGCCTGCAAAGGGCCTCGATAGCCTTGCGCCTTATCCACGAGTCGCTATCGTCGAGCAGGGGAATTATGGCGTCAGAGGCCTTCTCCGCCTTGATGGCGGAAAGAATATCCATCGCTGTTTTTTTAACATCCTTGCTTTCGTGGCGGATAAAAGGAATGATTCTGGGCGCGACGGAGGCGTCGGAGATTTCGATAATGATATCGGCCGCCATTTTGCGGATCATGTTATCGCTATCGCCCAGATGTTCTATAAGGGCGAGCGCGGCCCCGCTCCGCCCAAATCTGATGATGGTTTCTTTATAAAGCTCCCTTATGTTTTCCTTGCTCTCCCCCAATCCTTTGATGAAGACATTTATATCTTTAATGTCAAAGAGTCTGTGGAATATTTTCTCGGCGTCAGAATATTTCATCCGGTTATACCGGAGTTCGTCCGCCACCAGCGGGACAGGCAAAACACCGAATTTCTCTAGCTGATCTATCAGCTCCTGGTTCCGGGCGTTTTGGGCGGCTCCGAAGTTTGCAAGTATTTTTTTTATTCTAGATGTTTCGAACATTCAAAAGCGCCCCGTGTTAGCCCTCGGCATTCGTATGAATCGCCACAATTAATTATATCCAGGCGGTTTACCCGGCAAAGCGGGCTTCGCCAGCCCATCGCCACCCGAGCATTATAACAAAGGATAGTAAGGGGAACGGCTTGAATCGAGAAGGTTTTGTAATATCACGGTTCTTTTAGATCATCTCCCTTTCTTTAAGCCTCTTTATCTCGTCCCGGTGTGTTACGGCCCTTTCGAAATCAAGGTCGGCCGCCGCTTTTTTCATCAATTTCTCTTGTTCTTTAATCATCTGTTCAATCCGCGCGATCGGTAAAAATTCCAGGTTCTCCTCCTCTTTCGGGGCTGTTATGTAATCTTTCTCGAAAATGGAAGACAACACTTCGTTTATGTTTTTCTTCACGCTTACCGGCGTTATATTATGCTTTTTGTTATATTCAAGCTGTATCGCTCTCCGGCGCATGGTCTCCTCCATGGCCAGCTTCATCGAGCCGGTGATCCTGTCGGCGTACATAATCACTTTTCCCTCCACGTTGCGGGCGGCCCGTCCCGAAGTCTGGATAAGGGAGGTTGCCGATCTCAAAAAACCTTCCATATCGGCGTTCAGAATCGCCACCAGGCTCACCTCCGGAATGTCGAGCCCTTCGCGCAACAGGTTTATGCCGATAAGGGTGTCGAACTCCCCCTTCCGAAGCTCCTGTATAATCGAAATCCGTTCCAGCGTGGCGATGTCGGAGTGGAGATATCGCACGTTCGCCCCCAGGCTCTGGTAATGATCGGTAAGATCCTCCGCCTGCCGCTTGGTCATGGCGGTGACAAGAACCCGTTCGTCCCTCTCCGCCCGGACCCTGATTTCCTCCAGAAGGTCGTCCACCTGGTTTTTCACCGGGCGGACAATCACCTCCGGGTCTATAAGTCCGGTCGGCCTGACCACCTGTTCCACAACCACGCCGTCAGCCTCCCTCACCTCGTAATCAGAAGGCGTGGCGGAAACATATATAAGCTGGGTTGTAAGCTCCTCGAACTCTTTGAAGTTAAGCGGCCTGTTGTCGTAAGCGGATGGAAGGCGGAACCCGTAATCAATCAAGGTTTTTTTTCGTGACCTGTCTCCTTTAAACATGGCGCCAATCTGCGGTATGGTCTGGTGGCTTTCGTCTATCACTATCAGCGAGTCGCGCGCCATATATTCCATCAGCGTGGGAGGGGGGCTTCCGGGTGATCTCCCCGAAAGATATCTGGAGTAGTTTTCAATTCCCTTGCAATATCCGATGGCCTTTATCATCTCGATATCAGCAAAGGTTCTCTCTTCGATTCTTTGAGCCTCTATCAGCTTGTTTTCGGCGTGGAACATGGCGGAGGTCTCAAGGGCCTCTTCACGTATTGTGGCTATGGCGGTTTGCATCGTATCCTTGCGCGTCACATAGTGCGAGCCGGGATAGATGTTTATTGAAGGGAGTTTTTCCCACACTTTTCCCGTTAAGGAATCGACTCTGCTAATCGATTCCACCTCGTCCCCGAAGAATTCGACCCTGATGGCGTCATCTTCCGTATAGATGGGAAGAATTTCGACCACATCTCCGTTTACACGGAATGTCCCGCGCTTGAAATCTATGTTATTGCGTTCATACTGATTCGTCACCAGCGATTCAAGCAGTTGATCGCGTTCCAGCGTCATCCCCGTTTCAAGATGCGTTTTCATGTTGTTATAGGTTTCGGGCGACCCAAGACCGTATATGCACGAAACCGAGGCGACAATTATCACGTCCCGCCTTTCCAGAAGGGACATGGTGGCAGAATGACGCATTTTGTCTATCTCGTCGTTAATGGAGGCGTCCTTTTCTATGTAAGTCCCAGATTGAGGGAGGAAGGCTTCCGGCTGGTAATAATCGTAATAGGAGACGAAATACTCCACGGCGTTTTCGGGAAAAAATGTTTTAAATTCGGAATAAAGTTGCGCCGCCAGGGTTTTGTTATGGGCGATAACCAATGTCGGTTTTTGAACTTTCTCGATGACGCTTGCGATGGTGAATGTTTTTCCGGAGCCTGTCACACCAAGGAGAACCTGGCTTTTCACCCCCGATTCAAGCCCTTTCACAAGCTCTTTGATGGCTCCGGGTTGATCCCCGGCTGGTTCGAAACCTGCGCGTAACTTGAATTTTTTCGCCATTTATACAGTATAACCTGTGAGGAGTTCCCTTGGAATTGGTGTGAACATAAAAAAAAGGGAAGAGCCAAAATGCCCTTCCCCTTTAAGGCTGTATATGAAAAAGACGATTGTCAGAGGCTGATAGAGGCTCCCAGCCCCTGGTTGTTCGAGGGTCGAGCTCCATTTTTTCCAGTCATTTTTATCACCTGGCCCCACGCCGACCTAAGGCCCTTCATGGACGAAAGGGCGCTATCAAGCGGCTCTTTGCTTCCCTTGATGTTCGCGTCGATGAGGTTCCTGCTGACTTCAACATAAACCTTGTCCAGGTTCACAGCCACTTCCCCACCGGCTTTGTGGTTAAGGGCTCCGTTAAGCTCATCCACAATTTTTTGAGCTTTCGAAATATACATCCCCCTGCCGGCGACATCATTTGTATCAACCCGTCTGATAGCTTCGTTTATGAATCGGATAGCGCCGTCATACATAAGCAAGATAAGCTTGGCCTTGCTTACGGTAGACACCTCATTCGCCCGATAAACGTTTTGTTTGCCATTTCCATACATTAGCCGTTCTCCTATAAGTTTGATAAACTATTTCCAGCCTCTGCTCAGGTTCGCAAGTTGCGAATCGAGATAGGACTGCTGTGATGAAAGCTGGGAGAGAAGGGTTTCAAGCTTCACAAATTTGGTTTTCAGATCCACCTCTTTTTTCGCAAGCCGCTCCTCCAGGTCGTCTATTTGTTTCTGTAACTCTTTATCCTGTTTTTCAATACTGTCGTTCTGGTTGAATATCAGGCCTTCCGTGGAAAACTCGGTGTATTTCGCGGTGTTATACGCAAGCCTTTCCGCCACACCCACGGCCACTCTCATGGTTCCTGTGTCGCCCACCGTTAGTGTTCCTGTCCTTAAGATCAACCCTTCAAGTATCGTGTCGTTGACGCCGGTGACGAAGTTACCGTTTGTCGCCATGGTGACCCATGATCCGTCTCCGTTCTGGTCTTGCATCTGAAATTCCGTTGTCCCGCCATTATCTATCACACGGGTGTTGTATGTGGCTCCTCTGGTGGCGCCTAAAGCAGAGACGAAAGTGTATGTGCCACTGCCTGACGGCGCGAAAATGTTCTGCACGTCGTCGAACCTGTTCACCAGCATATCTCTTAGTTTGGCTTCGTCCACTTGCAGAAGATTCTCCTCGTCCGTGGCCACGCCAATCTGGGAAAGATAAGCCAGATTCGATGAATCCGTGCCGTCTATGCCGGGAACACCGTTTGACAGAATAGATACAATCTGGTTTTGAATGGTTTCCAAAGAGAGGTTGCCAAACAGCGCGCCTTTGGTGTTTTTGTCTGTGTTCAGCGCGAATTGCTTGGCTATTTCAGCCTTCACGTCGTTGTATGCCGCTGTAAAGGCTTTTACGTTATCTATGATGGCTTCGTTGTCGGCGGCGAAGGTGATGGTGCCGGAACCGGTGGTCTCCAGGTTGATGGTTGCGTCGAAAATCAGGTCGGTGATGGCGTTGCTGTCTTTTGTTACGCTTATGCCATCGATGGTGAGCGCGGCGTCCTGGGCCGATAGTGTTGTTCCAAAGGTGATATTTGTGGAGCCATCGGTGGCGTCGGTTATCGTGAAGCTGTTGGAAGCCCCTGTGTTGCTTCCGGCGACGAGAAGTTTATAGGCCGGGTTACTGGTGGATGCGGTGTTTATTACTGTGGCTGTCACTGGGGCGCCGCTTGAGTTTATGTTGTTTTTTATCTGTTCAAGCGTATCGGTGAGGGCCACTGTTACGTTGTATGAACCACCGATGGTGATTGTGCCGCTGGCGCCAAGGGCGGTGGTTAAACTCGAATATGTTTCACTGCTGGCCGATTTCTGGGCCTGGGCCAGCTGGGACACCGCCACGCTGTAAATACCGGCGGTCGTGCTGGAGCCGGCGGAAACAGATAGCACCGTGCCGCCGCTTGAATTGTTGCTGTTAAATTTTGATATAAACTGAGAGAATTTCGAAGGGAAATTTAACTTGTTAACAGCCGTTTCAAGCTTTAAAAGCTGTGTGCTCATTTCCTGCCAGGCCGCCTTTTGGTCGGCCAGGGCTATCTGCCTGTTTTCCAGGAGAGTGATGGGGCGGCGTTGCAGCTCGATCAACTGGCTTACGATACTTGTCGTGTCGAGCCCGGATACCAATCCATCAACCGAAAAATCCATTTTATAAAATCCCTTTAACGCTTGTTGAAACTCACCATTTGATTTACTTATCGGAGTTCGCTGGAAATCCCTTTAGGCTTTTTACCTGGTTTGGATATATTAATCCCGTTGATATGTAAGGCGTTATTATTGTTGGCGCAAAACAGCGCCCGACCCTGGCCAAAAAGACGAGGCGCAAAATCGATTATCGGGTCTTCTGGTGATAAAAGGGCCTGGCCTTTATCCGGGACCAGACCCCTGTTACAATTCTCCCGATGGCGCGCTTCCACTGCTTTGAAAGACATTCAAAAAGTTTCATGGGCGGCCATATCGCGCGGCCCTCAAACCGGCCGGGCGACCGACACATAACCACCACACTTGCAATGCAACCGCCGGATTAAATTAACCCAGCAACTGAAGCACCGTTTGCGGAACCAGGTTCGCCTGGGCCAAAATGGCGGTTGAGGCCTGCACCAGAATCTGGTTTCGTGTGAATTGCGAAATCTCGAACGAATAGTCGGCATCGCGTATCTGCGACTCTGCGCTTTGCAGGTTCTCCGCGCTCACCTGGAGGTTATTAATAGTATGAATAAGCCGGTTCTGCACGGCGCCCAGCTTGCCACGACCTTCGGTGACTGTGCTTATGGCGGAGTCAAGCCGAGAGAGAGCGTCGAGAGCCGATGACACTTGCGTCACAGATATATCCGTTATATTAAGCCCTGTGGAGTCGATAGCCGTCAGGTCGACCGCAACATTCAGGTTGAGCCTGTCGTTTGTGGTGGCCTGCATTCCTATCTGGAGAACCACCGTACTCGACGCCCCTGTGCTTAACGAACCGTCAACCAGCTTTTGCCCGTTAAACTCGGCCACTAACGAAATACGATCAATTTCGTCTCGCAGGGCGTCAAACTCGCGGTTGATTGTGGTTCGCTCCGCCGAGCCGACGGTGCCTGTCGCCGCCTGGGCGGCCAGCTCCCGCATTCTTACCAGGATAGCCGCCTGCTCCGAGAGGGCGCCTTCCGCTGTGTTAATCATGCTGATTCCGTCATTGGCGTTTCTGTTCGCCTGGTTAAGCGATCTGATATCAGCCCTTAGCGCTTCGGATATAGCAAGGCCGGCGGCGTCATCCGCGCCCCTGTTGATACGAAGGCCGGATGATAACCTTTCCAGAGATATGCCTAACGAACTGTTATTATTGCCCAGATTTCTTTGAGCTGTAGTGGAAAAGATATTGTTGTAGACTCGAAGGGCCATTTTTCATCCTCCTTGAATGATTAGCTTCAGCTTCCCTGCCAAAGCGAAAAATAAAACCCGGATAAGCCGGATCTGTTCATTAAGTTAAAGCGCCATATAAACGCTCTTTCCCAAAGCTATCTCACTTATCGACAGACGAAAAATTTCCTTAAGGCTTTTTTTGGCGCTACGGTGGATTATTTTTGATGGGGGTTAGCGCCCCTGGCAAGGCCTTCCTGAAGCCTGGGGCCGGGCGGCCACTGGCTGTTTTGCTGATAACTGTGTGTCAGGCCGCCGCGCCGGCAAAGTCCTTGGTGCGGTGATCCACAAGGTTCACGGCCAGAATCTTGGAGATCCCCTCCTCCTCCTGGGTGACCCCGTACAGTTTGTCGGCGAAACTCATGGTTTTCTGGTTATGAGTTATGATGATGAATTGGGTATCCTTCTTCATCTCGTTAAGCATATCGCGGAAACGAACGATATTCGCCTCGTCCAAAGGCGCGTCGACCTCGTCTAAAAGGCAAAACGGGCTCGGTTTCGTCATGAAGACCGCAAAGAGAAGAGCGATCGAGGTCATCGCCTTCTCCCCCGCCGAGAGAAGGTTCAGGCTTTGAATCCTTTTACCAGGAGGTTGTACGAATATTTCGAGGCCTGGCTCCGGCTTCCCCTCCTCCTGGACAAGCCGCATCTCCGCGCGCCCCCCGCCGAACACCCGTTTAAACACCTGCTCAAAGTTTTTGGAGACGATGTCATATGTCTCCATGAACATCGAGTTGGTTTTGGCGCTTATGTTTTCGATCGTCCTTTTTAAAGTGGCGATCGATTGGGTGAGGTCCGCGCTCTGATTTTTTATAAACTCAAACCGCTCCTTTATCTCCTGAAATTCTTCAAGGGCGCTCATGTTCACATCGCCTATTCGCGCGATTTCGCTTCGCAAAAACGCCAGGCGCTCGTTTACCTCATCTTCGTTTATATCCGCAACGTCGGTGGTCTCCAGGTCTTCAAGGGGAATGTTGAAATCGTGGTCGGCTTTTTCTATGATGTTTTCCACCCTGATTTCCAGCTCCGATTTTGCCAGGGAAATGTCGGCCACGATTGATCGGGCGGTTTCCATATTGTTTTCGAGTTCTTTCAGATCCTGGTTCATCTGCGTTCGCACATCCTGGCTTTCTCCAAGCTTTTCGGACACCCCGTTAACATCGGCCGAAAGAGCCTCTTTCCTCCTGGCCTGCTCGATATTTTCTTCAAGCATCGATTCCATCGATTCTTTCATCTCGTCCCTTTTTCGGGAGAAGTCCTTTATGGAGTCTTTAAGCCTCCTTAGCCGGATGACGATATCCGTCTTGTTCCCCTCAAGCCTTTGAACGTCCAGCCCTATGTTGTCGAGTTTGCCGCGAATTTCTGTCAGTTTAACTTCTCCTTCGCGCACGCCTGCGTTCTGGTCCTCGAGTTTCGCCCGAAGAGAGTCTATCTCTTCGCTTTCGATACGGTTCGCGGTGTCGATCTCTTCCTTTCGACTTTCAAGCTCTCCCACCTTTTCGGAAAGGGCGCTCTCCTCTTCGGCGAGCCTCCCTTTTTCAGACACAGCCTTTGCCCTCTCCTCGCGTGATACGTCCAGTTGCCCGCGATCTCTTTTAATCTCGGCCTCTTCTTTTTGTATTTCCTTGGTTATCTCCAGATATTTCAGCTCAAAACTCCTCAGTTTTTCGTTGGAAGCGTTTTGACGTTCTTTTTCGGCCGTTTGAGATGCCTCCAAGGCGTTAACGCTTGTGGAAAGCGCGTTTTTCTTTATTTCAAGCTCGCCGATTTCCGCCAATAATTCCTCTATCATCCGCTTGCGCGCCACGATCTTTGCGCCCTGATCGGAGTCCGCCCCCCCGCCGGTCACCAGTCCGGAGGGGTCTATTATGTCCCCCTCCAGGGTGACCACCGTGAACCCGCCAGAATTTTCGCGCCATATTTCGAGGGCGCTCTCCAGATCTTTCGCCACGAGTGTGTTTTTAAACAAACCTGCCACACTTCCGGGGAGGCTGTCGTCGAAAGTAATCATCCGGGAGGCCAGCCCCAGAAGAGCCTCATGCTTAGCCGGGTCACGTTCGGTGGTATTATCCGATTTTAAATCATTCGATAAAAAACCGGACCTGCCTATATTGCCCTGCTTTAATATATTAATGGCCGAAATGGAGGTGGAGGAATTTTCCACGATGACCGTCTCCAGCCGGGCGCCAAGGATCGCCGCCAGGGCTGATTCCAGCTCTTTCGGAGCGCGAATACCATCCACCAACAGCCCGCGGATACCGTTCATGGCCTCGTTTCCCTCTTCTTTCATCTTGATAAGGTTTCGCACGCCAGCGCCGAACCCCTCCATATTTTTTTCAAGCTCCTCTATCGATTCAAGCCGGGAATATTTTCTGGTGTGTTCCTCCTCCACCTGGCGAAGGCTCCCTTTTTCATGCTCAAGCGACGCCGATATCTTTTCCAGGTTATCGGCTATCTGTTCGCCCGCCTTGTTCTCCGCCTCTATTTCGTCCCTTAATTTCGCGTGTTCTTTCTTGTAGTTCGAAAGGCTCTCCTCGAGAACATGAAGCGATTCGTCGATCTTTCGCTCCTGCCCGGAGATTCTCTCTATCCTTGCGACAGCCATCTCAAGCCTGGTTTTGATCGACGACTGCGTGTTTTGTATGGAGCTTATATTCTCCATAAGCTTCAGCGATTCGCCTGAAATCCGTTTTTGCTCCATGACGCGGCCATCCAGAGCGTCCCTCAGCTGTTGCGCCTCGGCCCTGACTCGGCCAAGTTCGCTTTCACTTGCGGCAAGCTCCTCTTTTAACCGGTTGTTTTCCTGGGTTCGCTCCTCAAGAAGCTCATCGATGCGCAACATTTCTTGTTCCAGCTCATTTATCTCATTCTTCTCGCGCTCGTTCCCTTCGGTCAGATCGTTGAGTTGCCGGGAAAGCAGGTCGCGGTGATGCTCGTTTCGATCTATCCCGGAGGATATCTGGTTACGCTCCTCTTTCAGTTCCGCCAGCTTTTTTTCGTTTCGGGATATTTCGATGTTGATCACTTCAACCTCGTTTCGTTTCGTCGATAGCGAGGCCAGGTATGCCGCTTCGCTTTCCTTGGCCTGTTCCAGCTCTTTCACAGAGCTTTCCAGCTCGTTTGTGTGCCGCTGATATTCCACACAATAGGATATGAGAGCCCGGCTTTTCAGCTCTCCACGATAACCGGCGAATCTTTCGGCTTTTTTCGCCTGCCTGCTCAAGGAGTTTCTCTGCCGCTCAAGCTCGGCCAGAATATCCTGCACACGCAGGAGGTTTTGCTGGCTCGCCGCCAGCTTGTTCTGGGCGGCGTGGCGGCGATGCTTGTATTTCATCACACCCGCCGCTTCTTCTATCACAAACCTGCGATCCTCGGGCTTTGAGTTTATTATTTTCGCAATCTGATCCTGTTCAATGATAGAGAGCGACCTGGTGGCCACGCCGGTATCGAGGAAAACATCCACAATATCTTTCAATCGGCAGGGGACCTTGTTTATGTAATATTCCGATTCTCCGGTGCGAAACACCTTGCGGGTGACGGTAATGTCCTCATATTCCGCGTATGGCTGTGTGGTGATGGAGCCATCTGTGTTGGAAAAAGTGACCGAGACTTCAGCGGCCCCTGTCGGTTTTCTGCTTTGCGAACCGTTAAAAATGAAATCCTCCATTTTGGTTCCGCGCATTAATTTCGCCGATTGCTCCCCCAGGGCCCAGCGGATAGCGTCCACAATGTTGCTTTTTCCACATCCGTTCGGCCCCACAATGGCGGTGATACCAGGCTCAAGCTCGATACGTGTATAATCGACAAAAGATTTGAAACCGCGTATCTCGAAATTTTTAAAATACATTAAACCCTCCTAAAAAGGCGCAACCCGGGCCAACACCAATGTCTGTTGAATCACTTTGTACAGAATCACCATTTAGCTTTATCTCTCCTTTTTATCCCAAAGGAAACATAAAAAAAACAACTTGGCAAGGTTACCACTCCCCATCGGTCTTGTAAAACCAAAATACAGCATATAGAGGGCCTCTTGGCTGAACACACCATATAGTGTATATTTTTCAAGGTTTTAAAATATTTTAATTTTAACCTATTTGTGGCCGGTCATCTGTGGAGCCAACCCGCTTTCTTAAGCCCGAACGGTAAACCCCCGGGACCAGTGATTGTGATCGGCGCCCCGCCCGAAACCTTTGGCATAACCCTGCCAATACAGGCCGCCACGATTTTACCCGAATCTATCAGGCGCCGGACGGCGTGGGCTTTATTTGGCCTTACGGTGAATAAAAGCTCGTAATCCTCCCCCCCGCCCAATATTTTTTCCCAGCCTTTCTGGCCCGTTTCAGATACTATCCCCAGCGCCTCCCTGGACAAAGGGAATAGGGCCAGATCGATGCTCGCCCCATGCCCCGACGCCTCGAGCAGGCGGGAAAGGTCGAGGGCCACTCCGTCGGAGATGTCGATCATCGCCGATATAAACTTTCCGGAGACCAGTTGCCTCCCCCACTTAACCCTGGCGGTGGGCAAGTTGTGCCTCATAACCAGCCTTGTTTCGGCCCGTGTGTAAGGTTTTTTCTTTTTCAGCAGGATATCGAGCCCCAGAGCCGAGTCGCCCGGGGTTCCGGTGATAAAAATATAGTCGCCCGGCCTGGCCCCGTTTCGCGTTCCCTTTTCCCCCCGTGGCGCCTCACCGATGGCGGTCACGGTGAACGAGAGCTCCCCGGAGGCGGAGACGTTCCCCCCGATCAAGACGCAATCGTGGGCTTCGATAGACTTCCTGAACCCGCCAAGGAAATCTTTCATCCATTTATCGTCGATGGCGCTGGTAAAGCTTATCGACAGCAACAGATATTTTGGCAGGGCTCCCATCGCGGCGATGTCGGAAAGGTTCACCTCCGCCGATTTCCCCCCCAGCAGTTTTGGCGTTGTCAGGCTTCGTTTGAAATGAACTCCCTCGGTTAACGTGTCTGTGGTGGCTAAAAGGTCGTAACCCTTTTTTGGCCTGAAGATGGCGCAATCATCCCCAATGCCGACCAGAAGGCCCTTACTTTCTTTTGTGAAAAGACGTTCTATCCGCCGGATCAGATCTGGCTCGTTTACGAGGCTCATGCCGTTAGTTTACCATCGGGCGGATGAGAGCTTTATAAAATCAGCGCATATTCCGGCCCGAAGGAACCGCCCGGCAGTTTATTCGCCGGAAGGGGGGCAGATCGCCCAAGAGGGCGCCGGCCCGGCGCGCATGATTTGTTTGCGGGGAGAGGCCGATTTTGATAAGGTTAGCCCAGGCCCTGAGGTTATACGGGAAAGGGCGCCGTCCCTTTCTCCTCCACCGGGAAACATATCTGTCCTCCACAAGGGAAAATTGAATGATAGGTGTTCTTTTAACGAGCACATGCTATTTCAGGGGTATCAGCAAAAAGCAACTGAACGAGCGATGCGAGGATCTGGCCAATTGCATAGTGTCCCTTCCCAAACATATCGACCAGCCCTACGAGCTGATAATCGCCGATAATTCCACCCCCGACCTTATCCCGACCGAGAAGCTGTTGACGATGTGCCCCGATAACACAACTTTTATCCGTCATACAAAAAATCCGGGAAAACACAGCGGCGAAGCGATTCTCGTGCGTGACGGGGTTAATTTGTCTGCTGGAAGGGGGCACGAGTGGCTGTTTAAATTGACGGGAAGATATCATTTGTTTGGCGACTGGTCGCTCTCCTCCTCCTTGAAAACGCTGGAAACCAGTGGAGCCGATCTTTTGATCTCATTGACGGGAAGCAGTATGAGGGAGATGCCCTGGGCCACAAACCACCCGATGTATCATGAATATCTGGCCAGTGACAAAATCCTGATAAGCGCCCTGACCCATGTGTTCCTTGCCAGGCCGGAAAAGCTTGTTCGCTCCGGCCTTTTCAAACGCGAATATTTATATAACTGCCCGGAAAACCTGAATTATGAACAGGTCTTTTATTGGGCGGTCAAGGATATGAATATCAGGCATTGGTCATCGCCCCCTGTGGATGGGTGGATTATTAACAGAAATACGAAGCAGAGTGTTTATGAGAGGACAAAATTGGCCTCTAATCCGGTGTTTGAAAACGTGTCAGACTATAATGATATCCCCTGTATCGATATATCACCACTGATTGAATAATAATTGTGGAGCGGCTGTGAGCCCCCTTTTGAATATAAAAAGGCCTGATTGGTCAAATTGTGGTTCATTTCATTAAATAAAATAGACGTTTTCAACAGAATCGGGCGATACGACAGGGGATATCGCGTATGCGCTTTATCTTTATTGACACAAATTAACATGGGTGTAGACTGAAGGTTATGTCAAACGGATTCTGGTCACAAGCGGACGCCTATTTTTTCAGGTTACTGGGGCTTTTTTTGGGATTCTCTGGTTGCTCCGCCCTTTTGATAAACAACCCACCCAGCCAGGTGTTCACAAACCCTTACGGTATAGTTTTCTTCTTTTTGTTCAGTTCACTGGCTATTTACTCGGTTTTGGCGATAATCTGGGATATTCTCAAGATTAAAAGCGGCAAACAGCGCTGAAGGTCTTTCGTCCCGCTTCCACTGGTTTTATGATATTCGGGCAAAAAAAAACCCGTGGAAGTGAGGGGAGCTTCCACGGGCTGAATTTACAAAGCCTCGAGCCATAAGGGGGGTAGGGGGGGTGGCCCAAGGCCTTGTTAAAAACTTATTAACTTAGCCAAACTATCTGCTTATATGAATAAGCATCAATCGTGCCAAAATATAATCTACTTGATTAACAAGGAGTTAAGAATTTCAGCCTGAAGGAGATTGATTGTTTCAAGACATTATTTTCGGATTATTGTCTTTTATTGTCTGATTAGCGTTCGGAATCAGGACACACTGTTCCTAGCGGAGGCTTAAGGCGGCCATCTGGGCCGATCTCCACGCTTCACCCATTTCCAGCTCAAGGTAAATGTCGAGCAGGACAAAAATAATTCCCAGGGTTAAAGGTTCGACTAACCCATTGAAGTTATTGCCCCTTTTTTCTATCTTGATGTAGAATAGAGATGCAACCCCGATGGAGACAAGGCCATGCCCTATAAAACTTGAAAGCTCCCACGGGGTGACAGACATAAAAGCCACCGTCCAGCCCGATCCATCGGTAATCAGCCCCCCCATGTTAATCGCCACACTGTTTATAACGGCGACACCCGAAAAAAGTATGAGAGCGCCCCCCGAAATAAGAGCCATTACGGCGGTAAACAACAGCCCGACCGCTTTGGAAACCATAGTTAGGACAGAATTGTCCCATTCTATCCGAATGCCGCCAAACATAGCGATTTCTCCGAAATCGACCGTCCATTGCGTAACAATGTCTTTATAAAACGTCGTCAGTAAAGCCACTATCGCAAACTGGAGTATGCCTCCAAAGACGATCATCAAAAATGTATCGCGATATAGCTCCCTTCTCGTGAAATAAAAAAAGACCGGAAAGGTGAAAGCGGCGGTGACCATCGGGCTGAAAGTCCCCGGGAGGAAGAGCGAAATAAGCGACGCCAGGGGAATGGCGATGATGAGGTACACCAGAGCCGCGCCCCTCGGATATTGCGTAAATAGTGGTTTGCTCAACTTGCCGTTTTTTCCCATATCTTCACATATTTGCAAAACACGTGGTACGACGAGAGTGTCGATACGATGAACCCCGGAACGCCATCGAGAAAGCCGAGATTGAGTAAAAACATCTTTATGAACGTGGCGGGAGGACGAAAAACAATAGAGCCAAGGCCCGCGGTTTGGCCTTTATCGGCCCTTTCTTTCGCGGCGACATCGGTGAAAAAGTTTATCGTGCGAAGATGCTCCGATATGTCGTCGAACGAAAGATGATACAAATCGCCTTTTAAATCTTCCTGTTTCCCGCGCAGAATGATTTTATCGTGCGGGTTTTCACCCCCCCATCGCCCCTTGTCCCTTTCAAACAGCCGTATTTTCCTGGCCGGATACCAGCCGCAATGGCGTATCCACCTGTTTATGTAGTAGACCAGGCGGGGAATGGCAAAGCCCTGGGCGGAAGGATTTGCAAGCTTTGCGATTATCTCCTCCCGCAGTTTTCCGGATACCCGCTCATCGGCGTCGAGGCTTAGCGCCCATCTGCCCGATGTCTGGCCAATGGCGAAGTTTTTCTGCTCGATATGCCCCGGCCATTGGTTAAATATAACTTTCGCCCCTTTCGACCTGGCGATTTCCACGGTTTTATCGGTCGAGCCGGAATCTATCACCACGATTTCATCGGCGAATGAGAGGCTGTCGATACAATCGGCGATTTTGTCCTCTTCGTTTTTGGTGATAATCGCGGCCGAGAGTTTTATCGCTGGCATCCCTTTGTTTCCCTAGAGTGGCTTGGCTTCGTCTATCAGCATGATCGGAATGTCATCCCTGATCTCGTATTTCAACTGGCATGCGTGGCAGATAAGCCCATCCTCGTTTTCAGCGAGTTCCAGCGCCCCTTTACACTTCGGGCAGGCCAGGATTTTCAGCAGTTCGCGGTTGATAGTCATTTTAAAAGCTCCAGCAGGTTTTTGTTGGGATTATATGTTTGTTAGCGTGAAACGGCAAACGGGAAATTTTTTTTTGCGTCGCCATCGCTAATTGAAGAGGTGTCATGTGTGCCCAAAAGGGATATCGCGACAAGGAATTGTCGAGGCGATTAATGAATTCCTGAAGCATGTGTGAGAGTCACGCGCCCTCGCGTGACCTTACAGCGCATAAGAGCTTGAAGAGGTTTGTTTTGACAGACGACCTGTTTATGGACTATATTCAGTCATACATTTGAGAAAGGCAACTCCATGAAACTGTCCGACCAGATCAAGCCGATCAGCTACCTTAAGGCTCATACAGCCGAAATCGTGCGAAACCTTGGAGAGAAGCGAGAGCCGCTGGTGATCACGCAAAACGGCGAAGCCAAGGTGGTCATTCAGGACATTGAAAGCTATGAGCAGACGCAGGAAACAATTGCTCTCTTGAAAATCTTGTCTCTCGGCTCCCGCCAGATTGAAGAGGGCAAGGTCGCTCCCGCCACCGATGTGATCAAGCGATTGCGCAAGCGGCGGAAGACCGGCTGATGCCATTCAAGGTCTTCTTGACCGATGACGCGGCCAGTGACCTTGAGGAACTTTATGACCACATCGCCCTTCACGACGAACCGGCAAAAGCGGATTACGTGTCGGCCGAAATCGAAAAAGTATTTTTGAGTCTGCGTGACACTCCAAAGCGTGGCGCCCACCCGAAGGAACTATTGGCGCTGGGCATTCGGGAATACCGCGAGGTTTTTTTAAAACCGTACCGGATAATTTACAGAGTCATCAATAAAAAAGTCTACGTTCTCCTCATCGCCGATGGACGGCGGGATATGCAATCGCTTTTGGAACGGCGGTTGCTAAGAGGTTAGCCTGAGATATTCATGCCTACTTAGATAGTCGTAGAGATATGATACGCTCTTTATCTCATACTCTATATTAGGGATCTGCATCACAGATTTGTTGTCCAAATGGGCCACGAATTTATCTCGATATGTCTTTACCTTTTGTATAGTGGCTTCGAAATCAGTATTTGTAATTTCGATTGTTTGCAACATGTCATTATAAAATTTTGTGGGGTTAGATAGCGCCCTTCGCCAATGATGCTTGCCACCAGGCTCGCCAAAGAGTTTGCGCCACTCCATTACACCTATATCCAGGAAATTTACGTTAACGGTTATCCAAAACTCACCCTGTAACATACATTTACTTTCTCGCCTGCCCGCTCTGTAAAAAGCGAAATTCCGGAGGCAAGCGCAACAAAGAAAATATACCCGGCCAAGACGTTTTTTGCGTGTCACAATTAGAGCTACCTCGATTGTAGTTATTCGAACATAAGTTCATAATCCCAGGGTATAGGAAACGTCAATCCTCGCCTTCGCCAAAACCTCCCGATAAACATCGTCAAAGGGCGCGTTCATTTTCTCCGCCGCTTTTTTTACCGATTCAAATTCGGGGGCGATCTTCTTCCCCCCGTTTGGAAGACCGGCGATCTTCACCTCTATCATCCCGTATTTTGTTTTCACCTTTTTTATCACGCGGGGAAGGGAGACGCGGCTTACATGGTTTTGCCGGATGCCAAGCGTGGTTGTGTGCGCGAAAAGAATATCGCGCATCGCGGCGCCGTTTTTGAGGCCCGACAAAACGGTCAGCGTTATTCCCGGCCTTCCCTTTTTCATCTGGACAGGGGTGAGCGTCACGTCAAGGGCGCCAGCGGCAAACAAAAGCTCGGTAACGACCGAATACCTCTCCGGGTTCATGTCGTCAATATTTGTGGCCAGCTCAAGCAACGTTTCTCCTTTAACGTTGTCCTCAGCCTCGCCGATAAAAACCCGCATGATGTTAGGCCAATGGTCGAAGTCATATCCACCCGCTCCCGTCCCCACCTTTTCGCAGGTCATAAAAGGTTGTGGCCCGAAGGATGTCGCCATCGCCTTGATAATCGCGGCGCCTGTGGGGGATGTTAATTCCTTTTGCGGGCCGCCCGCATATGTCGGGATTCCTTTAAGCAAAAGAGCCGTCGCCGGGGCTGGAACCGGCAGAACGCCGTGGCTTGTTTTTATCGAGCCGGAGCCAATGTTCACCGGGGAAGAGCTGACAAGCCCGATATCCATCTGGTCAAAACAGATAGCCGCTCCCACTATATCCACGATGGAATCGACCGCGCCAACCTCGTGGAAATGGACTTTGTCTATGGCGACGTTATGAACTTTTGATTCAGCTTTCGCTATCCGCTCGAAGATAAGGAGCGCTGTTTCTTTCACGCCCGCCACCAGCTTGCTTTTTTCGATAACCTTTACGATATCTTTATATCGCCGATCTCTGGCCGGCATCGTTTTTTTTATCCGGACGGTCGCCTTTGTCCCCGTGATTCCGCATTTCATCACTTTTTTGGCCGACAGGGTGTATCCATCCACCTTTAGTTTCTCAAGCTCACCGCGAAGCTTGCCGATGGGCATCCCGGCGTCTATAAACGCTCCCAGGGTCATATCCCCGCTTATCCCGGAGAAACAATCGAAATGGATGATTTTCATCGACTAAAACCATACAAAAACCACATGGCAACGTTCATTGACTAAAACTTTCCGGGAGGGAGTTTATCTTGTGCGCCAGGGCGCCGGCGCCGAACCCGTTGTCTATGTTCATCACCGCCACACCGGCCGAACAGGAGTTGAGCATCGCAAGCAATGCCGACACGCCGCCAAAGGAAGCGCCGTAACCGACAGAGGTCGGGACCGCCACCACAGGGCGGCTGACCAGCCCCCCCACCACAGAGGCGAGCGCCCCATCCATCCCGGCGGTGACCACTATCACCCTCGCTTTTTTAAATTTGCCGGAATGCTCGAACAATCGATGTATCCCTGCCACCCCCACGTCATACACCGTCACCACCTTCGAGCCCATCACGTCGGCGGTGATGGCCGCCTCCTCGGCCACAGGGATGTCCGACGTCCCGGCCGACAGCACCAGAACGTATCCGATTCGTTTCCGCCTTTTTTGTTCGATCACTATCGCTCCGCAGCGTTCGTGAAAAACAGCTTTGGGAGCGAATTTTTTTATTTTCAGATAAACAGGTTTCGTCGCGCGGGTGGCGAGGGCCGTTTGTTTCGAGGCGACAATCTTTTTTACAATGGCGACGATCTCCCTTTCGGTTTTCCCTTCGCAATAAACGACCTCCGGGAACCCTTGGCGCAGGCTTCTGTGATGGTCGATAGTGGCAAACCCCATGTTCTCGGTCGGGAAAGATTTCAGCTTATCGAGAGCCTCTTCGGGGGTGATTTTATTTTCGTAAAGGCTTATGACTATTTTTTCGAGGTTACGTCTTTGCATTGTGCGGCGATTATTTATTGTTAAGTTTTAGAATTCGCTGTCCAGGCTTGGGGACAAAAGGTCTTCCACCGCTTTTTTCAGCTCTTTTCCTTCGTACAAAAGGTTATAGACCTCCCGTGTGATCGGCATATTGACCCCATGTTTTTCCGCCAGACGATGGATCGATAACGCGGTTGTCACCCCTTCGGCGACGGCGGTCATCGATCTGGTGATCTCTTCAATTTTTTCCCCTTTTCCAAGGCGCATGCCAACGGTTCGGTTGCGCGACAGGTCACCCGTGCAGGTGAGGACAAGGTCCCCCATCCCCGATAATCCGGCAAAGGTTCTTTCGTCCGCCCCCATCGCCATGCCCAGCCGCGTTATCTCCACCAGGCCGCGTGTGATGAGGAACGCGCGGGAATTGTGGCCGAAACCCAATCCGTCGGAAATTCCGGCCGCGATGGCGATCACGTTTTTGGCGGCGCCGCCAAGCTCCACGCCGATGACGTCGCCATGCGTGTATAAACGGAAATAGGGGCCAGTGATGGTTTCCTGGGCCATCTGCGCGGCGGCTTCATCTTTAGAGGCAATCGTTGCGGCGCTGGGAACCTTTGCCACCAGCTCTTTGGCGAAAGTGGGCCCCGAAAGGGAGCAATGCCTGCGAGCTATATTTCCCGGCATTATATCTTCTATGACTTCGGCCGGCAGGGCCAGCGTATCAGTCTCTATCCCTTTGGTGGCTGTTGTGATTATCATATCCTCCCCAATCACCTTCGCCAGCTCTTTAAACACTGAACGCATGAATTTGGAAGGCACAACGAAAATGACAACGGCGCATCCCTCCAGAGCTTCGGCCATGCTGGTGGTGGCGGAAATTTCGCCGGGCAGTTTCACATCCGGAAGATAGGGGATGTTTACCGAATTATTGTTTATAGAGTCGACCACCTCGTTTTCGAACGCCCAGATCCTGACCCTGGTTTTCTTTTGCGCGATAGAGTGGGCAAGGGCGGTTCCCCAGGCGCCAGCTCCTATAACCGCCACCGGCCTTGCGTCAGTCATCAGATATTTTCCTCAAGTTTAACCCCCGCTCATTATACATTTCCAGATAGCTTTATTGACACCATATTTTATTCCGGCGTCGGGTGGAGAAATGAAAGCGGGGCCGGGATATGTTGGCCCAAGGGGGGGGGCCGCCATATGGCGCTCGCCTGTGGCCTATGCGCCCCCCGCGATATCATCCATTATCCTGACGATGTCATCGACCCGGTGGGCATATGTGTGGTGTTGAAGGACGACTGCTCTCCCCCTTTTGGCGATACGCTCCCGCTCGTCGTGGTTTTCGATATAATATTCGGCGATCCGGGCTATATTGTCATCGTTATATATCACCAGGCTTTTACGGTCTTTAAAAAATTCGTCCATTCCGTCCGCCCGATCCGTGAGGAGCATACTGCCGGAACAAAGCGCCTCGAAAACGCGCATGTTCAAATCGTCCAGGATGGCATTGTTGAACACAATGCGAGACTCGCAAAACAGCCGGGCCATATCTTTCAGGAATGCGCGTTCATAACGAACATCCACAACCTCCGCCAGCTTTTGTAGCAACATGACGCGCCGCTCGTCCGTTAAAGACCCCACAAACCCCACGTCATATTTTTTATCCGCCGGCGCCTTGCCATGAATCGCCGGGTCGCACGCAAGGGGGAGCCATCGGACATCCTTTATTCCTCTTTTTTGAAACTCGGGGATATATTTTCGTTGCGCCAGAAAAACAACGTCGAAGCCCCGGGCCGCCTCCAGGTCCCGCTCGAAATGAATATGTGTGTCGATAAGATAGGCCGCTTTGGGGCATGCCAGCTTTTCCAGGTTGTCCGGCGCCTTGCCAAGCCCTGTTTCAAACCAGATAAAAAAATCTGGCTCAAATCCATCAGGCGTTTTTTCGAGCATAAAATTAATATCCAAAGTGAGGTCTGGCGTGTCGATGTCGTGGGTTTTCGCTTTTTCCTGCAGGTTTTGAAGGTTCCAGGCCTCTATGATGGAGCTCGTGAGCTTGCACCCCGCGGTGATAACGTTATGCTTTTCCCTGAAGGCGCGGTCGAAATAGGCGGCGGCTGTGGCCGGGTATGATGTGTAGGACAAGATCACGTTTTTCCCGCCAGCCTTTATAGGGGGCGGCTTTGGCTTGGCTGTCGCCGATGCTTTTGCCGGAGGGAAAACATTGTGGGGCTCCCCGGGGTAGGAGCTATACGCCAGATCTATGGCCCTTTCCCATTTTTCAAGATAGGCGGTCATGGGGAACAGGCGCTCGACAGTTCGCCTTCCCTCCTCCCCTGTTTTTTTTGCCAGCTCGATATCGTCCAGAAGTTTTATAACCCGTTCCCTGATCCCTTCGGCCGTGTGGTGAACAAATCCATCCACGCCATCGGTTATGGGGCAGGTGGGGTTGGCCATGGAAACCACAGGGCATCCGGTGGCCATCGCTTCAAGCGTCGCAAGATTATAACCATCCTCCCAAGGCGGCATCGAAGTGTTTAAAAAGAGGCGGGATGCCCGATAGGCTTGCTTGAGGTCTTCCCATCCTTTGGAAACCCCGCATCCGGGGATATCCGGGTTTTCACCCAAAATCAAGCTGGGCAGACCTTTTAAAACCACCTCTTGTAGCGAGTATCCGGTCATAAGGTCGCGCGCTTTCATGCTGTTTCCCACCCGCAAGGCTCTTCTCTCTTTTCCGGTGTAGCCGCCGTACATGGATGCGTCGATTCCAGGCATGATGATGTCGCCCGTGAGGCCCCAGTCGAACCTTTTTGTTTGTGAAATGAAAACGCAATATACCTGCGAGACCAGGGCGGTGACATTTTCGCGATAGCCGTCGACGGCGTCTATGTCGCCGCCGAGTTTGGCTTCGGTGGAGAGCTTGTTGTGGAACACCAGAATTTTTGGCAGTTTAAACCGGGCCGCCATGACAATGTCTTTCACGTTATGGGCCAGTAGCAGGTCGTAATAACCTGTTTCCATCAGGCGTTCCCGCGCATTTTCTTTTGTGATTGTTTTCACGTTCGGGGGGAGGGGGCGCATGGCCTTGTCCCAGGCGCCTAAAGCGCTTGAATCGAGATTGGGCGGGGCGACCTCGAAATCGTGGTCGAGCCTGGCGAGCATCGACAGATAGGGTGTGTGCCAGTTGAAAGTCAGAATTTTCACCGGTTTTCGGCCCCCATCATGTTTTTAAAATATCCCCGATTTCCGAAGGGTATTTTGAATGGTTTTCCACTGCTGTTTCAAGGAATGTCTTTCCACGGTTTTGAGGTAGGCGTTTCGGGCGATAGCTTTGCGCTCTTCCGGATGGGCAAGGTAATGTCTGGCGAGCTCTGCGGCCTCCTCAGGGGTATGATAGCAGGCAAAATCTTTCCCGATCTCGAAGGCGCCATCGCTTTCGTATGCTTCCCTGTAATCGGCCAGGATAAAACCTCTGCACGCCGATATTTCAAAAAACCGTGTTCCAAACGTATTCTGATCGCCAAGCCTGGCTTTTATAATGTTAATCTTGCTGTTGGAATATATCAGCGGGGCCGCCGAGTGGTTATCAAAGTCTCCGCGATAAATTGCGCCGGTGCCGATATTGTTTTCCCACCCTTTATCGCCCCACACGTTTATTTCCATCCCGGCCAATGCGCCGATAACCGAGGACCTTTGCCTCGCCTCTATTTCCTGCCCCAACGCCGTCAAAATATCAGATCTCGATTTTCCGATAAAGCCTGGCGGATCCCCGCCGCCCGCAAATTCACTCCACAGTTCGGGGAGTAGCCATCTGGTGAGATCTGTTGTCTGCTTTTCGAAAATCAATCCGAATATGCGTATCCACTTGAAAACCTCATTTTTTTCCTGGCTATCATATTCCTTGCTCATCAAGCGCGTTTTCAGGTGGGTCAAAATTTTTGTGTATTCATTTTCCCTGTGCGACTCTCCCGCAAAACTTATGTCGGCGGCCTGTTTTTCGTCCTGTCGCCCAGGTCTAAACCGATCTATCGCCACCCCGACAGGAAGATGGCGAACATTTCCGGCTCCCGGACTTTTGAAATATTTTTCGTCTTTTTGCCGGGAATGGAATATAAATGTCGAGGCCGCGAAGTCCTCCCCCTTAAGCTTTGTGTCGGCGGCGGCGCCGATCACCCAGGAGGCGTATGGTATGGCAAGCTGGCCAAGGGTTTGCGATAGTTTTGGATAGAAGCCAAAGGTAAACACAAGGGAGGGCCCGATTTCCCCCAGCCGTCTTTCCATCGGATAACCGATTTCCCGCTTCGGGTCCAAAGGAAGATGGTAGACAGCGTGCCCCATGCTTTCCAATATTCTGGCGGAGTCTTCCATCATCTGCGAGCCTCCCATGGTCACCACCTTGCGGGCTCCCTCCTTCGCGGTTTTCACATAGGATTGTTTTTCGAAAGGGAATGGATACAGGCTTTCGGGATCCGCCGGCAAAGGGGCGCCGGGCAGAAGCTCCGCCAGCTTTTTAAACGCCGCCGCGGCCACATCGTTCACCCCCGTTTCCATTGCGACCCTGGCGCGGGCGGCAACCTCCTTGCAAAGCCATTCGCTTCTTTTGCGCCTGAAGTTATATGACGGGGCGCGGCCATCCGGCGTTTTTTCTATTATCGCGTAGAACGACCAGAGGTGTTGGCTTACGCCTGTCTCGACAAGTGTAAGATCGGCCATTTCGTCGACAATTTTTTTTAATGAGGAACGGGTGAATGGATGCTTATGCGTCTTGTCCGCGCTCATAGTATCAAAAGCGTCGTCGTCGGGCAAAACAAGGCCCATCACCCCGCCCGGTTTCAACACCCGTCGCCACTCGGCAAGGGTTTTCACCGGGTCGTCATAATGTTCCAGGTTGTGGCGGGCGATAACATAATCAAGCTCACCCTCCCCGAACATGTCAAGCCTGTCACCGCTAGCCATAATATCGGCTTGGGAAACAAGCCCTTTCTGGCTTGCCACATCTCCTTTTTCACCCGGCGCAATGATGTCCACTCCTATGCAATCGGGATGTGTTTTGGCGGAGCCGCACCCGACGTCTATCCCTTTGCCGGAAACTATCGGAGCCACAACCATCAGCTCGGGGTTCAGATGCTGGTGAGTGTTTCTTATCATTTTAGCGCCAAGCTTGATCAGCAGTAGCGCATCGTTATGGTTTTTATTCACATGGGCTGTCTCCAGCCAATCCATAAACGCATCTCCCGTAAGCCCCATCTGATATTGGCAGATGCCCCGCAAAAACCAGATCTCTCCATATCCATCGAATTTCATCAAGGCGTTGGTAAATTCAATATTGGCCTCGAAATATTGCTTTTGCGACAACAGTATTTTCCCTCGAAGGTAATCAAAATCAAAACTTTCCGATTTGTGTTTTAACGCTTCAACGAAAGCTCTTTCCATCTCCCCTTTATTAATGGCTGTTACAAGCTCTTCAAGGAGGGTTGCCGTATCACTGTTTATCGCTTCGGGCAGGACAGGGATATCGGAAAAATCGGCCGGCAACGCGATGAAATTATCGACCAGCGTCGCCATCAAACCGGGGGCCTGGGCTATGGTTACGTTTAAATCGTCCATTTCATTTTTAGCCTACTCGTTCCAGCAAACGAGGCCAGGCTCTATTCTGCCAAAAAGGTCGGGATGGTTGGGTAACACGCGGATCGAATAGCCATATCTGCCACTTTCCGTCAGCGGGACGCTTCCTTTAAACAAAGCCTTGCCCTCTTCCATTTTTTCGAAAACCATTGGCGCCGGTTTACCATCCACCAGAGAGCTGTTGGCGTCCAGTGAACCGTAATAGACCTCCACCTTAAGATCTTCCGGTTTGAGGGCCCCCGTATGCACATAGGCCGAAACTTCCAGCATACGCCCCACAAGATGATCCTCCTCGCCTCCCGCCTCGGTGATCTCCCCCACAGATACATTGCTCCACTCATCTTCGACCATTTTTTTCCATTCGGAAAGCGCCTTTACCCTTTTCCCTCCATCCTCCGAAAGCTCGCGGGACCGGATGGCGCAGGGTATATAGAAAAACTGGGTATAATTTCTTACCATTCGGTTTGTGTTGAAAACGGCGTTAAGATTTGAAAGGGAGCTTTTCATCATTTTGATCCAGCCTCTTGGCATGTCGTCTTTTCCGCGATCATAGAAAAGAGGCGCCAGCTCTTTTTCCAGAAGATCATAAACCATGCGCGATTCTATCAGGTCCTGCTCGTCATGATCCTCGTAATCCTCTCCACCCCCGATAGCCCAGCCCGTATCCACCTTGTATCCTTCACACCACCAACCATCCAGCACAGACATGTTTAAAGCGCCGTTGGCAGACGCCTTCATGCCGGAAGTGCCGGAAGCCTCCATGGGGCGGCGCGGAGTGTTCAGCCACACATCAACCCCCTGCACCATGCTTCGGGCCACGTTTATGTCGTAATCCTCAATAAATACTATGTGGCTTTTAAGCTCATCATCGCGAATCCAGTGGATTATGTTTTGTATCAGTCTTTTCCCCTCCTGATCGCGGGGATGGGCCTTCCCGGCCAGAACTATCTGGATGGGGCGCTCCTTGTTGCAAAGGATAGATTTCAGCCGGTCGATATCCATGAAAAGGAGATTCCCCCGCTTGTAGGCCGCGAACCTTCTGGCAAACCCGATGGTAAGCGATTCCGGTGAAAGGACTTCGTCGGCCAGGCGGGTCTCCATCGCTGTGGCGCCCCGTTTTTTAAGGGCCAGTTTCAGCCTTTCCCTGGCAAACCCCACAAATCTTTCCCTCCTGCGTTCGTGGGCCCGCCACAATTCGGCGTCGGGTATGTCGTTGATGCGGCGCCACACGGTGTCGTTGGCCGGTTCGTGGATCCAGTGCTGACCAAGATAGCGGTCGAAAAGGTTCCACATATCTTCGGAAAGCCAGGAGCGAATATGCACGCCATTGGTTATGCTTCTGATAGGGACGTCATTTTCGTCCAGTCCTTTATATAAATGGGCCCACAGCTTTTTGGAAACTTCGCTATGAAGCTCCGACACTCCGTTGGTGAAGGCGGAGAGGCGCATGGCAAGCTCCGGCATGGAGAAGGGGGCGTCGTTATCGTGGGTGTTAGACCTGCCTAAAGCCATGAACTCGTTAAAATCGATCTTCAACCCTTTGGTGAATTCGCTGAAATATTTTTGCATAAGTTGCGGGCTGAAAATATCGTTCCCCGCCGGAACAGGTGTGTGGGTCGTAAAAACAGACGACGCGATAATTTTTTCTTTAGCCACTTCAAAAGATATCTCTTCCTTTTCGATCATCCCTCGCATTCTTTCGAGGGTGAGAAAGGCGGAGTGCCCCTCGTTCATATGGAACACATCCGGCTCCACCCCGGCGGCGGTTAAGGCGATAACGCCGCCGATACCCAGCATGATTTCCTGCTTGATTCGCATCTCGATATCGCCGCCATACAACTGGTGGGTTATCTCCCTGTCCTCAGGGCTGTTTTCGTTGGTGTTGCTGTCAAGCAAATACAGGGGGGTCCGCCCCACCTGGGTGCGCCACACCTTTGCCGTAACCATCCGGCCGGGATAGGGAACCTTGATCGTAATTTCGCTCCCCTCGTCATCGCGTTCCGGGAAAATGGACATATTGTAAAAATCGTTGTCCGGGTAAAATTCCTGTTGCCACCCGTCCGGGTTTAAATATTGCTTGAAATAACCCTGGGTATATAAAAGGCCGACCCCCACAAGAGGTAGCCCCAGGTCCGAGGCCGATTTCAGATGATCGCCCGAAAGTATTCCCAACCCGCCGGAATATATAGGGAGCGACTCTGTCAACCCGTACTCCGCGGAGAAATAGGCTATACGTATATCTCCCGTATCCTTTTTATGATTTTTATGAAACCAGAACTTCGATTCCATATAGTTCATAAGGTTATACATGACCCGGTCCATATGCGTGGTGAACCCGTCGTCTTCCGCCAGTTGATCGAGCCTCGACTGGCTTATCTTTCCAAGAAGTTTTACAGGGTTATGATATGTCGACTCCCACAATTCGGCGTCCAGACGGCGCCAGAGCGAAAAAGCGTCCGGGTTCCATGTCCACCACAGGTTTCTTGCAAGGCCCGCCAGGCCCTGGAGCCTCTCGGGTAACGAAGGTTGAATGTTATATTCTCTTATTTTACGCATAATCTAATTAATCTCCGGTTTTCAAGCCGCCTTTTCTGATTGTCTCTATCCAGGGTCAAGCCGGTTCTTCGGCGCGCTCTCCGGGCGATCCACTCAGCCGGAATGTCCATGTCGCCTGGTTTAGCGATTACTTCCTGGTCTTCACCGCAAACCGTTCCTGGTGAAGCATACTATCAGTCTCTATCTCCAATTTCATATCAAGGTCTTGTTCCAGTCTTTCAAGATAATAAGATTCCTCGTGGAACAGCAAATCGGCCACACCCGGCGACACAACGCACACCATTGTCCGCGAAGAGTCAAGATCCCTCGCCACCCGCCGGATTTCCCGGTACAGCTCGTACAGCACAGTCGCCGAAGACTTTATCACCCCCCGCCCTTCGCAGTATGGGCACATCGTCGTCAACGTTTGTAGTAGCGATTCGCGAACGCGCTTGCGCGTCATCTCCACGAGGCCAAGCTCCGATATTCTGAGGATGTTCACCCGCGCCCGGTCATTTTTCAGCGCCTGGTCCAGGGAGAAATATACTTTTTCCCTGTTCTCGTCCTTTTCCATATCGATAAAATCTATGATGATGATTCCGCCGATGTTGCGAAGGCGAAGCTGATAGACAATTTCTTTCACAGCCTCCAGGTTCGTTATTAATATGGTCTCTTCAAGGCTGTGTTTACCGACGAATTTCCCGGTATTAACGTCGATCGTGGTGAGCGCTTCTGTCTGGTCTAGCACTATGTATCCGCCAGACCTAAGCCACACCTTCCGGTGCAGGGCGCGCTCTATCTCTATTTCCAGGCCATATCTGTCGAACACCGGCTCCTCCCCCTCGTAATACGAAAGTTTGCTCACCACTTCCGGCAAATACGACTGGCAGAACGAAACAACGCTGTTGAATTCATCCTTGTCGTCGATAACTATGCTTTCTATGTCGCTGTTATAAAGATCGCGGATAGATTTTTGAATCAAGCCGAAATCTTCATATACGAGGCTGGGAGTGGAGGCGGAGCTGAATTGGCCGCTTATGGTTTCCCACAGCCTGGCGAGAAACTCCACATCATGGGCAAGATCCCCCTCCTCTTTTCCTTCGGCGGCGGTGCGGACTATGTATCCGGAGCCGTTTTTTTTGATATTGAGCATTATCTCTTTTAATCTCTTTTTCTCCTCTTCCCCTTCGATCCTGCGGGAGACGCCGATCTGGTCGGCCGTCGGCATGAAAACAAGATATCGCCCCGGCAAGGTTATATAGCTTGTGATTCTGGCGCCTTTGGTCCCGATAGGGTCTTTGGAAACCTGCACCATTATCTCCTGCCCTTCCTGCAGGATATTTTCTATCTGGGCATGGTCGTGGCGCTGGATGTCCTGATCGATCTCGTCGCATTCCGCCCCGGGCATCTCCTCGTCGCCGGAGATCAGGCTACCGGCCATGTGGTTGAAGGATTGATCGACGTCTGACACATAAAGGAACCCGGCTTTTGAAAGGCCAATATCGACAAAGGCGACCTGCATTCCCGGCAGAACTTTGGTGACAGTCCCTTTATAGATATTCCCGACAATGTTCTGGTCGCGGGTCAGCTCCAGGAAAAGCTCGGCTATAGCGCCGTTTTCAATAAGGGCCACCCTCCGCTCGCGGGAGGTTATGTTGCATATTATATTAGATACCATAGATCAACAAAATCATGTTATTACGTTTGTCAGGGTACGATTTTAACACAGTCAGGCGTCCAGGCTATGATTTACATTAAAACAGGGGAGAAACAGGATATGACGGTTTTTACAACCTCTTTTACGGCTCAAAGCAAAGGATTCTCGGACATTATCGACATCACCGGGGAGGTGGCAAACGCAGTGGCGCGGCGCGGCCAAATGGAGGGGTTCTCACTGGTTTTTGTTCCCGGATCGACCGCCGGGATAACCACTATAGAATACGAATCTGGTGTGGTGAGTGACCTTGAAGGGGCCATAGAGCGGCTGGCTCCGGCCGATATACACTATCATCACGATGCCAGATGGGGCGACGGGAACGGCTTTTCCCATGTTCGCGCGGCGCTCCTTGGGGCGTCGTTCACGGCTCCATTCGAAGGCGGCCGCCTGCTCCTTGGGACATGGCAACAGATTGTATTGATCGATTTTGACAATAAGCCGAGGCAAAGGGAGGTGATTATACAGATACACGGGGAGTGAGGGAAACCAACACGCATCTTCAACAAAATGTAGGTCAAATATGCAGATAAATCATATACTCCACCTTGATATTCGTTCCTAATATGCGCATACTGGGAATGCTGACGAAGGAGATTTATTATGTCCAAAACACGTATTAATGTAAGCCTCGACCAGGACCTGGCCGATTTCGCCAAGCTCTTCGCCGCTGAAAATCGCACATCGGTCGCGGATATGGTCACCCAATACCTGCTTACCTTAAAGCGCCGGGCAGAGGGGGAGCAGATGGAAAATATTCTGGCCCATCCCGCTTTTTCAGAAGCAATGAAAGAGGCTCAGGCAAGGCTACGCGCTGGAGCCGCAGAGTGGCATTCATACGATGAGATTTTCGAAGATTGATAGAGGGCCGGTTTGAAACTGCTTTTCTGAAGGCCGTTGGGAAACACGCCTCAATCAAGAAGCAGGTCAGAAAAAAAGTCGATATGATAATCGAAAACCCGATCACCATAGGAGAGCCGCTCAAGGGTAACTGGCAGGGGTTTTATTCAAGCCCGGTGAAACGCAATTTCATCATCATTTATCTCTACTGCGAGGTCTGCCGAAAAAAAGGGGACGATACTACAGTTGCCTGTTCCGATTGCAGGGATACATCGGATAAGACCATCAAGTTTGTGTTGTTGGGACCGCATGATAAGGCATAAGGGATATAGGCAAGGCGGAATCAGCCATACGCAAGATTAAAGTTTCTTTCCGGTAGGTGTGTTCGCTGGAATCATTGAAGCGTTGAGACATGCTGGATATGCATCATATCTGCTGGTGATTCGCCACACTGTATAAATCAAACCCGGAAGTATAAGAAAAAGCCACAGGAAAATTTCAATTAGAAAACTTCCTTTTACTATGCTTTTCGGGTGCCCCTTTGTACCACACACTGTGCGGACATACCCTGTTTTCGCCATATTACCTTCTTGTATCTATATGCTTGGTATGAATCTTACAGGGGGGTAGCGCTGTCAATGCGAAAATATCCATGCGAAAATATCCAAGCTAGACAGCCAAGCTTGTCTTCCCATAGCGGTGTATGCGATAATTATGCGCCTTTAAGATGGCATACAATTTAAAATATCAACCATAGAAAACTGTAAAGAATTAACGATATGGCTAAAAAACAGATAAAAGTCACCGAACTCGTGTTGCGAGACGCGCATCAATCCCTCCTTGCCACCAGGATGAAGACCGAGCATATGCTCCCGATCATTGAAAAACTCGACAACGTCGGCTTTTGGTCTTTGGAGATGTGGGGCGGGGCGACGTTCGATTCGTGCATACGGTTTTTAAATGAAGACCCGTGGGAGAGGGTGCGCGTTCTTAAAAAAGCGGCGCCCAAAACCCCTTTCCAGATGCTTCTCAGGGGGCAGAACCTTGTGGGATACCGCCATTACGCCGATGACCTGGTGGAAAAATTCGTCGATCTTTCGGCGGAGGCCGGGATAGACATATTCCGCATTTTCGATGCGTTAAACGATCTGCGCAACCTTGAAGCCTCGATCAAAAGCGTCAAAAGAAACGGCAAACACGCCCAGGGAACCATCAGCTACACGGTAAGCCCGGTTCATAACACCCAGTTATTTATCGATCTTGCAAAAAAACTTGAGGATATGGGGTCGGACTCGGTTTGCATCAAGGATATGGCGGGTCTGCTTGCTCCCTGGGCGGCGTATGATCTTATCACCGCGATTAAAAAAGAGGTCAAAGTCCCCATCCATCTCCACACCCACACAACGTCGGGATTTGCGCTGATGACAATTGTGAAAGCGATAGAGGCCGGGATCGACATTATCGATACGGCGATATCCTCCCTCTCGATGGGCACAAGCCACAGCCCGACAGAGACTGTTGTGGCGGCCCTTGAAGGGACAGATTACGACACAGGGATCAAGCTCGACGATCTTATGGATATCGGTAAATATTTCGAGGAGGTCCGCAAGGAATATTCCGCCTTTATGTCGGCTTTCACCGGGGTGGATGTGAACATATTGAAATCGCAGGTGCCTGGGGGGATGATATCCAACCTGGAGTCGCAGTTGAAACAGCAAAACGCATATGACAGATTGCCCGAGGTGATGGAGGAACTGCCCCGGGTCCGTAAAGACATGGGCTACCCCCCGCTTGTCACCCCGACTTCGCAGATAGTCGGCACCCAGGCGGTGCTGAACGTTTTGATGGGGCGCTACAAAACTATTTCGAAAGAGGCCCAGGGGGTGATCGAAGGTAAATACGGCAAGCTCCCCGGCCCGGTGGACCCTGAGCTACGGGAAAAAGTGTGCGGCGACAAGGAATGCATCACGGTGCGTCCCGCCGACCTGCTGGAGCCTGAATGGGAGAAACTGAAAGAAGAGGTGAAGGATAAGGCGACTAAAGATGAAGACATAATCATTTTTGCCCTTTTCCCGCAGG
>UOGE01000027.1_pt1 | contig 48303 bp, 54 predicted proteins | sample 1989811 | NCBI WGS metagenome assembly UOGE01 (sample SAMEA4712198, study PRJEB27164) | hydrothermal vent metagenome | biome: marine basaltic hydrothermal vent biome; feature: marine hydrothermal vent; material: mineral | place: Pacific Ocean | collected 2011-06-14/2011-07-23 | depth 1691 m | reverse complement strand
CGCTTTTGGTGAAGCGCTAAAAACCGGGCCGGAGTTTTGGCTTAACCTGCAACGGGATTGGGATTTGTGGAACGCCAGGGCGAAACATAAAAAAATCAGGCCTTTGGCGAAAGTGTAGCGCTTTCCAAATCTGATGATAAAATGCCACAATGAAACTTTTTTATCGATTGCGCATATACACCCTTCCTTTCCTCGCCATCGCCATTTCCTCGTTTTTCTTCATTTCCGATGTCGCCCAATCGAGAGGCAAGCTGATACTGATCGACAGGGCCACAGAGCTTAAGATGGGCGAAGAGGCGTATAAGGAGATACTTTCGAAGGCCGTCCTGTCCACGGATTCCAGGCTGACCGGGGCGATCCGCAGTGTGGGAGGGAAAATAGCCCGGGTGGCCAGCGAGCCAAAGTTCAACTGGGAGTTCAACCTGATCGAAGAGGTAAAACCAAACGCATTTTGCCTCCCCGGAGGGAAGGTGGGGGTGAACACCGGTATATTGCCAATAGCCAAGACCGAGGCCGGCCTGGCCGCGGTTATGGGGCACGAGGTGGCCCATGCCATCGCGCGGCACGGGGCGGAGAGGATGAGCCACTCCCTGCTTATTAATTTCATCGGTAATGTGTTTATGAACCGGTCACCGAAATATAAACGGAACAGGAAGCTCTATAGCGCCGCCTATGGCTTTGGAGCCGCTGTGATTGTGACGCTCCCATTCTCCCGAAAGCACGAGTTGGAGGCGGACGACATGGGGCTTATCTATATGGCCAAAGCGGGGTACGACCCCAGGGAGGCGAAAAAATTCTGGATCAGGTTCGCCAAATATGGAAAAAACAATAGAGAATCGGATGTGCTTTCGTTTTTGTCGACCCACCCGCCCGATTCCGAAAGAATAGCCAGGATAGAAAAACTTTTGCCAAAAGCCCTTGAAGTGTATGAAAAATCGGCAAAAATTGGCGCTGGAACGCCGCTGTTATAGTTTTAATAAAAAAACTTGCCTGTTTTTGGACTTATGTCCATCTATTCTCGACTGCCCGCCTTGACATGCCCACGTCACAGGCATAATATTAGTATAGAGAAAGATATTTTTTTGAGGTGAGCCATGGCTATTTCAGTGGTGAACGATAACGGTAGCGTTGCCCGGGAGGCGAGGAATTTACGCACCCCTCCAACTGCGCCCCCTGAAGGCGCAGATAACCAGAACCGGGCGCCAGAAGCGCAAGCCCCCGCCGCTGAAGCGCAAAACAATCAGATCGCCACCGAGACAGATACTAATGCGTCTGTGGTGATTCGCCGACTTACTCCTTTAGACGTTGTTGAAAGAAATAACGCCCCCGATATCGAGCCTGTGCCACAACAGGTGAACGTGCCTGACCCTTTCACAAACCTCATACCTGATGGTGAAAGCCCTGTGCTTCAGGCTCAGATTGCGCGGCTGGCGCCAGACTCCCCGGAAAACGGCCCTGCACAGGCCGCAGTGAACGCGGTTCGCACAGAAACGCAAAGCGCGGCGCCTGAACCTCCGCAAAACGGGGTGGAAGCCGTGGCGGCAGCGACAGCAGAGACTGGAACACAAGCCGTGGAATCACAGGTTACGGAGCCACAGGTCACACAGCCGACAGAGCCACAGCCAACAGAGCCACAGCCGACGGAACCTGCCGCTAATGCGGGAGGCGTAGCCGCGGCGTCCGCGGCGAACAATACAGCCGAAAGGGTTCAGCAGGCCGAGGGCGACGGGCAGGAGAGGAACAACCCCATCGCCGAACAAGAAATCGGCGGCACGGTTAACATCGCTGTATAGCCGCAAACCATAGACCGCAAAGCCGGGCCCAGCATCTTGGTGGCGCCAGGGCAAGCGGCGGGCGATTCCACGGGGAATGTCATATGGTGGTTAGCGGCCAGAAATATATGTAAAAAGTCGGGACGGCGGATCTTCGTCCGCCTAGTTCGCCCTTTGAAGTGATGGAATCACATTAGACACCACAAAACGAAACATATATGTTTTCCACTCCCCTTTAATTTTGATTGGCAGGTCAATGCCTATCTCATTCCCCCGGTTTTTCAGCGCGTCTTTATCCATAAGGTTAAACAAGGGATACACATACCATGTCCACTCTTCAAGCTTTTTTACATTCGCTATCGGAGCCACAAAATCGACGAGGCTCGCCCCCGGGGCCAAAGTTGTGGGGTCCGGGTTCGTTTGTTTTGTGCTGAAGATCGAATCCTTATTGGCAAGTTTATGCCTTAATTGGTCGACATTTATAAAAGCGGCTTTGCCCCAATCTATAGTTATATCCTCATCGGTGCGGTTTTTTATTTGAAAGTGAATTTTTTTCGCGTCTATCCAGAACAGCGCCTCAATATTCTCATCGGCGAAATATTTTTCGCTGGAGACTGTTGGGCCTGTCATCCTGTAGACGTTCTGATATCTGTATGGTAAAAATTCGGCGCAGGCCCCCATAAAAAAAAGAATGGTCACAAACACAAAGGCCAAAGATGCCCTCGATTTTGTTTTGATCATTATCTTTTGGCTTTCCTGATGCTTTCCATCAAGCCCTCTGTCACGGGGGTCACTTCCCCGACATTTTTTCCATACGCGTCCGCCCCGATCTCATCGGCGAAACTTTTGGTCACGACAGCTCCCCCCACCATAACCTTGTAGGGGAGGTTCTTCGCCTTGATCTCCTCTATAACCACTTTCATCTGCATCATCGTGGTGGTCATAAGGGCCGAAAGAGCGATGATATCCGCATTGTTCTCTTTTGCGGCCATAAGTATGTTTTCCATAGGGACGTTTTTACCGAGATCCACAACGTTGAACCCGAAGTTAGAAAGCATCGTCACGCAAACGTTCTTTCCGATGTCATGAATATCCCCCTTAACTGTCGCAAAAATTATGTTTCCTTTTTTTTCCGCCAGTTTTCTCTCTTTCTTCAGAATCGGGTCCAGCACCGCCACCGCGCGCTTCATGGAGTCCGCCGCCGCCACAAGATGCGGGATAAATTTCTTTCGCTGGGCGAAAAGATCCCCAAGCTGGCGAATGGCGGGGGTCAACACTTCCACAAACAGCTTCATCGCTTCATGCCCCTCGTCGAGGGCCTGCTGGGTTAGTCCGGCGATGGTCTCCCTGTCCCCTTCCAGCACAGCTTCGGACATTTTTTCCAGGGTCGTTTTTTCCGCCGCGCTCTTTTTTTCCTTTCCATCCTGTTGTTCTTGTTCATTCATCATATCGATGAAAACCCGGCACTCCGGGTCGCGCCCGGCAAACAGGGAGGCCGAGGCCACGGTTTTTGTCATCCCTTCGTCATACGGGTTCACAATTGCGGCGTCGAGCCCCGCCCCTATGGCCATGGCCAGGAAGGAGTTATTAATCGATTTTCGTTGCGGCAACCCAAAAGATACGTTCGACACGCCTGCCACCGTTGGGCGCCCGAACTCCCTCTTCACCGTCCGGATGGTCTCAAGTGTCTGCCGCGCCCCCTCCTGCATGGCGGAGACCACCAGCGCAAGGCAATCGAAAATCACCACATCTTTCGATATACCCATATCCTCCAGGCGCCTCAATATTTTCTCCGCTATTTTCACCCGGCCAACCGCGGTTTCAGGGATATCGTCGTCGGCCAGAAGGGCGATAACAGAAGATCCGTATCTCTTTATAAGTGGCGCCACCTCTTCGAGCCGCTCACTCTCCCCGTTTATCGAGTTCACAAGAGCCCTGCCAGGATATACTTTCAGGCCAGCTTCCAGCGCAGATGTGTACGAGCTGTCTATCACCAGAGGAATCGGCACAACGTTTTGAACAGAAATAATAGCCTTTTCCATCGCCGCCGCCTCGTCGATCAGCGGAACACCCACATTAACATCAAGGGCCATGGCCCCCATTTCATACTGTTTACGCGCATCGGCGATGACCATATCCACCCGATTGTCTTTGATCGATTCGGCGAATTTTTTCCGTCCGGTCGGGTTTATTTTCTCCCCGATTTTCACAAAGGGCTGGCCCTCCCCCGCCTCGATGGTCACCATCCTGCTGGTAAAAGACATTCCCCCGACCCGGGAGCGCTCTATCGGGCGGACTCCCTTGAGGCTTTTTGCGATCATCGCGATATATTCCGGGGTGGAGCCGCAACAACCACCCAGTATGTTAGCCCCTGCGGTGACAAAGGATTTAGCGAATCCGGCAAGGGTCTCCATCGGCATTTCAAACACCGTTTGGCCCCCTCTGTTCACCGGCAGGCCGGCGTTTGGCTCCACCGCCACAGGGAGGCTCGTCGCTGTCGCCAGCCGTTCCACAACGCTAACCATCGGTTCGGGCCCGGTGGAGCAGTTTACCGCCACAATATCGACCCTTAGCCCCTCCAGGGTGACCGCCGCGGTGACAGGGTCTGTGCCTGTGTCTGTCACTGCGCCGTCGGCAAATGTCATCGACGCCATCACCGGTATATTCCCCCGGACATCGTTGGCCGCTATCACGGCCGCCTTTATCTCCATCAGGTCGAACATGGTCTCGATGGCGATAAGATCGACCCCTTCCTGGACGAAGACCTCTATCTGCTCCCTGAAGATTTCCACAGCCTCGTCGAAGGAAATATCGCCCGCCGGGGCGAGAATCCCCCCAAGAGGGCCAACATCCCCGCCTATAAAAACGTTTGGCGCGGCTTTCCTTGCGTTGGCCACCGCCGCCTTGTTAATCTCTTTTACCTTGTCCTGGGCGTTGTAATCACCAAGACGGAGCCTGGTGGCCCCGAAGGTGTTGGTGAGGATAATGTCCGACCCGGCCCTGGCATATTGTGCGTGGGCTTCGATAACTGGCGCCCGGTTCTCGATGTTCCAAAGGTCCGGGGCGTGGCCGGGGGGAAGACCCCGGTTTTGAAGCAACGCTCCCATCGACCCGTCCAGGATCAGAATGCGCTTTTTAAGCTCTGAAATTATTGACATTTTTTCTTTACCACCTAATCCATAAAGGGCTAATTGTACATGACAGGCGCCCTAAAAGTAATTGGAATTAAGCGTTTTTATCTATATGGGGGGGAGCCGGGCGCTCATGGGTGAAATTGCCAGACCCTGTCCGTAGTATCCGATTATGGTTACGGTATATTATAATTATGGAGCCACAAGATGAAAATCGTTTTGACCCTGTTGATGGCGGCGATATTGGTCGCCTCCCTTCCCCTCTATTCCAGCGCCGGCCCCCTTGCCATAGCGGACACACCCGATGAAACGGCGCCAGCGCCTGGCGTCCGGCAAAGAGCTCTGAACGGGGTTATCGATATTTTGAGAAGGGAAAATTTCGGCCAGAAGATAAAACAGATTATCGACCAGATATTAAAGCGCGATAAACGCAAACCTGATTCAAAAAAGGAAGATCGCGCAATCCCGGAAAACCATAAAAAACAGAAAGATCGGGCAGTTTATATTTAGCCCGCGGCAAACTCCGGGGCCAGCTCACTCCACTGTTTTTTCCTTTTAAAACGAACTGTGTCGTTTTACACTGGATAAAATGAGTGAATACCTGTTGGATCTCGAGCCGCAAGTACGGCTTGGCGTTTCGTTGTCTGTCTTTTTGATTATGGCCCTATGGGAGGTTCTCTCTCCTCGAAGGGTTCTGGGTAGCTCCAAACTTTTAAGATGGTCATCCAACATCGGCCTTGCTCTGCTGAACACTTTTTTGCTTCGCATCATTTTCCCTGCCGCCGCCGTCGGGATGGCTATCGTGGCCGAGGAGCGAGGGTTTGGCCTGGTAAATAATTTCGATATCCCCTATTGGGTTGCGGTTATAGGTTGCGTCGTTTTTCTCGACTTCGCAATATATGTCCAGCATGTGTTGTTCCACTCTATCCCCGGCTTCTGGAGATTCCACCGCATGCACCATACAGACCTCGATTACGACGTCACCACCGGGGCTCGTTTCCATCCGGTCGAAATAATCGCGTCTATGATTATCAAGCTCGGTGTCGTCTCCATAATCGGCGCTCCACCACTGGCCGTGCTTATATTCGAGACGCTGTTAAACGCCACCGCCATGTTCAACCATTCCAACGTATATATCCCGCTCTCGATAGATAAAACCATCCGGGCGCTGGTCGTCACCCCCGACATGCACAGGGTTCATCACTCTGTCACAAGCCATGAAACCAACTCTAATTTCGGTTTCAACCTTGCCATCTGGGACCGGGCGCTTGGCACATACCTTGACCAGCCGGAAAAAGGACACGACAACATGACCATCGGCATCGACCAGTTCCGCGAATCAAAATTCCTGCGGTTCCATAACATGCTTCTTATTCCTTTTCTGGGCGATGTCACCGGATATGCCATTAACAGGAGACGATTTAAATAAAGAGGCGTGGCGTCAAAATTGTTGATATTATGAGCGTATATGAGAAAACTGTTATATTTTCTTTTGATCCTGGCCGGGGTTGCGGGGCTCATCTTTCAGGCCGATAGCCAGGCGGCGGGCAAAAAAGGGGCTGGCTCTGTCCTTGTCATCACAATCAACGGCGCTATAAATCCTGTCACTTCGGAGCATATCGTGCGGGCTATTAAAAGCGCCAGGGAAGACGCATCGGTGGAAGCTCTGGTGATAGAAATGGACACACCTGGCGGGCTCGACACTTCCATGCGAGAAATTATAAAATCGATGCAGGCATCCACAAAGCCTGTGGTTGTATATGTGGCGCCTTCCGGCTCCCGCGCCGCTTCAGCCGGGGCCTTCATCACCATGGCCGCCCATGTGGCCGCGATGGCCCCCAGCACAAACATCGGCGCCGCCAGCCCTGTGAACATGGGGGGTGGCATGGATAAAACAATGAAAAAAAAGGTCACCAACGACGCGGCGGCCTATATACGCTCTATCGCCGAGGCGCACGGGCGGGACGCGGACTGGGGCGAGAAATTTGTCCGCAAGGGGGCCTCTATCTCCGAATCGGAGGCTTTGAAAAATAACGTGGTGGATATCCTGGCCGAATCCCTGCCGGAACTGTTGCAAAAAATCGACGGCAGAAAAGTTAAAGTATCGGGAGTGGAAAAAGAGATCAAAACCGCCGGGGCCAATATCCGGCGGATTGAAATGACGTGGCGGCAGAAATTTTTCGACGCCATGGCAAACCCGAACGTCGCCTATATCCTTTTCATGCTCGGCTTCTATGGCCTGCTGTTCGAGCTGTACAGCCCCGGGGCTGTTTTGCCGGGGGTTATCGGCGCGATCTGTATTATTCTGGCGTTTTATTCTTTCCAGACGATGCCGATAAACTATGCCGGCGCTTTGCTGATTATCCTTGCGATGGTTTTATTCACGCTGGAGGTGTGGGTGCCCAGCTATGGCGTGCTGTCGATCGGGGGGGTGATCGCCCTGCTGATCGGCTCGCTTATGCTTATCGATTCGCCGGAGGAGTATTTGAAACTGAGCCTGATGGTGGTGATACCTTCAACGCTTCTCACCGCCGGGTTTTTTATGTTCATCATCGGCGCGGCGATGCGGGCGCTAAGAAGAAAAACCGTTATCGGCAAAGAATCGATGATCGGCGGTTGTGGCATGGCCGATTCAGCGATCGCCCCCGGCAAGCCGGGAAAGGTTATTTTTGAAGGGGATATCTGGAACGCCGCCTCCGAATCGGAGACTATTGCGAAAGGAACCGAGGTAATGGTGGAAAGTTCTTCCGGTTTGACGCTCACCGTCAAACCTAAGTGACCGTCACCCGTTTGTTACCACGGAGTCTTGTACAGCCCCACAACAGTTGACGACTTAAACAAAAGCCCCTCCCCTTTCAGATATTCTATTTCAGGCTCTTCCCTGAAATGGCCAACATTGAACACCGTTACGGTGCGGTTGTCATATTCCAGATAAAACAGATTCGCGTTTACAAGGAGCTCCTTAATTGGCTGAAGGGTTAATAAAACATACCCCCCCTTGTCTTCACCTATAAACTTTGTGCGAAAGACCGGGGCGCTTTGCATCACCGCAAGGCTGGCCCCTGTGGTTGCATTGGCGATATTAAGGGTCCCCTCCCTGGCGCAATACAGAACAACAACCTTTTTAAACGATCCTGTATACACGCAACCATCGGGATAGCTATAGGCTCTCATTCCGTCGGACATTCTCCTGGCGCTTTTTAGCGAATGTAAAACTGGTCCCGGCCTGATAACGCTGTCTGTAATCGAAAGCCTGTCTGGTATGGACCAGGCGATTTTCACGGTTGACAGATCCAGAAGAGACGTTCCACCTTCGCCCGTCAGCAGATATTTATGGTCACCCACCATGGCCGCCGGGCTTAGTCCATCAAGCTTCACCACCTCTTTCCCCTCTTTTTGGCTATACACATAGGTTGCCCGCGCCTCCCCATCCCTGGTTTCCACCAGGATGTTCTCCCCCGCGCCGTATATCGCCGTGGGGGTTTCAACCGGCTTCTGGCTCCACACAATCTGGCCGTTATTATCGATGGCGGTGACCAGCCGGCCCGCGATCAGCCGCACACCATCCCCGTACGCGAGAGGGCCGGAGATCAGCTTGCCCCGCAGTTCCACCCGCCACGCCTCTTTGCCATTTTTTTTCCCTATGGCATGCAGGCGTGTCATATCAGCCATCTCCTCAATCGCCATATAATATTTCGCGGCCGATGAACCAGACACCATCTCTATCCCCGGCGCCGGGGAGCTCCAGATGGCCAGACCGGTTGACCTGCCAAGCGCCGTCAATTTCCCATGGGATATGGAGATCACTTGTTCGTCATCAAGCAAAACGGAGTTCTTGCGGGCGCGCTGGCTCCATACGCTTTCAAGGGAGACACTCCCGGGGGGGGTCAGGTTTTGCAAAGTGGAAAATACAATTTTTGTCCCGAAATCATATATCGGCGAATAGTTGTATATCCCGCAGGCGATCATAAGGCCAAGGATGATGGCTCCCGCTTTCTCTTTCATCGGCGCGTTATCGGTCACCACCAGCGCCCCCGATATACGATCGTGCCATCCTCTTTTATATTTGTCCCATATGGCCGGCAGATATCCGAGGGCGGGGGCTATCATTATCAGCGTCAGTAGCAGATAACCGGTTCTCACAATTGTGGATGTCACCGATAATCGCTCTCCCGAAGCGTCGACAACGGTGAGCCCCGCCAGCCGTTGCATCGGCGTTGCGCCCCAGAGGGCCACAGATGTCTGGAAATAGGCGATGAAGCCCGCTATCACCAGCGCCTGGTAAACGATTATCGACGCGGCTGAGCTTCCGGCCGGAAACAATGCCAGCGCCAGCCAGAAAAAGATCGATAGCTCCGCCACGCGTATCGAAGCGCGGGTCATGAATCCGGCAGGGGTATATTCGCCCGAAAAATCGAGAGGAGGATCGCCAGACCGATCCGCTCCTTCGGGCAGGCAACCGCCGCAATATTCCCTCTCTTCAAAATCGAACTGGCACTGGCCGCAAAGAGGTTTGCCGCAAAGGGCGCATCGCCTTATCGCTATGACGCCCTGGTGAACGGCGCATTCCGGGGCGCCACTTATTTCGGCTGTGTGGCTGATGGCCGATTGTTCGTTAATCGGGATAAGATTTTTCTCTTTAATGGCGCGTTCAAAAGCCCGTTTATGGCTTTCTCCAAGCCCACGCAATAAAGCCCGCAGGCCAAACCCCTCCACCATCCGCATGCGTAACGGCGCCACCTCGGCCAGAGCGTTTATGAGCGTTCTTGTATCGGACGAAGATGAATAGATTGTTTTGCTCCCTGGATCTTCAATAAAATCGGGGAAGGCGTTTGATACCGACACCAGGCCTCTCTTCCCTTTAAGGATGGTTACAATTTGCAGATCGCTCTTCCCCATTGCGCTTGAAAACGAGGCGACGGCATACACCTTTTTGGTTTCGCCCACGAAAATCCTTTGATAGGCGCCCGGATAATAGGTTTCGCATAGCCGGTCCATAGCCGGGACAAACCCGCTTTTCCCAAGCTCATCTGTCACGATCCGGAGCCTGTTTTTGTCTATCCCTGGCTCTTTGTCAAGCGATACGGCCACATATCGCAAAACACTCCCCTTATATCTGGGTTTGACCCACGGCCCCCGCGAAACGCGGCGCATAAGAACGCTCCATACGGCGAAAGGGGCGAACATCACCTTCTCGATATAACCCTTGCCTCGGACAATGGCGGCCACCATTCGCTTCATTGGAACGCGCTTCAGGTCGACGGCATACAACGCCTCGCCATGAGGGTCGATGAAAGGCTTTTTCAGAACTGCGCCACAACCATGGCAGTAAGATTCAGGAGCCGAGCTTTTGTTCACAAACCCGCATGTTGGGCAATGCATCTCTATTTTGGTCACAGTATCGCCCTGGAAAGAAAATCATATAGCGCAAGGATCATAAAGGCGGGATAGAACAGATATAATATCCACCCGGTGTAGACAGCCGCGATTATGGCGACAAGGCCAAGCCATCTGGAACGATCAAGTAACGCTGAGAACTTTGGGGGAGCCGCCGCCTTTAAAAGCCACGATCCATCCAAAGGAGGAACCGGGATCAGGTTGAACACTCCTAAAATCAGATTGACCACACTGCCAATGGCCAGGATTTCCAGCCCCACAAACCAGGCCGGAGCGAAGAACCCCTCCCCCACATCCATTGGAAGCGCGAGGTCAAGCGAAAAATAGATTGGCGACCCCGGATAGAGGCTGTTGTGCCATGCGGCAAGCGACACAAAAAGAATAAACATGACGTATGAGAGCGCAAAACTTACAAATGGCCCAGCCCCGGCCACCAGGGCCTGGTCTCTTGGCTGGCGCTCAAGCTTGATCGGATTAAATGGAACCGGCTTCGCCCAGCCAAAGGTGACCCCTGTAAGGGAATAAACTGTGATTGGAACTATCACCGTCCCGAGAAAGGATATATGCCGCACAGGGTTCATCGTGAGCCTGCCCGCCCTGAAGGCCGTATCGTCCCCCGAAAGAAACGCGGCGGCCCCATGCCCCAACTCGTGACAGACAACCCCCATGAAAAGGCTGTAAACAAGTATGGCCACAAGAACAGCGTCGAGGCTTCCGGAATGGCTCACCTGCGCAATATATGCCACGGCAAACAAAACAGGCATAATCACCCAGGCCGAAACGAGAACAGCCGTCGATATATCGGGGTTTTTGGCAAGATTAACCAGCGCATACAGCCGCCCGCGCCGCTTGCTTTTGCCTTCGCTTCCACCTGGTGGGCGCCCCCCCTCCTCTTTTTGCCTTGTTCTGGCGATCGAGATCATCAGCTTCGCCTGATGGGCGTCCGGGTTTATTTCTATTAACCGGTTTAAAAGCTCGATTCCATGAGAATATCTTTTCTGGCCAACAAGGAGCATCGCGGCCTTAAAGAGGGCCTCTTCGTTGCATGGGTTTAAATCGATCGCTCTTTTATATGCGGCGAGGGCGTCGTAGGAGAGGTTGGCCCTGGAACAGGCCGACCCCAGCGACATCAACAGCTCCTCCACTTCCGGGGCCCTGTTTACCGCGGCGCGAAGCCTTGTCACCGCCGCCGCGTGGCGCCCCTCCCGCGAAAGCCGCCTGGCCTCGTCCACCAGCTCGTCCACCGGTTTCCCCCCGGCTGGTTTCTCTTCAGGCTCCGGATCATCGGTCATATCCATCGAAGGGCGCTGGTGGAAAACATTCCCGCATGCGCCGCATCGGACATTTACAGATTCATGGGAATTTGGCGCCTCGGCCACTTCAACCGGGCCGCCGCAATAGGGGCATGGTTTAAAATTATCGTCCATGGAACGAGCTCGTTTTGACAGTTGGCTTTACTCTGGAATTTTATGTTAGGCCCACTTCAAGAGAGATTCAAGACAGCCTGCTTGCATCGGCTGAAAAGGAGACTTTAACTCTGGATTTCGTCCTTCACAGCCACGCGACGAATTCTCTTTTTCTGCAAGGCGTTAGGATCTCGATCCACAAGCTCTATCATAGCCATCGGGGCGCTGTCACCGTTCCTGACGCCGAGTTTAAACACTCTGGTATATCCCCCCGGGCGCTCCTTGTATCTTTCGGAAAAGACGCTGAAAAGCTTGGAAAGAGCATTCTCGCTCTTTACGTAGCTTGCGGCGCGGCGGCGGTCTGCCAGGGTTCCTTTTTTGCCAAGGGTTATCATCCTCTCGGCGATACCCCGAAGCTCCTTGGCTTTTGGCAAAGTCGTGTGGATACGTTCAAACTCCAGAAGCGATGTAACCATGTTGCGGAACATAGCCTTCCTGTGGCTTGGGGTTCTGCCGAAATGTTTTTTCTTTACTAGATGTCTCATCAGTTTTAGTTCGAGTTCACTTGCCCCTGGTCGATCATGGCCAGTTCTTCTTTATACTGCTCCACGTTCATACCGAGGGAAAGGCCCATCTCCGTCAGGATTTCTTTTATTTCGTTAAGTGATTTACGACCAAAATTCCTCGTTTTCAGCATCTCCTGGTCAGATTTTGTCACCAGTTCGTATATGGTTCTGATATCAGCGTTTTTCAGGCAGTTATATGACCTGACCGAAAGCTCCAGTTCCTCCACGCTTTTGCGCAGGTTCGCCGCAATACGAAGCTTATCCTCGTTCACTTTCTTGGTGGCCGGCTCCTGCTCTTCATCGAAGTTTATAAATATCTGCAGGTGATCTTTCAGGTTTTTGGCGGCCTGGGCCACAGCGTCCACCGGTTTGATCGAGCCGTTGGTCTCTACTTCCAGCACAAGCTTGTCAAATTCGGAGGATTGCTCCACCCTTGTTTTCTCCACATGGAAAGTAACTTTTTTCAGCGGGGAGAACACGGCGTCTATCGGAATCATGGCGATATCCCAATCGGGGTCGGAATTACGCTCCGCCGGTGAATATCCTCTGCCAACGCGAACGATCATCTCTATCTTCAGGCTGGCTTTATCATCGGTCAGCGTGGCGATGTGCAGATCTTTATTTAAAATTTCGATCTCTGGCGGCCCTTCGATGGAAGCGGCGGTGACATTGCCCTTGCCGGAAGCTGTCAGGGTTATGACCGAATCTTCTTCAACTTCTTTTCTGATAATCAGCTGTTTGATGTTCAGGATGATTTCAGAAACATCTTCAACCACACCATCAACGGTGGAAAACTCGTGATGCACCCCCTCGAACTTGACCGCCACAACAGCCGACCCAGCAATAGAGGAAAGAAGATGACGGCGCAACGAATTGCCAATCGTAACTCCAAAGCCGCGCTCAAAAGGCTCCGCCACAAACGTAGCGAGCGAATCGGACTGTGATGCTAAATCACTCTCAAGTTTTTTAGGTTTCACCAACCCCTGCCAGGTCGATCTCATCTAGACTCCTTTACAATCATACGATGTTGATTAACAACTGTTATTTTGAATATAGTTCGACTATCAGCTGTTCTTGCACAGTAAGCTGAATTTGATCTCTTTGAGGCTCTTGCTGGACAGACCCCTTTAAAGCGTCCCGATCCAGTAAAAGCCATTCCGGTATCTGATCGTCTGAAACTCTATCCATCGCGGATTTTATAATTTCAAGTTTTCTGCTTTTTTCCACCACTTCCACACTGTCGCCCTTGCGAAGCTGATATGAAGGAATGTCCACTTTCCTGCCATTTACAAGAAAATGCTTATGCCGAATAAGCTGGCGAGCCTGGCTCCTCGACTCCGCAAGGCCAAACCTGTACACAACGTTATCGAGCCGCTTTTCCAGAAGCTTAAGCAGGTTCTCACCGGTGATTCCTTTAATACGATCCGCCCTGCGGAAGTATGTCCGGAACTGCTTTTCCAAAGAGCCGTACACTCTTCTCACCTTTTGCTTCTCGCGAAGCTGGATGCCATACTCTTTCAGCTTGATCCTGGCCTGACCAGCCTGGCCAGGGGGATAACTGCGTTTATCTATTGAGCACTTTTTTGTTATGCATCTTTCCCCTTTCAGGAAAAGTTTCATCCCTTCCCTGCGGCACAACCTGCAAACAGGGCCTGTATACCTAGCCAATTAGCTCTCCTTTTTCCCTATCGCCCAATTTCATCTTATACCCGGCGCCTTTTCGAAGGCCGGCAACCGTTGTGTGGAATTGGCGTTACGTCTCTTATTATATCGATCTCCAGCCCCGCGGCCGATAAAGCCCTGACAGCCGCCTCACGACCGGCGCCGGGACCCTTGATGTAGACTTCGACTTTTTTCATTCCCATATCCATCGCCTTTTTAGCGACAACCTCCGCCGCCTTCTGCGCGGCGAAAGGGGTGCTTTTCCTGGAGCCTTTAAACCCCTGGCTACCGGCGGTGGCCCACGCCACAGTGTTGCCGGATGGATCGGCAATAGTGATAATAGTATTATTAAAGGTCGATTTCACATGGGCGATCCCGTATGAGCCAACCTTTTTTACTCTCTTCTTGGACGATCCTGATTTTTTATCAGCCATTATTAAGCGCCTATTTAAATTTAATTAAAACCACAAATACCAGCCGGACCACATGCCGGGTGACTCTATTTCTTCAGTTCCTTGCGACGACCCGAGCCAGCCGTTTTAATCGGCCCTTTTCTTGTGCGGGCGTTGGTGCGGGTTCGCTGGCCACGGACCGGAAGCCCGCGCCTGTGCCTTAAACCACGATAGCAACCGATGTCCATAAGCCTTTTGATATTAAGCTGAACCTCGCGGCGAAGGTCACCCTCCACCTGATACTGTTTTTCGATGATATTACGAACAGTGTTAATGTCCTGATCCGAAAGGTCTTTTACCCTGATATTGGAAACAACATTCGCCTCTTTTAATATTTTTTTGGCGGTGGCGTAACCTATACCAAAAATATAGGTAAGCGCGATTTCTATCCTTTTATCCCTCGGGATATCCACCCCTGCGATACGAGCCATATATATCCTTTTAGCCTTTTTATCCCTGGCGTTGCTTGTGCTTGGGGTTTTCGCAAATAACGCGGACAACCCCTTTACGTTTAATCACTTTACACTTTTCGCACATCGGTTTGACCGACACTCGAACCTTCATATCAACTCCTTGCCCTTTCCCGTTAGCGCGAAAGGGTGTTACACGAAAACTTGCATTCTAGCAAATCCGCGCAAAATATCCTAAATAAAAATCAATTTATTTTTCCCGGCCAAAATCGCTCAAAATATCGTAACCATCGTCCACCACGGCCACAGAATGTTCAAAATGGGCCGAAAGCGCGCTGTCGATGGTCTGCACGGTCCAGTTGTCCTCCAGCACTTCCACATCAGAGCCGCCGATATTCACCATAGGTTCAATCGCCAGCACCATCCCGTTGCGCATTACCGGTCCCCGGCCAGGGGGCCCGAAATTGGGGACTTGCGGGTCTTCGTGCGGTTTTGTGCCTATACCGTGCCCCACAAAAGCGGTGACAACGGAATATCCGGCGTTTTCGGCGTGCGTCTGCACCGCGTTGGATATATCCGAAAGGCGTCCGCCCGGTCTTATCGCCTCTATTCCCTTCATAAGGGCTTCTTTCGTCACTTTAAGCAGGTTTCTCGCCTCATCGCTGATTTCGCCAACCGGGAGGGTTTGCGCCGCGTCTCCAAAATAACCCTGATATTCCACACCCAGATCCAGCCCTATAATATCCCCCTCCCGCACAACTTTTTTATCCGGAATTCCGTGCACCACCACATCGTTTATGGCGACGCATAACGTGTTTGGAAAACCGCGATACCCCTTGAATGAAGGTATGCCCCCCATATCCCTGATAACCTTTTCGGCTTCGCGATCAAGAGAGATAGTGGAGACGCCAGGCTTTAAAATAGAGCTTAAACGCTTGTGTGCGGCGACAACAATCTGGTTTGCCGCCCGGAGCTTTTCTATTTCGTCATGAGACCTGAAATTAATGGCCATCAGCCGCCGATTGTCGCCAGGATGTCTTTATACAAATCATCAATAGAGACACTGCCATCGAAAACTTTGTATTTTCCCGAATCTGAATAGAAAGATTCAAGGGCGCTCGACTGCCTGCTATATACCTCAAAGCGTTTGATAATCGTCTCTTCCTTATCGTCATCCCGTTGATACAGCTCGCCGCCGCATTTATCGCAAAACCCCTCCTGACTGGGCATATTGAACTCCACGTGATACATCTGCCCGCATTTTTTGCATATGCGCCTTCCGGTGAGCCTGCGGACGAGGAAGTCCACGTCAACATGGAGATCGATCACATGATCTATCTCCTGGTTGGCCGATTTGAGCGAACTGGTAAGGGCTTCAGCCTGGGCGAGGGTTCGCGGGAATCCATCCAGGATATAACCTTTTTTGCAGTCAGCCTCGCGAATCCGCTCGTCGATCAGCCCGATAACCACTTCATCTGGCACAAGGTCACCCGCATCCATAAAGGCTTTTGCTTTTTTGCCAAGCTCGGTCTGGTCTTTAATGGCTTGTCTTAATATATCCCCTGTCGATATTTGCGGGATACCAAATTTTTCGGTGATCATTTTGGCCTGGGTGCCTTTTCCCGCTCCCGGGGGGCCAAGCAAGATTATTCTCATATCAGAAAACCCTTCAAATCATCTGCGGCCCTTGAGAGAACCCTTTTTTACAAACCCTTCGTAATGTCGCATGACAAGGTGGGATTCCACCTGTGACATTGTGTCCATACCAACACCAACCACTATCAAAAGGCCTGTGCCGCCGAAATAGAACGGGACACTAAGCTGGGAAATAAGAACATCCGGGATGACACACACAATCGAAAGGTAGGTGGCTCCGGTGAAGGTCAATCGGGATAAAACTTTGTCGATATATTCGGAGGTGGGGTGGCCCGGCCTGATACCAGGGATGAACCCTCCGTGTTTTTTCAGATTTTCAGCCACATCAGCCGGATTGAAAATTATGGCCGTGTAAAAATAGCAGAAGAAGAATATGGCCCCCACATATACAACTTCATAAAAGAGAGTCCCCGGTTGCAATGTGTCGGTGACGACAGATATCCATGGATATACCGTCGGATCGACAAAGTTGGCTATGGTTATCGGGAACATGATGATCGATGAAGCGAAAATGGGCGGAATCACGCCAGATGTGTTTATCTTCAATGGAAGGTGAGACTGCGACCCGGCATACATACGCCTCCCCATTTGCCGCTTGGCATAGTTAATGGTCAGCCTTCGCTGGCTCGATTCCATAAATACTATCGCCGCGATCGTCACCAGCATTATAGCAAGCAGACCAAGCATCAAAATCGCGTTTAACTGCCCGATGCTGATTAACTGAAAGGTCTGGAATATCGCCGTCGGCATATCGGCCACGATTCCGGCGAATATAATCAGCGAAATACCGTTACCTATGCCCCGCTCTGTCACCTGCTCGCCAAGCCACATCAAAAACGCGGTTCCAGCCGTCATGGTTATAACTGTGGTGATCCTGAAACCCCACCCGGGCTCGGAAATGACCAGCCCCCCTCCGGGAGACTGCAGCGCCTCCAGCCATAACGATATACCCATCGACTGGATACTGGCCAGCACAATGGTGCCATAGCGTGTGTATTCGGTGATCTTCTTTTGCCCCTGCTCGCCCTCTTTTTTAAGCTTCGCAAGGGTTGGAACGACAACAGTTAAAAGCTGAAGGATAATTGAGGAACTGATATAGGGCATAATCCCCAGCGCAAAAATTGTGGCGCGGGAGAAGTTTGATCCTGTGAACATATCGAAAAACTGGAACATGGTGCCAGCCATATTCCGGAAAAATTCCGCCAGTATGACGCTCTCCACCCCGGGTACGGGGATATGGGAGCCGATACGAAAGACAAAAAGCATTCCGAGCGTAAACAGAATGCGATTTTTAAGCTCGGGAATCTTGGTGATCGCGGCCAGGCCCTGACCAATAGCGGACATTTTAAATCACCAGCGCTTTGCCGCCCGCGTCCTCGATCTTTTTTGCGGCTGTCTTGGAAAATTTTGAAGCTTTTATAGTAACGGGTTTCGAAATGGTCCCGTTTCCCAGAATTTTAAGTTTTCTTTTGGGCCTGATAACACCTTTTTCCACCAGGATTTCCGGTGTGATTTCGCCAACAAGGTCGAGCTTGTCAAGGGCCTCGACATTAACAACTTCATACTCTTTTCTGAAAATGTTTGTAAACCCGAACTTCGGTAACCTTCTTATAAGAGGCATCTGCCCCCCTTCGAACCCGGTGGGGATATTAAATCCAGCGCGGGATTTTTGCCCGTTGGCTCCCCTGCAACTGGTCTTCCCATGGCCCGACCCGGCGCCACGCCCAACTATTTTTCTTCTTTTTCTGGAGCCTTTGGCCGGTTTAAGTGTATGTAATTTCATTCTACTTCCACCGATTTCGCCTCTTCAGGGTTTTTACGAAGCGCTTTGATCACCTCTGGGTCCTGGATTTGCTGAAGACCCTCGATGGTGGCCCGCGCCATATTTATGTGATTGGAGGAACCCAAAGACTTCGTGAGAATATCCCGGACGCCAGCCGCCTCCAGTATTGCGCGCACGGCGCCACCGGCGATAACACCGGTTCCGCGAGAAGCAGGTTTCAGCAAAACCCTGCCCGCGCCAAAACGACCCAGCACCTGGTATGGAATCGACGTATCCTTAAGGAACACCTTAAACATGTTTTTCTTTGCCACAGCCACCGCTTTGCGAATCGCCTCCGGCACTTCGTTGGCTTTACCCGATCCCAGACCAGCTTTTCCCGCCCTGTCACCCACAACCACAAGAGCGGAGAACGAAAACCTGCGTCCGCCCTTCACAACTTTGGCCACGCGGTTAATGGTTATAACTTTATCGACAAGCTCCGGCTCCCCGCGGTTATCTCCCGAATCGGTGTTTCTATTCTTACGGTTTCTAAAATTTTGGCTCACAACATCAATCCTTTTTCCCGCATAGCGTCCGCCAGGCCTTTCACTTTACCGTGATACCTTTTGCCATTCCTGTCGAACACCACCTGTTTTATTCCAACGTTCAAAGCTTTCTCTGAAATCGCAGACCCAACCCATGTGGCCGCGTCCCTGTTTTTACCTGTCGCCCCCGCGTCTTTATCCTTTGTCGAGGCGGACACAATCGTCCTGCCTGCTTTATCGTCTATCAGCTGGGCGAAAATATTTCTATTGCTTAGATAAACACTTACCCTGGGACGGTCTGCTGTCCCGCCGATTTTTTTACGAATGCGCGCTTTTCTTGATTTCAGACGCTTTAGTTTTTTGTCGAGCCTCATTATTATTTCTTATTTTACCATTGTTTTACCGGCTTTCCGGCGCACATGTTCACCCAGATAACGTATTCCCTTGCCTTTATACGGTTCGGGTTTTCTATATTTCCTTATATTCGCCGCCACCTGGCCCACCAAAGCTTTGTCTATACCCAAAACAGTAAGCCCGGTGGTCCCTTCAACCTCAAAATCTATCCCATCCGGCGGATTCAATTTTATCGGGTGCGAATAACCAAGAGAAAACTCCAGCGTCTTCCCCTTTTTCATCACACGATACCCGACTCCCTCAATCTTGAGCTGTTTTTTAAACCCTTCGCTAACACCAATAACCATGTTGCTTATGAGCGACCTGGTCAACCCGTGCAAAGCCCTGTTCTGACGGCTGTCGTCCGGCCTTGAGACATTGATTTTACCATCGTCCATCTTCATTGACATGGCGGGAGTAAACGTCCGCTCAAGAACTCCGAGCTTCCCTTTGACCCAGACCGTCGAGCCGTTTATTTTTATCTCCACTCCGGAAGGGACAACAATCGGCTGTTTACCTATACGAGACATTTATTTGTTCCCTCACCAGATATGACAGAGCACTTCGCCGCCAACACTCTCTTCGCGGGCTTCGGAGTCTGTCAATATTCCTTTATTGGTCGATAAAATCGCGTCACCCATACCGTTTAAAACTTCGGGTATCTCCTCGACGCCCGCATACACCCGAAGGCCAGGCTTGGAAATGCGCTTGAGACCCCTGATGGCAGACAGGTCGTCCTTGTATTTCAGCAGAATATGAATCATTCCCTGCTTGTTGTCACGCACGATTTTAAAGCCTTTAATATAGCCTTCCTGTCTCAGGAGCGCGGCGATCTCCGCCTTGATATTGGACGAAGGGATCTTAACCGTTTCATGCTTCGCCATTATGGCGTTGCGGATTCGCGTCAGCATATCCGCTATGGGGTCACTTAAACTCACTTACTTTTATCCTTTAATATTTACCAGCTACTTTTGGTCACGCCAGGGATTTTCCCTTCGAGCGAAAGCTTTCTGAAACATTGCCTGCACATACCGAATTTACGCAGGTAAGCTCTTGGTCTTCCACACAGTTGGCACCTGGAATAAGAGCGCACCTTGAATTTAGGTTTGCGCTTTTGCTTAGCAATCAAACACTTTTTCGCCACGTAACCTCCAAATTAATTTCTAAACGGCATTCCAAGCTTCGCAAGAAGGCTTTTCCCCTCTGCGTCTGTTTTTGCCGTTGTAACAATACATATGTTAAGCCCCTTAACCTTGTCTATAGCATCGTAATCGATCTCGGGGAAAATAAGCTGTTCCTTGATGCCCAGGGTATAGTTGCCATGGCCATCAAAAGCCTTGCCAGGCGCCCCCTTGAAATCGCGAATACGGGGAATAGCCGCAACAATTAGCCGCTCCAGAAACTCATACATCCTTTCGCTTCGCATCGTCACCGACACTCCGATGCTCATCCCCTCGCGAAGCTTGAAATTGGCTATCGATTTTTTCGCTTTGGCGATCACCGGCTTCTGGCCCGATATCCGCGTAAGGGTGTATACCCCGTTATCCAGAATTTTGGAATTCGTCATCGCCTCCCCAAGCCCCATGTTAAGGGTGATCTTTTCCAGCTTGGGCGCCTGCATAACGTTTTTATATCCAAATTCCGTCATCAACGCCGGAACGACTTCTTTTGTGTATTTTTCTTTTAACGATGACATTGTAAACCTCTAGACTATATCAATCATCTCGTCGCATTTTCGGCAAACGCGAACTTTTTTTCTGTCTTCCAAAATTTTATACCCCACCCTGACAGGCTTGTCGCACTTGGAGCAATAGATACGCACATTGCTGGCGTTTATCTTGGCCTCTTTTTCTATAATGCCACCCTGGCGCTGTTGCTGCGTGGGGCGCTGGTGCTTCTTTACGATGTTCACCTTTTCGATTATCACCCTGTTTTCAGAAGGAATAGCCCCGATCACTCTCCCCTTTTTTCCTTTATCCGCGCCGGCGGTGACAACCACAATATCATCTTTCTTTATAAACATTTTAAACTGCGCCCCTTTGCTCATTACAACACCTCCGGAGCCAGTGAAACTATTTTCATAAACCTTCTCGCCCTCAGTTCGCGCCCCACGGGGCCAAAAATACGGGTGCCAACCATCTCCTTCGCATCGTCCACAAGCACAACGGCGTTATTGTCGAACTTGACGTAAGTGCCGTTATCTCTTCTTATCTCTTTCTTCGTCCGAACCACAATAGCGCTTTTAACGGTCCCTTTTTTAATCTGGCCGTTAGGCATAGCCTCGATAATCGACACCTTCACCATATCTCCGATGCGCGCGTATCGCCTGAAGCTTCCACCCATAACGCGAATGCACCGCACCCTCTTGGCCCCTGAATTATCGGCCACTTCCATAACTGAGCGTAATTGAATCATATAACTTCCAAATCCTATTGCTCGGCCTTAACCAGAACTTCGGCCAGCCGCCATCTCTTTAATTTGCTTAAAGGGCGAGATTCGATGATTTTCACACGGTCTCCCACATTAAGCTCGTTCTTCTCGTCATGCACGTGATATCGCTTGCTACGAGTCATTATTTTTTTAAACACCGGATGCTGAACGCGTCTCTCAACTTTCACAACGGCCGATTTGTCCATCTTTGCGCCAACCACATCCCCGATCCTGGTCTTCTGACCACCTTTTCTAGATTCGTTCGCCATTTTATTTTTCCGCCTTAGCTTTGGCCTCTTCAAGCCTTCGCTGGTTAATCAATGTTTCTATTTTAGCGACACTGCGCCTCGCGTCCCGTATTTTGGCGGTGTTATCGAGCTGGGCGGTAGCGTGTTGAAACCTCAATTTCATATGGTTCCCTTTCGACTCGTCAAGCCTGTTCTCAAGCTCTTCCACCGAAAGCTCCTTTATTTCACTAAATTTCACAGCTCAAAGCTCCTCTGCTCTTTATCCAGAAACCTTGTTTGAATCGGGAGTTTATGCATGGCGCGGGTCATAGCCACCTTTGCCACTTCAGGATCCACCCCGTCAAGCTCGAAAAGGATTCTCCCTTTTCTTATCCGGGCGACCCAGCTTTCCGGCGACCCTTTACCTTTTCCCATTCGCACTTCAGCAGGTTTCTTGGTCAACGGTTTGTCGGGAAAAATACGTATCCACAACCGTCCACCCCTTTTCACATGGCGGGTAATGGCCACACGAGCCGCCTCTATCTGCCGGTCGGTAATAAGGCCGGGATCGAGCGATTGAAGCGCATACCTCCCGAAACTTATCTTCGATCCGCGCCAGGCGGTTCTTCTGATTCGCCCTTTCTGGCGTTTTCTGTATTTAACCTTCTTTGGCATCAACATGGCTATCAGCCCTCACCACTTTTGTCTGTATTCTTTTTATCGGCGCCCGCTCCGGCCCCATCCGGGGCATGCAACGCAAGCTCCGCTTTGGCCGCTTCAACAGCCTCTTCAAGCTGTTTCTGGCTTCGCATCTTCTTTTGCTCTTCCATGCGCCGGGCCTCGCGGCCAAAAAACACTTCGCCGGTGAAAACCCACACCTTCACACCGATAAGACCAAAGGTGGTCTTCGCCTCCGCAAAACCATACTCCACATTAGCGCGAATGGTGTGTAGCGGCACACGCCCGTCTCTGTACCATTCCGTCCGGGCGATCTCCGCCCCGGCCAGCCTGCCGGCGCAATTGACGCGGATACCCTTGGCGCCAAACCTGATCGCGGTCGCAACCGCCTTTTTCATCGCCCGGCGAAAAGCCACGCGGCGAACCAGTTGCAGGGCAATATTCTCGGCTATCAGCTGGGCGTTCAACTCCGGCTTTCTTATCTCTTTTATATTAAGGAAAATCTCGCTATCAGGGGCGAGCTTTTGCAGGTTGACTTTCAATCTGTCGACCTCTTGGCCCTTTTTCCCGATGATGATTCCGGGGCGCGCGGCAAAGATATTTATCCGGATCTGCTTCCCTTTTCTGTCTATCTGCACATGGGCGACACCGGCATGGTAAAGATTTTTCTTTATAAAGCCCCTGATCTTGAGGTCGCCATGCAAAAAAGCGATATAGGATGACTTTGTATACCAGTTAGATTCCCAGTTTTTAATAATCCCAAGCCGAAACCCAATCGGATGTGTTTTTTGACCCATTTAAAATATCTTCTCCATTTCTTTCCTGCTACTTGCTTTTCTTTTTAGCTTCTGTAACTTTTTCCTTGGCCGCGGCCGCTGGCTTTTTCGCTGGAGCCGCCTTATCTTTCGCCGTTTTTGTCTCTTTCTTTGCGGGCTCCGTATCTTTGCCCTTCTTTAAAGCTTCCTCTTTTTTCTTCGGCTCGGCCTTTTTTGCCGTCGGCTTTTTTGCCGTCGGCTTTTTTGCCGCAGGAGCCGCTTTCTTCTCCTTAGCCTTTTTAGCCGCCCGCTTCTTGGCTTTTTTGGCCTCTATCTCGGCCTGTCTTGTGGCCGCTTCCTCTTTCGCCTTTAAATCTTCCTTAACAACAATCGTTATATGGCACGTCGGTTTGCGAAGAACATCGGCCCTGCCGCGCGCCCTTGGCATATACCGCTTGCTAACAGGCCCCTGGTCGATCCAGATTTTTTCTATAAGTAAAATCTCGGGATCCTCCACCTTTTTAACTTCGGCGTTGGCCACCGCAGAGTTTAACACCTTTAAAAGCATATCGGCGCCCTTTTTCGGTGTGAAGCGCAAAATGTTCTTGGCTTCCTCAACGTTCTTACCCCGTATCATATTGGCCACAAGCCTCGTCTTCTGCGGAGATATCCTTCCATGCCGTAAACGGGCTATTGCTTCTATTGCTTCCATTTAATATAAAACCAAAAAAAATTAGAGCCTATCAGGCCCCTGCGCGCTTACGCGAGGAACCATTCCAACCAAAGACTAAGTACGTGAAAAATTGCTTAGTATAGATAGCCTTTGGGGGGCTGTCAATGCTTTTTCCGTTAATTCTCCGGTTTTTTGAAGACCGGTTCCCGGATGAACGAGGCGTCACGCATTATCCCCCCTTTTACCGGTCAAAACCCCCCTTTCCGCGCCTTATGCTCTTTTACATATCTGGCGGTTTCCCGGGCGACCAGAGGGGAGAGCGCAACAAGGGCCACCAGGTTGGGAAACGCCATCAGTCCGTTGGCGATATCGGAAAATGTCCAGACAGTGTCCAGCCGGGTGATGGCCCCAACCACTATAAAAACGCAGAACAGTATCCTGTAAGGCAATATCACCCTCACCCCCAACAGATATTCGAGCGCCCGTTCACCGTAATAGCTCCATCCAAGCATTGTGGAATAGGCGAAGAACACAAGCCCAAGGGAGACAATCACGCCGCCCATGCCCCCGGGAAGGGATTTCGCGAAAGCTTCGGTGGTGAGCCTGGCGCCATTAAGGCCGCTGTCCCACTGGCCCGATATAATGATAACCAGCGCCGTCATGGAGCAGACAATGAGCGTGTCTATAAACGTCTGCGTCATGGAGATAAGCGCCTGGGAGACTGGCTCTTTTGTCTTCGCCGCCGCCGCCGCGATGGGGGAAGAACCCAGCCCCGATTCGTTTGAAAATATACCTCTTGTCACACCCATCCTTATTGTTATCCACACAGCCGTTCCGGCGAACCCGCCTGTGGCGGCCGTGGGACTGAAAGCGTGGCGGAATATAAGATGAAAGGCCCCCGCTATCTCCCCGAAATTAAGCGCCAGAATATATATCGCTGAGGAGCAATAGAAAAAAATCATCACCGGCACCACCACAGATGAAACCAGCCCGATCCACCTGACCCCGCCCAATATCACCGCCGCAGTCAAAAGCGCAAGGACAATACCTGTCGCAAGTTTTGGGGCGCCAAAGGTCACTTCGAGGGCATGGGCCACGGAGTTTGATTGCACCATGTTGCCAATGCCAAAAGCGGCGATGGCGGCGAAGACGGCAAAGGCGCCTGCCAGATATTTCCATATAGGGTTATCGCCAATGGAGGCGATATACACCATCGGGCCTCCCACCATGTGTCCCCGCTCGTCTTTATAACGGGTTTTCACCGCAAGGAGAGCCTCGGCATATTTTGTCGCCATCCCCACAAGGCCGGTCACCCACATCCAGAACACAGCCCCCGGCCCGCCGATCGCTATCGCTGTGGCCACTCCGGCTATGTTGCCTGTCCCCACTGTCGCCGAAAGGGCGGTCATCAAGGCCTGAAAATGGGAAATATCCCCCTCGGCGCCTTTTTCCGATCTTTTGATAAAGGCGAGGGTGAGCGCGGGAACAAGCCATGTCAGCTGGATGCCACGAAGCCGTATGGTGAGATATACACCTGTGCCCAGAAGTAAAATAATCAGCGGCAGGCCCCAAACGAAAGAGCTTATAGCCCCCAATATTTCGTCCATGCCAAAGGGTATCATAGCGCGTATCGCAAAATCGAGGGAAAGGGCCGATCGATTTTGACTACCAGACGATAGTCGTAGTAGGATCAAGGGGTGCGGCAATTTTAACTAATTCATCAAGAGGCTGACGTAATGAAAAATCTTCTAAAGCTCGCTTGCCTGTTTACACTATCCATAGCGATCGCCTCCTGCGGGGGTGGCGGATCTTCCTCTGGCTCGTCTTCTGCGGATGCCGGTAAAGCCCCATCGGCCCCGAACAATGTAACGGTCACCGTTAACGCCACAGGAACGTGGATCATGTGGGACAAGGTGACCACCAGGATAAACGCGATGATGGACATGGGGGAGGATATGGGTGAAAACGATGGTTCCGGAATAACCTATACGATATATCTTGCGGCCCAGCCCAACGTGAAAAAAGATAACTGGAACACTCTTGAAGAGGGGATGAAGATGATTAACGTCACCAGCCCCCATCAATGCTCCCAGCTAAGTAAAGGGACTAACTATTACGCAGTGGTGACCGCTTCCAACGAGTATGGGACAAGCGCGGAGTCGAGCGAGGTTTCTTTTACGCCGGAGACCGATTCTTAACAGAAAGGCCCTCATCGACCTTGATTATCATCCCGGTTTCGTCGCAATCGGGAAATTTGTGGCAACGGATGCATTCGCCCCAAATCTTGTGGGGGAAATCTTGTTTATCGACAATCGTAAACCCCAGCCGCGCGAAAAAATCGGGGACATATGTGAGGGTGAAAACTTTCGGTAGCCCCAGCCGCGACGCCTCTTCTAGGGCGATTTTAACCAGGGCGGAGCCTATCCCCCGTCCGGCGGAATCGGGGTCGACCGCCAGCGCGCGCACCTCCCCCAGGTCTTCCCATGTTACGTGCAGGCCGCACACACCCAGGGTTTTGCCATCTTCTTCATATATGCAGTACTGGCGTATGGTTTCATATATTTCGCTTAGCGCCCGCGGAAGCATGAACCCCTTGCCCACATAGTAGTTTACGAGCGCATGAATATCTTTGGAATCCTTTATCACAGCCGGGCGAAACCTGCCGGGAAGCCGGGCGTTTTCAGCCTCTTTTGAAAGTTTTGATAAATCGTTCATTTTTCAAGTTTATCCCGATCCGCCTCTTTTAGCCAGGTTTTCACCCCGGAAACGAATACGTCAACATCAATTTCGCCGATTTTTTCCTGAAGGCTCCCCTTTTCAGCAGAAGAAAACCCCATAATGGCCCTCGATTTTTCGATCATATCTTTCAAATCGTCGGCTGGGGTCTGGCCCCCTTTTCTAGGTTCGCTTTTGCGTTTAACATCGGGAACATCTTTCTGGATATACCATTTCCGAATCAGCCATACCAGTAGCGTGGTGACAGCGCCCCACAACACAATGAGCCCGGTAATGACATAAGCGCTCATTTTGCCCTCGGATGAGTTTTATCGTATATTTCTTTCATTCTTGTTTTAGCCACATGTGTGTATATCTGGGTCGTCGAAATGTCCGAGTGGCCCAGCATCCGCTGTACACTGCGCAGGTCGGCGCCCCTCTCCAGCAGATGTGTGGCGAAGGAATGTCGCAACGAATGGGGGCTTATCGCCTTTGTAATGTTTGCGGCCAACGCATATTTTTTCACAATTTTCCAGAAGCCCTGCCGCGTCATGCCGGAAGAGCGGCGGGTGACAAACAGGTTTTCACAGACGCGCGACTTTAGCAGGATCGGCCTCGCATGCGTCCGGTACTCTTTTATTCTTTCGATCGCCACCTCACCCAGGGGCGTCGCCCGCTCCTTTGATCCTTTTCCCATGGTGGTTAAATACCCCATCTCCATGTGGATATCTTTCAGGCGGATCGATATGAGCTCCGACACGCGAAGCCCCGTCGCGTATAGAGTTTCGAGCATGGCGATATCCCTCGCCCCTTCCGGCGTGGCCGATGGCGGGGCGTTTAAAAGCCTTTCCACCTCTTCCACGGAAATGGCGCCGGGAAGCCGCATCCCCAGCCGGGGAGAATGTATCGCCTCCGCCGGATTGATTTTCGCCATTCCCTCATCCACCAGAAAACGGTAAAAAACCTTCACCGACGCCAGCGACCGGGCCGCTGTGGCTGGCGAAAGCTTTTTGGCCTTTAATTTATTGATGTATCGGGCGATATCTTGCGGGGTCAGCGAAGCCAGGCTTTGCGGCCCAACGTATTCTATCTCCTTTAAAAACGCCTCGGTATCCCGGCGGTAGGCCTCTATGGTGTTTTCCGACCGGTTTCTCTCCACCACGAGATGAGTGATAAACTCGCTTAGCAAAGAATCGTATTCCATGATTAACTATACTTTTAAATAAAAACTATGGGTTCTATCATACTAAAAGCGGGCGGCCCTTTCAGCCTTAAGCTTACAGCCATGTCCCACGGGTTCTGCCAAGCGCCCCCGTTCGAGTGGGACAAGGCGAAGGAAGAGCTTTCGATGGCTGTGAAGCTGGGCAGTAGAAAACCGATGGTGATAACGATTAAAGAGAGCCGAGAGGGAGCTTTGATCAAAACCGGTGAGACGCTGGGCCTTGATGAGAAGAAGATATTAAAGAAAACCGTGGCCCATTGCCTGAGGCTAGATGAAGATTTTTCCCGATTTTATGAGATGTGCGAGAGCGAGCCAAAGCTTAAGAACGCCGCCACCCATGGCGCAGGGAGGATGCTAAGATCCCCCAATGCGTTCGAGGATATCGTGAAATCTATCTGCGGCACAAACATCGCGTGGAGCCAGGCGGTGAAGGCGATCCACGCCATCTGCCGGTTGGGCGAAAGAGCTGGCGAAGGAGACCGGCGTATGTTCCCGACTCCAAAAAAAATCTCAAACGCCGGGGCCAAATGGCTACGCCAAGAGGCGCGGGTCGGGTATCGGGCCGAATATATCATCGAGCTATGCGACAACGTTCTGGACCGGTCGCTCGATCTTGCGAAAGTGGACAAAGGGAAGCTCGAGGGGGAGGAGCTTAGGAAATTTTTCCTTTCCATAAAAGGGATCGGCAAATCGACCGCCCACTACCTATTGATGCTCCATGGCGAATACTCCTATCTCTCCATCGATTCCGCCACCCACGCATTCATGAAAAAATTGACCGGCAAAAAGATGACCGATAGTGACATCGAAAAGCGTTACAGCGAATATGGCCGGTGGAAGGCCCTGGTATTGTGGTATGAGTGGCTAAGCGGTTCCGGCTGGATGGAGAAGGTTTAGGGGGAAAACGAAAAATAGCCGGCGTCCGGCCTTTATCCTTTCCCATCCAGCTTCTTAAACGCAGGTTTCACCTCATCGAGGTTTTTCAATACAGGGAAATCGGGCAGGCTCCTGAAAAATGTTTTGCCGTAGCTTTTGGTGACAAGCCGTTTATCGAGCGACACCAGCAGGCCCCTGTCTGTTTTGGAGCGAATCAATCTTCCCAGCCCCTGCTTGAGCGAAAGCGCCGCCGAGGGCAATTGATAATCGCGAAAGCCCGAGCCGCCCCGTTTTTCTATCGCCTCGATGCGGGCCGACACCTGCGGGTCGTCTGGCATGGCGAAGGGGAGCTTATCTATTATCACCGCCGACAACGATTCCCCCGGCACATCGACCCCCTCCCAAAACGATGAAGTGGCCAGCAGGACCGAGTGCGTATCCTCCCGGAACCTGTCGAGGATCACGTTTCGCGGGGCGTCCCCCTGCCTGATAACGTTGAACTTCGTTTTTCCTTTAAGCGATCGCCAGACACTCTCCATATTCCTGTAACTTGTGAAAAGGACGAACGCCCGGCCTTTTGTAATGTTCAGAAGCTCCAATATCCTACGAGCCGCCCTGCCGGCAAAGAGGCTCGAGTTCGGCTCCGGCAAATCGGCCGCCAGATAAAAGACCGACTGGGTTTTGTAATTGAAAGGGGACTCGATGATAAGCGATGTGGCGCCTTCGATGCCCAGCCGCGACTTTATAAAATCGAAATTATTATCGGTGGCCAGCGTGGCGGAGGTGAAGACGATCCCTTTCGGTTTGGGGTAGAGCTTCTCTTTTAAATGGTTCGACACGTCTATGGGAAACGATTGCAAAAACACACCCCTGCGCCTGACCTCCACGCAATAGATATAATCCTCCTTATCCATGGAAAGGATATCGGTCAAAAGTTCGCCCAGTTCCATGAACCTTTTCGATAGCAGTTTTATCGACTCTGGCGCTTTTTGAATGGAGCTTAAAAAATCTGTCATGAGGCGAAGCGCGTTCAACAGGTCCTCGGCCTCGGCTTGACAATCTCTCACATCTGGTTTGCGGAGCCTTCGCCTGCCATCTTCATTACCGATAAATTGCTCGAAAAAAATTTGCGACCTGCGCAGTAACGCGTCGAGCGCCGCCGAGGTGTCCTTATCCGCTATCTTCGCCGCACGGAGCTCGCTTTGCGCGTCCCTCACCACGTCGGATATGCGATAGTTCGATATATACTGCCCGAAATAGTTTGTGGCGATCTCTTCTATTTTATGCGCCTCGTCGAAAATGACCGCGTCGTGACCGGGAATCACTTCGCCGAAAACGCTGTCGCGCAGGCTTAGATCGGCGAAAAAAAGATGATGGTTAACCACCACCAGGTCGGCCAGTTGGGCGTCGGCCCGCATCCTGGTCACAAAACAGGCGGCAAACGCGGGGCACGCCTGGCCAAGGCAAAGCTCGGAGCGGGAATTGATTTCGTTCCACGCCGAATAATCGTCCGGCATCGCCTCCATCTCCGCCCGGTCGCCCGTATTGGTTTCACCGGCCCACGACAGAAGTTTATCGAACATCGCCCCTTCGCCCGCCTCTTTAAAAAGGGGGGCCTGGGAAAAGTTTTTAAGCCGGCGTTTGCAAAGATAGTTCCCCCGCCCCTTCATGCAGGCCGCCCTGAACTTTCCGGGGAAAAGTTTTTCAAGAAGAGGAACATCTTTTTTGATTATCTGTTCCTGCAGGTTTAGCGTGCCGGTGGAGACAACCACCTTCAGCCCAGATAAAACCGAGGGGATAAGATAGGCCAGTGTTTTGCCGGTGCCCGTTCCAGCCTCCACCAGAAGGGCTCCCCCTTTTTTCAAAACGGTCTCCACGGCGACGGCCATGGTTTCCTGTCCGTCGCGATGTTCGAACTTTGGAAGGGCGCCGCTCAGCCGCCCGTCGGGATCGAAATATTCTTTCATGGCCGATAAGTAACCGCTTTGTAAAACTTCCAGACCCTGGCTAAGGCCTGGAAGCGACAATGAAAGCTAGATCGGTCTGCCAACCGCATCGGCGATCTTCTTGATGTCTTGCATCAGAATATCGAATTTACCCGGTTTAAGCGATTGCGGCCCGTCACTGAACGCCTCTTCCGGTTTCCAGTGCACTTCCACCATCAGCCCGTCCGCCCCGGCCGCCACCGCCGCAAGCGACATCGGATGCACATATTGCCAATATCCACAGCCGTGGCTCGGGTCGATAATTATCGGCAGATGGCTTTTTTCTTTTACCACAGGGATAGCCGAAAGATCGAGGGTGTTGCGCGTGGCGGTTTCAAAAGTTCTGATACCGCGCTCGCACAAAATCACCTGGTCATTTCCTTCGGAGAGAATATATTCGGCCGACATGAGCCACTCGTCAATGGTGGTGGCGAGGCCGCGCTTTAAAAGAATCGGTTTATCGAGCTTGCCCATCTCCTTTAGTAGCGAGAAGTTTTGAACGTTCCGGGCGCCGATCTGCATGATATCGGCATACTTGTATATAAGGTCGGTGTCCCTGGGGTTCATAACCTCGGTGACAATCGGCATACCGGTCTGATCCGAGACCGATCGTAAAATCTTCAGCCCATCCTCTTCCATCCCCTGAAAGCTGTATGGGGAAGTTCGCGGTTTGAAAGCTCCGCCGCGCAGGATGTGGGCCCCGGCCGCTTTGCAAGCTTCGCCCGTTTTCATAAGTTGCTCTTCCCCTTCGACGGAGCACGGGCCGGCCATGACCACAAGCTTGTCTCCGCCGATTGTCACCCCTTTAACGTTAATAACGGTCGGGGTGTTTTTAACCTCCAGCGAACAGAGCTTGTAAGGCTTTAATATGGGTGTCACGCTTTCCACGTGAACGAGCGATTCCAGCGCCTGCAACTGCGCCTTGTCGCGCCCGTCCCCTATGGCGGCTATGACTGTGCGGACCGTGCCTTCAAGTATTTTGGCGTTGTAACCGAACCCTTTGACCCGCTCCTCCACATCTTCCACGTCCCGCCGGGTTGCTTTTTCCTGCATTACAATTATCATTGGTAAACTCCAGATAAAGAAAATCGCTATCTATCGGTACAGATTCTGTATCACGAAAGCTTAGTATTATGGCACATTTTTTGTCCGATACAAGGTAAAGCCTTCCCTTAAGCCTGTTTTACCTCACCCCCGGGCAGGGTTCCATGATATGCCTGCCGAGTCTCCCCGATTATTCCTGGCTTTTGCGCCGCAAGGCGGGATAGCCTGTCGTTTTCGCATCTGGCGGTGAAATATCATGAATAATTTGGGGCCGGAAGCCTCAACATGTATAATAAAAAACCTTCGAAGCCGGAGTGGTGGAATTGGCAGACGCGCGGGACTCAAAATCCCGTGACCTTACGGTCGTGGGGGTTCGAGACCCCCCTCCGGCACCATTTCAAATCAATGGGTTGTGGCTTTTTAAGCCGAGCCCTTTTTCTTGAAGCCGCGTGTGGTTATTGTGGAATCGCGCCAGAAAAACCGGACGTTTCTGCTGTTTGGCGGTGGAAACGACACCGCCGGGGCGACACATGGCGGCCGCGTCAATAAATCAGCCAGGTTAGAGGATTCCCATAACCCGGCCCAAAACCGCTACGGCGTTTTAAGATTCAGGACGATCAACTTCTCTTTCGTCAGTTCTTTCATGGCGGGAAGTATGCCGCCCACCCCCAGCCCGGAGGTTTTATGGCCCGCAAAGGGCATCCAGTCGACCCGGAAAGCGGTGTGATCGTTCACCATCACCGCCGCCGCGCTCAGCCTTTTCACCGTGTCGAAAGCGACGTCGAGGTCTTGCGTGAAAACCGCCGCCTGAAAAGAGAAGTCAACATCGTTGGCCTGCTCAATCGCTTTGAGCCTCTCTTTATATGGATAGACGCATACGACCGGGCCAAAAATTTCTTTTGTGGAGACAAGCGCCTCTGGCGAGGGGTTATATATCACCGTCGGCTCATAACACGTCTTGCCGATCTTTTTTCCACCGGTGAGGATTTTTCCGCCAAGCGCCTTCGCCTCCTCCACCCACTCGTGAACCCTGTCGACCTCTCCCCGGGTGATAAGAGGGCCCACCTCGGTTTCGGGGTTGGCCGGGTCGCCCACCACAAGTTTTTTTGCTATAGTCGATAGCTGGTCGGCCAAACTTTCGGCGATAGAGTGGTGAACAAAAATCCGTTGAACAGAGACGCACACCTGCCCCGCGTGATAGAACCCCCCCTTTGCCAGTAGTGGCAGGGCCTCTTTTATATCTGCGTCCGCCTCCACTATCACCGGCGCCGCCCCCCCATGCTCAAGGGCGCACCGGGCGCCAGGGGCCAGCTTGGAGCGTAAGCCCCAGCCGACCTTCGCCGAACCGATGAACGAAAAGAAAGCTGTTCGCTTATCGGTCACCATTTTTTCGGTGAGGTCCCTCCTGCATATCGCCACCTGGAGCCACTGCTTTGGTAGCCCCGCTTCATAAAGACATTCAACAAGGTTAAGGCACGATAGCGGGGTCGCGATCGCCGGTTTAACAATCACCGGGCATCCGGCGGCGACAGCCGTCACCACCTGGTGGACTATCAGGTTAAATGGGTGATTGAATGCGCTGACGGCGACCACCAGCCCGATAGGCTCCCGGACAGTGAACGCCCTTCTCCCCAGGGAGGGGGCCGTCAGCCCCATTGGTATTTCCTCCCCTTTAAGCTCGCGCAATGCGCAGGCCGCTTCACGAATCCCCTGCACAGCCCGGACAAGCTCCACCCTGGAATCGGAATAAGGCTTGCCCCCTTCTTCGGTCGCTTGCAGGACATAATCATCCATTCTCTCTTCAACCAGCCTTGCTGTCTTTTCCAGTATTTCGAGCCGTTCGGGGAGGGGGACTACGTTATCGGGGTTTAATGTGAGGGCATATGCGGTCGCCATCATTTTTTCGATTTCGTTGTCGGTCTGCAACGCAAGCTCTTTTATCAGATGTCCATCGAATGGAGAAAATACCTGAGCGGTTTTCATAATGAAGTCCTTTTTTACAAGATACAGCTTTTAGCCTTAAGTTCTTCTATCAGCACTCTTTCGTTTTCGGAATAGTCGACAGAGGTCTCCACAACGTGCACACCCTTATAGTCAAGGCACTCGCTTAAAAACTGTTCCAGTTGCTCTGTCGATTCCACCCTGTGCCCCATCGCCCCATAGCTCTTGGCATATTCAACAAAGTCCGGGTTTCCATAGTCGAGCCCGAACTCTGTAAATCCTGTGGCGACCTGTTTCCATTTGATCATTCCATAGGCGTTGTCCCGCAGAATAAGGATTATGAGATCGAGCTTCAGCCGGACGGCGGTTTCGATCTCCTGCGAATTCATCATAAAGCCGCCATCGCCGCAAATCGCCATGACCTTGCGGCCCGGATAGACGATCTTCGCCCCCATGGCGGAGGGGAGGCCGGCGCCCATTGTGGCCAGGGCGTTGTCTAGCAGGACGGTGTTTGGCATGTGCGCCTTGTAGTTTCGCGCAAACCAGATTTTATATACGCCGTTGTCGAGGGCGATGATCCCGTCTGAAGGCATCACCTTGCGAACGATGGAGACAAGATGTTGCGGTAATATCGGAAAGCGATTGTCGTGGCTTCGCTCGTCGATATGGTTTTCTATCTCCTTTTTCACTCGTCTGAAATAATCAAAGTCCCAGTCGCTGTTTTTCTCCAGCCTCTTTGCGAGCCTTAGTATGGTGGTTGTTATATCTCCTATAACGTCGAGATGGGGGAAGTAGACTTCGTCGACGTTTGAAGCGAAGTTGTTTATATGTATCACTTTCGCCCCGTTACGATCCATGAAGAAGGGGGGTTTTTCGATTATGTCGTGCCCCACGTTGATAATAAGGTCCGATCGATCGATGGCGCAGTGCAGATAATCCTGGGTGGAGAGGGCCGCCGTCCCTAAAAAGATAGGGTCTCTTTCGTCGACCACTCCTTTGCCCATCTGGGTGTTGAAAAAATAGATTCCTGTTTTGTCTATCAGCCTTCGCAGGCTTTTGCTGATGCCTTTCCGGTTCGCCGCCGCCCCGATCAGAAGAAGGGGGCTTTTGGCGGCGTTGATCATCTCCACGGCGCGATCGATCGATTTTTCACTGGCGGTCGGACGACGAACCTTGATGACATCGAAAAGCTGTGCGTTGGTCTCTTCAGAGGCGATGTCTTCTGGCAACTCAAGGTGAACCGCCCCCGGCCTCTCCTCTTCAGAAAGCCTTTTGGCCTCCCGCACCAGAACCGGGATGTTGTTCGCGTCGACAATTTGCTTTGTGAACTTGGTCAGCGGTCTCATCATCTCTATGACGTTGACAATCTGGAACTGGCCCTGCTTGCTTTTTTTAATCGGTTTTTGCCCGGTGATCATCATCATGGGCATCGCCCCAAGCTGGGCATAGGCCGCCGCCGTCACCAGGTTGGTGGCCCCTGGCCCCAGTGTCGAAAGGCACACACCCGCCTTCCCTGTAAGCCTTCCCAGAGTGGCGGCAATAAACCCCGCCGCCTGTTCGTGCCGGGTGAGGATCAGCTTGATTTTTGATGAACGAAGGGATTCCAGAAAATCGAGGTTTTCCTCTCCCGGAATTCCGAAGATGTATTCAACGCCTTCATTTTCCAAAGCCTGCACAAAGAGATCGGAAGCTTTCATAAAACACCAGATTTAGCGGGGCGGTTTTTTTAAGTATGCCGACCTGGTTAATAAAGATTTAAATAACAATAGTCAATTTTATATCTGAATAACAGCTCAGGAGACCGAATCATTGTAACAGCCGGCGGTGAATCCCGCACTATTTAAATATCAGCTAATATAGATGGAATAAGGCGCAATAACACCAGAAACTGATATAACCAATAATGAATGTAACCATTTAATATTTTATATTGGAATTATTGTTAATTTCCCATAGCCTTAACCTATTTAACCAGTATCATTGAGATCATGCCTAAAATAATATCCGAAGTGGACGGCCACAAGCTAAGCGAAGGGCAGGAGGTGAAATACACCACCTGCTATATGTGCGCCTGCCGGTGCGGCGTCAAGGTGACGATAGAAAACGGTGATATAAAATATATCCAGGGCAATTCCTTTCACCCGACCAACAAAGGGGTGATCTGCGCAAAAGGCTCCGCCGGGCCGATGAAGCAGGTGAGCCCCGCCAGAATCACGAAACCGATGCTACGAAGAGAGGGCGCCGTGCGCGGACAGGCCGATTTCGAGGCGATCAGCTGGGAACAGGCATACGACATCCTTACCAGAAGGCTTAAAAAAATACGGGAAACCGACCCGAAAAAGCTGGCCTTCTTCACCGGAAGAGATCAGATGCAGGCCCTGACCAGCTATTGGGCCAAACAGTTTGGCACCCCCAACTATGCGGCGCATGGCGGGTTTTGCTCTGTCAATGTGGCCACCGGGATGATCTACTCGATCGGCGGCACAAGCTGGGAGTTTGGCGGGCCCGATTGGGAGAGGACTAAATATGTGGTGTTGTTCGGGGTGGCCGAAGATCACGACAGCAACCCGATGAAGCTTGGGATTAGCAAGCTCAAAGACAATGGCGGCAAGCTTGTGGTGGTGAACCCTGTCAGGAGCGGTTACGGGGCGGTGGCGGATGAATGGATACCGATCAGGCCCGGAACCGATGGCGCCCTGATTATGGGGATGCTTAACGTTCTTATCAGTAACGGCCTTTACGACGCGAAGTTTCTCGTCACACAAACCAATGCGCCCCAGCTTGTGGTGATGGACGAGGGGGGGGAGGACGAGGGTCTTTTCTGGCAGGATGGAGAATTTGAAGATGACGACACAAACGAAAACTACGTCTGGGACACTGTCACCAATTCCATAAAACCGTTTGGCGCCAAAGGGGTTAACCCTGCGCTGACGGGTGAATACAAAACACCCGACGGCAAGAGGGTTAAAACATCGTTCCAGCTCCTGATCGAGCGGGTGTTAAACGATTATCCACTTGAAAAAGTGGCGCACATAACGAAAGTCCCGATAAAGCAGATCGAAAAAATTTCGCTGGAGATGGGGGTGACAGCGCGGGATGAAACAATAACGCTCCCCATAGAATGGACCGACACCTGGGGAAACCACCATTCCATGGTAGAGGGTAATCCGGTGGCGATACACGGAATGCGCGGCCTTGCGGCCCATTCCAACGGGTTTCAAACTGTGCGGGCCCTGTCGTCGCTGATGATGGTTTTGGGAACGATAGACAGGCCGGGAGGATTTCGGCACAAGCCACCCTTCCCCAGGCCGATACCCCCCTGCCCCAAACCGATAGACGACCCAGATGTCATCCGGCCAAACAGCCCGCTACCCAACCCGGAGCTTGGCTTCCCCACCAAGCCTGAAAACCTTATGGTGGAGGAGGATGGCTCGCCGGTTCGCATCGATAAAGGGTTTAGCTGGGAGTTTCCCTTAACCGCCCACGGGATGATACAAAACGTCATCACCAACGCGCACAACGGCGATCCGTACAAAATAGATACACTGATCCTTTTCATGGCGAACATGGCGTGGAACTCCTCCATGAACACGAGCCGGATGATAGAGATGTTAAAGGCGAAAGATGAGGATGGCGAATATAAAATCCCTTTCCTTGTGGTTTCCGATGCGTTTTTCTCTGAACAGGTCGCCTTTGCCGACCTTGTTCTGCCCGACACAACCTACCTGGAGCGATACGACGTTATATCGCTCCTCGACAGGCCGATAAGCGAATATACCGGCATCGTAGATTCTATCCGCCAGCCTGTGGTGGCCCCCCCCGAAGGGTGCGAGCCGTTTCAGGAGACATTGATAAAGCTCGCAAACAGGCTTGGCCTGCCGGGGTTTTGCGACGACGGCGGGAAACCGAAATTCAAGGATTATAAAGATTTTATAACAACCTGGACAGTGGCGCCAGACACGCCTGTGGGGATGCTTTCCGGGTGGCGCGGAAAAGATGGGCGCGATCACCTCATCGGCGAGCCAAACCCGAACCAGTGGGAGATGTATAAAAAGAACAAATGTTTTTTCCAGTTCGAGCTTGAAGAGCCGCTCCAGTATAACCGGAACATAAACCAGGGATACCTTAACTGGGCCCTTGACCACAAGCTTATCCGGCGTAACGACCCGATCATAATGAAGATTTATTCAGAGGTTCTTCAGAGGTTTCGCCTCGCGGCCAAGGGGGTGCGCAAAGGGCGCCAGCCGGGAAGGAAAATCGAAAGGGAGAGGATCATAAAATATTTCGATCCTGTCCCCTTCTGGTATCCGCCGCTGGAAGAGGCGACAATCGACGAAACAAAATATACCATTCACGCCATAACCCAGAGGCCGATGGCGATGTATCATTCATGGGATTCGCAAAACGCATGGCTCCGCCAGATAATGGGCCAGAACTATTTGTATATGAACCCTGTCAAGGCAAGAGAGGTGGGCGTGACGGAGATGGACTGGGCCTGGGTGGAATCGGCCCATGGGAAGATTCGCGTTCAGGTGAAGCTGTCGAACGCTGTGCAACCTGACACCGTGTGGACATGGAACGCCATCGGCAAAATGCCGGGGGCATGGAACCTCGACCCCGAAGCGGATGAAGCGACAAAAAGCTTTTTGATGAATCACCTGATAACGGAAGAGATCCCGGATGGGGCGGGCGGCATGGTTTCGAACTCCGACCCGATAACTGGCCAGGCGGGGTGGTATGACCTGAAAGTGAGAATATGGAAGGCTGAGAAGGAGGGCGCGATGCCGGTTTTCGAACCTTTAAAACCGCCTTCGGCCGGGCAAACTTTATATAACGGAGATAAAAAACGGTGAAACAGCTTGCCCTGGTGATCGACCTGTATAAGTGCGTCGGTTGTCACGCCTGCGCGGTCAACTGTAAATCGTGGAACAACGCCGGTGAGTTTGGGCCTCTTAAGGATGACGAGCCATACGGCAGGGAGCCTTCGGGTGTATGGTTCAACCGCGTGCAGACATATGAGGTGGGCTGTTTTCCGGACGTTCAGGTTATAAATTTCCCCAAGTCCTGCATGCATTGCGTCGACGCGCCTTGCGTCCCGGTCTGCCCCACCAACGCCTCCTACAAAAGGAAGGAAGACGGGATTGTTCTGGTTAACTATGACGATTGCATCGGGTGCAAATATTGTTCGTGGGCATGCCCCTATGGTTGCCGGGAATTTGACGAGCATGATGGGGTGATGAAAAAATGTACTTTGTGCGTCGACAGGATATATAACGAAAACCTCCCCGAAGAGGAGCGACAGCCGGCCTGTGTTCTATCCTGTCCCACAAGAGCCAGGGTTTTTGGCGATGTCAACGATCCCGGCAGTGAAGCCTCCAAAGCGATACGCGAGGGAATGGGCTATAAACTGATGCCCGACAGCGGGGCGAACCCGAGCAACCATTATTTGCCGCACCGGATAACGCATGTGAAGGTGGACGAAGACGAGATCACGGTCAAAAAGCAGGATGTGCTTAAAGCGATTAGAAAGAGAATCGATATCGAAGAGACTGTTATCGAAGATTTCGGAATTGGAGGATAGCGTGTGTAACAAAAAAGGCTTCGCGATATGAGCCCCGAAATTTCCATTATTATACTCACCGTTTTTGCGGGGGCGGCGCAGGGGGTTTTTACCTTTCTTGTGGCTGGCGATCTCCTTGGGCTTATCAAAGGCTCGCCCCTTGACGGAAAAGTGATGATCGCCGGGGCGATGGTTTCTTTTTTGCTCACCCTTGTGGGGATCGGTTCATCCTTCTTTCACCTTACGCATCCGGAAAGAGGAATAAAGGCAATCCGGCGCTGGCAAAGCTCGTGGCTATCGCTGGAGGCGATTTTGATGCCTGTCTTTATGGCATTTGTCGGCTTGTATGGGCTATGCGCTTATTTCGGGGCGCCGCCAGGATTGCGTGTTGCCACAGGCCTGCTTGGGGTGGGTACCAGCTTTGCGTTATATCTGGCGTCGGGGATGCTGTATGCCGCCTGCCGTTATATCAAGGAATGGAACACCCCTTACACACCAATAAACTTCACAATAATCGGCCTTGCCACGGGGGGAGTTGTCTGGACGGGAACGCTGGAGGCGATAGGCGCGCCCCATTCCATCACGCTAAGTGTTATCAGGGTGGCGTTTTTATTGACGGTGATCGGAGTCGTTCTCAAGCTGGCTTACTATCGCCGGAACCGGAGGCTGTATAACTCCTTCAACATTCAAAGCGCCCTGGGTATAAATCATCCAGAGATCAAGCTTATGGACATGGGGACAAGCTACCAGCATTACAACACCAAAGAATATGATTACCGGGGCTTTGCCAATAAACGCGGCAGGATCAGGCGTATATCGCTGGCGCTGTTGTTTGGTAGCCCGATTATATTGCTGACCCTCGATTACATGCCCCACCTGAAAGGTTCGCCCGGCGTCCTTGGGCTTATCGCCGCGATTTCCATGATGGCGGGGGCGCTTATGGAGCGGTGGCTCTTTTTTGTCGATGGCTCCCATGCGCAGAACCTTTATTATGGCTCTTTTAAAGACGCCGGAGCCGCAAACCCGATACTGCAAAGCGCCAAAAAGGGGGCCCAGCTCCCCCCTGTCTGATTTATTTCCCCGTTAAAGGGAATAAATGGTGTGGCCCTTTTGTGAGACACCGACATATTGGGACAGACTCCCTCCTGGTTTTTCATTTATAATAAAGTAAATTTTATATGGAACTGTCTTGTGGGAATAGTGGAAGAAAAGAATAAAAGCGTGATAGTGACCGGGGCCAGAAGCCAGATAGGTTACTATCTGCTCCCCAGGCTTATAGATTCCGGCTATAAAGTGTTCGCCATCACTCGCGCGCAGGCTGATGAGCGTTTCCTGAAGTCACCATCGCTTACCTGGGTCAGGCTCGATATCGGCAAAAATGGTTTTAACGGTTTTGGCTCTGGTGACGCTGTGAATTATATCCATATAGCGCCTCTCCCTCTTCTTCCTGCGCTTGTCGAAAGTCTCCACCGGCTGGGCGTAACCCGCATCATCGCCTTCGGCTCCACCAGCCGATATTCCAAGATCAACTCTTCTTCAAATAGGGAGAGAGCCTATGCCAAAGCTCTCGCCAGTTCAGAAGAGGAACTCGCCAAAAAACACCACCAGCTGGGGGTCGACTGGACGATATTCAGGCCAACCCTTATTTATGGATGCGGGATGGATAAAAACATAACAACAATCGCAAACACGATAAGAAAGTATGGAATGTTTCCCGTTGTGGGCGAAGGAAAGGGAAAGCGCCAGCCAGTTCACGCCGACGACCTGGCCATGGCGTGCGTGCGATCGATAAACCATCCGTCGACATATAACAGGGCCTACAACCTGAGCGGCGGCGAGACATTGACCTATGGCGAAATGGTGAACCGGATATTTGACGGCCTGTGTAAAAAACGAAGGAGAATAAAAATCCCTCTTCCACTATTCAGAGCCGCGCTGAAAGTGATATCATTCCTACCGAAATATAATTATGTGACCGAAGAGATGGCGGACAGGATAAATGACGATTTGTGTTTCGATCATTCCGACGCCACTAACGACTTTGGTTTCAGTCCGCGAGGTTTTAGCTTCGACAAAGAATTTATAAAATAAAGGATATATAGAAATGAAACAAATTATGATTCTGGCGCTGTTTGCGCAAATCACGGGATGCATGTTTATGGAGCCCGATTTTCTGAAAGCCATCTCCCCCAAGGAGCTTGATCAGGTGATGAAGGCGGGGGATATTTTTCTTGTGGACGTACACATACCGGAGCAGAAACATATAATAGGGACAGACCAGTTCATCCCATTCAACAATATCGCAAAGAACATCGGTAAATTCCCAAAAGACAAAAGCGCGCCGATATATATATATTGCAAAAGCGGCCCGATGGGTAACGCCGCGGCAAAAGCGCTGCATGAAAACGGCTATACGAACCTGTATAACCTGGCCGGTGGCTTAGACGCATGGATCAAGGCCGGATACAAGGCTAAGTGAATACGGTTGAAGCCATCGGTGATTATGAAGATATCGTTATTGCAAAAAGAGGAAACAGGAATCGTAATCGTTGACGTTCAGGAGAAGCTTGTTCCCGTTATGTCGAGGGGGGAGAACGTCATCGCCAACATTCAAAAGAGCCTCCTCCTTGCGAAATGTTTCGATCTTCCGGTTATCCTTACCGAGCAATATCCCAAATGGCTTGGGTCTACGGTTCTGGCTATAAAAAAGTCGCTTCCGTCGTATGACCCTGTGACCAAGATGGCGTTTAACTGTTGCGACGATAATTTGTTTAACAGCCGTGTTAAAAAGTCAGGCATGAAAAATTTGATATTAACCGGCCTGGAGGCTCATATCTGCGTTTTTCAGACTTGCGTATCCCTCGTTGAGAAAGGATTCGTGGTCCACGTCCCGGTGGACGCCGTCGATTCCAGAACCGAAGAGAACCGAAACGTGGGGCTTGACCTGATGAAAGCCGCCGGCGCCATAATAACCTCCACAGAGACGGTCATCTACCAGATTATGAAAAAAGCCGGCACAAGCGAATTCAGGGAGATGCTTAAAGTGATTAAATAACGGCGTAAAAATATGGTATAACTTCGCAAGTAAATCAGACGATCCGGTCGACATATTATGAAAATTGAAAGGGGAATCGTATGGCCTACGAACCTATAAAGAAAAGCCCTGTCAGCGAAATGGGTTTCACACCCAATCTGTACGATTACGAAAAACAATGCAAGGAATTCTCCTGGGATGATATCGAGAAGGAGCTTTCGGGATTGCCCGGCGGAGGGCTCAACCTCGCCTATGAATCGATAGACAGGCACGCCATGACCGGCCGGAAAGATAAGGTGGCCCTTTACTGGGAAGGAAGGGATGGGGGAACCGAGGAATATACTTTTGAGGATTTACGCAAGGAAACCAATAAATTCGCCAATGTTTTAAAGGGGCTGGGCGTTAACAAAGGCGATTTCGTTTTCACCTTTATGGATCGCATACCGGAAAATTATATCAGCCTTCTTGGCTCCCTTAAAACCGGCGCGATCATCGGCCCGCTCTTTTCCGCCTTTGGCCCGGATGCGGTGAAAGACAGGCTGGGCGATTGCGAAGCGAGGGTGATTCTCACCACGCCGCACCTCGCAAAAGTGGTTCACCAGGTGCAGGGCGACCTTCCCGCCCTTGAGATTATCATCATCGTAAACAAGCATGGGGACGAGTATGAGATGAAAGAGGGGGAGGTGAGCTATGAGGCGCTGATGAAAAACGCCCCCGATGAGTTCGAGATAGAGAAAACAGGTAAGGATGACTATGCCATTATCCACTATACCTCCGGCACAACAGGCAAGCCCAAGGGGGTCTGCCATGCGCATCAGGCGATTGTGGGGCACTATGCCACGGCAAAATATGTGCTCGATTTACAGGAGAGCGATATCTACTGGTGCACCGCGGACCCGGGCTGGGTCACCGGCACATCATATGGCATCTTCGGCCCCTGGTCCAACGGCGTCAGCCAGGTGATATTCGAGGGTGGGTTTGGCGCGAACCTCTGGTATGGCGTTATCGCAAAATATAAAGTCACCGTTTGGTATTCCGCCCCGACAGCCATAAGAATGCTGATGAAGGCGGGGGAGAAAGCGGCTCAACGGCACGATTTGTCGAGCCTGAGATATCTGTGCTCCGTGGGAGAGCCATTGAACCCGGAGGCGGTTGTCTGGAGTGTGGAGGTCTTTGGCCTGCCGTTCCACGACAACTGGTGGCAGACCGAGACCGGATGCCAGCAGATCGCCAACTATCCGGTGATGGATATCAAGCCGGGTAGCATGGGGCGGCCCTTCCCGGCGGTAAAGCCGGGAATACTCGACGATAACTTTGAAAACGAAATGCCGGCAGGCGCCGAGGGGCACCTTTGCCTGCGGTCGCCCTGGCCCTCGATGTTCCGCACATATTGGGGCAAGAAGGAGCTATACGATTCCAGATTTAAAAACGGATGGTATATAACGGGCGACAAGGCATATAAGGATGAAGATGGCTACTACTGGTTTGTTGGCAGGGCCGACGACGTCATCAACACCGCCGGGCATCTTGTTGGCCCGTTCGAGGTGGAGAGCGCGCTGATAGAGCATCCCGCCGTCGCCGAGGCGGGGGTCATCGGCGTGCCCGACCCGATCGCAATGGAGGTGGTGAAAGCCTTTGTGTCTCTCAAGGATGGATATGAGCCGTCGGACGAGCTGATGCGCGACATCAAGAGGTTCGCCAAAAAGAAGCTCCATTCCCTGTCGTGCCCCAGAACAATATCTTTCCTGCCCGGCCTGCCAAAAACGAAAAGCGGCAAGATAATGCGCAGGCTACTCAAGGCGCGCGAGCTGGGACTTCCCGAAGGGGACACTTCGACACTGGAGGAGTAGGCGATGCTGGCCAGGTTCGACCATGATATCGTCTCCCTTGCTTCGCCCGGTTAAACCGCGCAGCAACTGAGCTTCTCCACGCTTTTGCCAAAAGTAATCGCGGCGAGCTTGACCCCTTCTGACAAGGTGAGGTATGGGTGAAACGCCGAAATTATTTCCTTCACGGTTATTCCATGTTTAATTGCGAGGGTCACCTCCATCAATAACTCCGAACCTTCGGGGGCCACTATTCTTGCGCCGATCAGCTTGTCGGAATCTGTGTCCCGGACGAGCTTGATAAAACCTCTTGTGTCCCGGGCGGCAAGACTTCTTGGCACGTGGGACAAAGATAAAACGGAGGATTCGGCGTTGATTCCTTCTTTTTGGGCCGCCGATTCATCCAGCCCAACTCCAGCCACCTGCGGGTCTGTAAATATAACCCAGGGTAGCGGGGCGTAATTTCTTTTTTTCATCGATCCTGAAAAGGCGTTCTCCGCCGCAAGGGCTCCTTCGTATGCCGCGGTATATACAAACATTGGCTCTCCTGTGACATCGCCAGCGCCGTAAATGTTTTCAACGTTTGTCTGCAAGGAGTCGTTAACCTTGAGAAATCCGTCACCATCAAGCTCCACACCAGCTGTATCTAATCCAAAACCATGCGTGTTGGCTTTGCGGCCCGTTGCCACGAGTAATTGAGAGGCCTTGAACGTCCTGTTGTCACCATCGACAACCGCCTCGACAATGGTATCCCCGCTATCTTCGAAGGCTTGTTCAATAGCCACGCCTGTTACAATCTCTATACCTTCCCCGGTCAGATATCTGGTCAGTTCCCCGGTTAAATCTTCCATCTCTTGCGGCAGAATGCGGGAAGAGCGTTGAAGGATGGTTACACGGCTTCCAAAGCGAGAGAACATCTGGGCCATTTCGAGAGCGATATACCGCCCCCCAAGAACAATCAAAGATTCAGGAAGTTCATCCAGATCAAGGGCGGTGGCGCTGGTTAAGTAACCACACTTATCCAGGCCAGATATTTCAGGAATTTTAGTTGTCGCGCCGGTTGCGATCAGTATTTTATCTGCGGATATACGCTTGCCATTGACTGTCACCATATTTGGAGAGATTATTTCCGCCCGCCCGTCGATGCGGCTGAATCCCGGCAAACCAGCCACAACATCAATATATTTCGCCTGGCGCAACTGCTCCACAAGAGCCCGCTTATTTGCCATAATCATCTTGAAATCATCAACCTGGCCACTTGTTTTTATACCGGCAAAACCATGATTATTGGCTCGATGAACAGTTTCGGCGGCGCGTATCAGTGTTTTGGATGGCACGCACCCGACATTGACGCATGTTCCGCCCAGGGGGAGGCCATCGTTGATCATGGTCACCCTGGCGTTTAGCTCCGAGGCCTTGATGGCGGCGGCGAAAGCGGCGGAGCCACCGCCAACGATCACCAGATGATCAGATTTTTCTTTTGATTTGTTATTCGAAACGATATGATCGCTCATTTTGTCACCTTCAACACGTCTTTATACTGCGCCTTGTTTTTCAAGGCCGACAACCGCACACCATCTTCCACCGATACGATGCGGGTTCCTTCGCGCTCCGCGGCCCATATTCGGCCCGCCTCCCAGGAGCTAAAGAAATGGACAAAATGACAGAAGGATTTGATTATGTTTTTATCGAAATTATCTTTATCCACGGTGAGGATAGACATGACGGCTCCCGCCGGGTCAAGCTCCTCTATCGCTCCGTCCGCCCCCACCCGCAATGTGATATTTTCGTTCGTCACCGGGCATTTCGATTTGATAACGGCTCTCTTTCCAATCAACCCCGGTATAAAAAGGGTGTCCCACGCGCACCAGGTGTAAAGCTTTGTGCCTTCAACTTCAAAAAGGTGCCCCGTTTCGTTTAAACCAAGCCCCAAATATCCTTGAATCATGCCGTCATCGGCGTATAAAACAGCGTTCCACAATTCGAGAATCGCATTCACCAATTCTTCCGGAAGCCCGGAGGCTTCCACCAGCCGCGCAAGTGACACCGGTTCTCCCTCAGCCAAAAGGCGGTAAATCTGAATCGATACAATCTGTTCTTCCCTGGTCATTGGCGGGAATAGCTCAAGAATAGAGCTGAACAGGTCATCGTCGTTTAGTTTCAATGCCCTCATGATATTTTAATTATTTTTACTGGCTGTCCAGCCAAACACAGCAGACCACAAGCGCCGCCGCCAGCGCCACGTATAACCATCTCACAAAGCCACCTTGCACCTGTTTTGATAAACGATATTCATTATCGTCGAAGAGACAAGCCCGACCATGCCGACAATCACCCCAATGGATGAAAACCACATCGTGATGACTATCACCCCCGCGCTGATCCCGAAAACGATTAGCGGCTCTTTTCTGCCGTGACGTTTTCTGGAAGCCACGAGGCCATACCCGGTGAGGATTAAAAAGCCGAAAAGCAGTGGAAGAAGAACCAGATCGTTTATCATAAAGCCAAGTCCGATCGCCGCCAGAAAAGCAAGCAACGCCGGCGTCCCGATGCAACAAAGCGCCGCAAAAATGGACCCGGCGGCCCCGACTTTATCCATATGTTCTTTCATTGAAAGCCTCCCGATAAACGTTAAGCGCCACTTTGCGAGAACGCTATAATGCACATGCCCAAAATAGTGACGCCTCCTCCGATCAAATCCCACCGGTTGGGGTTAACGCCCTCCATCCACCATAGCCACATAAGAGATGTCGCAACGTAAACACCGCCGTAAGCGGCATATGTTCTACCGGCGGCCATTGGATGTAATGTTAGTAACCACGCGAATATCGCCAGGCTAACTCCCGCCGGAAGCAATAGCCACATCGGTTTCTCCTGCTTGAGCCAAAGGAAAACCAAATAGCACCCGCCAATTTCCGCAAAGGCGGTTATGATGAAAAGCCCAAAAGTTTTTAATACCAGCAATTATTTCTCCTTGATACAGACTGTATGACATGGCTTATTGTCTCACTCTATTGTCATGCCAGCCTGAACTCAACTCTTTTATTCCAGGCATCACCTAGATGCCATTTCCCGCTTCTCAACACTCGAGGGGTACCCCGCCTTTGTGGTGGCGACTGTTAATTCATCCGGCGTTATCCTGGCCGGATCATAAAGCACGATCGCCTGCGGCGGATTCATCGTGACTTTTGCGCTTTCAACGCCATCGAGCTTTTCCAGGCTTCTCCTGACGGGGATGGCGCAGGAAACACATGTGAGATTGCTGACCTCTAAAATCGCCTGCGTCGTTTTGACCCTGGGTATAACCTTTGCGGCTTTCACCTGCGGTTTAACATTTTCGGCAAAAACGTATCCGGCGGCATACGGGAAGGCCAGAAGCCCCACAATCAACGCGGAAAATACAAATAGCATTGCTTTTTCCACACGCCGCGATTTCGGGTTGGCGCAATAGCTATCGGGGGAGCATTCCTCCGGCTTTGGTTTTGTGTATGTTTTGTAAAACGCCAACCCCAGCAAACCAAAAGCCACCGCCATAAAAACTGGCCTGTAAGGGGTGAAAGCGGAAAGGGAGCCAATCCACGCGCCGCTAACCCCGAGGCCCATCAGCACAATAGGCCCAACACAACAGACCGACGCGGCAATCGTCGCCGCGACAGCCCCGGCAAGGCCCAATTTATCAGAACCTGATTTGATATTTTTTTTCATCATTTCTCCTCTAACCTCCAGGTCGACATTTGTTATCTGTCATCCTTTCGGAAAATCTTTCAGGCAACACTGCCCCGAAGGGTTGCGCACTTCGCAGGCGCATTGCTTTTGTTTTACCTGTTCCATCACAAACGCTTTCGATTCGCTCTTCCCGGTGTTCGCCAGCTCCTCCCTGACGTCCAACTCCGTAACGTCGAAACAGTAGCAGATCGTCCGGTCAGGGCTGGTCGACTTCTGTCCCACCTTTTGCCTCATATGGTCTTTGGTATAGGTGGTTCCATCCTCCCCAAAATAGACCACATCGCAATCAGCGTTGGCGCAAAAGTGGAAAGATGTGTTTTTTAGTGTCATCAATTCCGAATGTTTTAATTGAAAAAGCAACGTTTGCCTCGCCACTGGCCGGGCAATGGCGCCACACGCCGCACAGCCACCCTTAACGTCAGGTTTTCCAGCGCCCGGCACGGAACATCCGGAAGGGGG
>UOGE01000063.1_pt1 | contig 49824 bp, 50 predicted proteins | sample 1989811 | NCBI WGS metagenome assembly UOGE01 (sample SAMEA4712198, study PRJEB27164) | hydrothermal vent metagenome | biome: marine basaltic hydrothermal vent biome; feature: marine hydrothermal vent; material: mineral | place: Pacific Ocean | collected 2011-06-14/2011-07-23 | depth 1691 m | reverse complement strand
ACCGGTCGCTCCCTTGAGGGGAGGAGATAACCTCTTTGGAAAGAAACCGCGCCTGATAGACGCTCCCGTCTGTATGCCTGTATTCAAACCTTTCACCCGCCACCAGATAGAAAAACCCGGCGCCCCCCGGCGTGGCGAACGCGTCCCGGTCTGTGGTCGGCATAAGGCGATAGGCAATGGTCAATATTTTTTCGACGATGGGGGACGATTGCCGGATAAACTTTCCTCCGGCGGTGACGGCGCTCGCTTCGTATCGTTTGAACATAAACCCTCCCTCTTTTAATAGTGGCCATTTGGCGGGGGTAAAGGTGTAGGTCGCCGAAGCGAAGGTCGGATATGCCATTGCCGGCTTTGTTTTATCGATCACAGTTCACCACGATTCTTTACTGTTAGGGCCTGCGCCCTTCCGGAGCGGGATACATATCGCCTAAGCTCCGGCAAAAGATTTTTTCGTATGAAACGCCGCTCGATAATTTTCGAACCGGCGGGCGGGGAATCGAACGATTCCTGATTGCTCATCGTGTTGGCCTCGCTCCCGGTTTGATATTCGGTTATTTTGTTTTCAATGTTTTTCATCGGTTATCTCTTTATGCGCTATATTTGGTTACGTCTTCCTGAAAGCCGGTCGAATAGAAGGCGCTGTAGACCGTCACGTTTTTAGATGATGTCACCATCGTTTCGCGCTCGATAGTCAGCGGCGCGATATCGAGCCCCAGATCATTCAGGTTTAGCAAAGCCTTCGATTTATAAAGGAGGTTTAAAACATCCTGCTTTCTTTCTTCCGGCGCCAGGTTTGATGAAGCGTGATACAGGGCAAACCTGATCCGCGTTTCATAGCTTGATCCGCCATCGGGATCGTAGGTCGATTCGATATAACGAACCAGTATCGCCGGACACAGGAGGAGGGCGTCTTCTTCCATAAGAGCCCCATCCCCGAACTGGCCACGGTATGTATCCAGCGTGTTCACGTCGCCTCCACTATCTGTCGCAAGGGGCGACAAGGTCGCGATGATTTTGTTTTCAATATCCTGTATCGAATAATTCACCCTCTACATCCCTTTCAGTGTTTCGCGGGAAAACCGCCTATCAGCCGAGCTGAAGCCCGCGCTTGAAGCATTGCCGGAGGGGGACGGCTCGGTCACCGCGCCTTCCAGGGTCACGGCTCCACCCGCCACTTTTTTCAAGAACAAGATTGCGTTTTCATATGCCTTTGTCCAGACGAGCGACTCGACACAGCGAAACCTGTGCAGGTTCCCTATGGCGATAGTCGCGGAGATATCGACAACAATATTGGGAACGGGGCCAAGGGGCGTTTGATAAACCCGGCTCACATACGAATCGATCAACGCATCCGCCTCGGCGATCGCGGACTCCACCTTTACGCTGTCCACGCGCCCCGATCCGCCGATATCTGTCAGCTGTATCAGCTTGATCTCGTCGATCTTTTTCTTCAAATCATCAATAGAGCTGTATGCCATTTTATTTTCTTTCTCATATCGGGCGAGGTGAACATCCACCCCGCCCGTGTTGATTAACTTTTTTTACGCGCCACCTGTGGAGCCGTAAACAAAATGAGGCAGGCCATATCCGGCGGCTCCCCGATAGTCGACCCCATAGATAAACCTCTTGCGCATGAAAACGTTTTCATCATCCACGTTGTCCATGGCGATAAATTGCGCATCTTTTCGCATCTGGAGGATGAATGGCTTTGTCGGCTGGTTCAGAGAAGCCACAAACCAGTAGGTCGGGCTGGTGGAAAGCTCCGGCGCCACGATTACGTCGGCCGAGTTTTTCCATACGTTCGATTGCCCGCTGGCTGTAAGGTCGGCCACGACGATATCTTTCGCCTCTTTCTCCAGTTGGGGCGGAACTATCACGTGGGTTGGCATAATGCGCATCGGCCTCCCCTCTTCGTTGACATAGCTCATCATCGTCTGCCGGGCGGTTTCATAGGAAGATGCGCTAAGGGCGCCGGTCCCTTTGTTGGACCAGTTGGCCTGTTTCCCGTTCGGGTGGTTTGTTGCGCAAAACGCTTTTCCGTCAAAACTTTTTCCGGTGAACGCGTTTTCTAGCAGGGCAAAGATCAGCTCGTCGGGGTGCTGTTTCGCGTTTTCACCCAGTTGACTAAAAAGGGGGGCATAGACACCTATGTTATCATCCTCGATATCGTTCCGGTCGACCGCTATGGTCGCCTCGAAATCCTTGTTCTTTATCACGAACCCGTCTTGCGCAAGGTCTTTTACCGCGCGATCGCCCAGCCATTCCGACAGCCCGGGGAACGCGCCAAGCCATCGATACTCCTCTTGCCGTGTGGCGGAGTCTACCCGCATGGCAAGGTCACTGCTGTGTGTGGTGGTGGCTTCATACGCCTTGGTGAACACGGTCTTGAATCCGCGCATGGTGTCGCCCAGGGTGGAGCGATTGATAACCGGGCCGAAAAGGATCGGCCATAACGCGCCGGAGTCATCGCCCGCGCCAAGCCCAGAAAGTGGCGCCAGAAGCGCCAGGGCTATCAGGAGAATGTAACTTGTAAAAATCATTTCGATATTTCCTTTCGATTGCTGTTTTCTTTTAGGCGCCTTGATCGCTAGCTTCTCACCGCGCCCAGGATGTCTATGAATACCGATGTGGCGGAAACCACTTCGGCGATTTTGCCGCACCTCACATGCCGGAGCGCAATGGAAGCGTCGGTCGCGTCGGAGGCGGGAAGAGAGGCGGAGACGACCGTCGCCATGATTTGGGAGCCATCGGCGGCGGTTAAAACATAGTCGCCATTGGAGCTGACGGTCACCGCGGCTCCGCCACCCCACGAAAGCGTTGCGCCAGCGCTTACATAGGCAAGGGCATAGGTTCCCCCTTTGCTGGTTGCGGTTCTTTTCAGGGTGACGCCGGTGACGCTGGTTGGTTGCGCTGTTATACCGAGGCCTATTGTGTTGTCGTCAACCACATAGGCGTCGTCGTTGACGCTGGACTGGGTCATACCCGAAGCCGAGTATTCAAACACTCCTTCGCGATGCCCCTCCACCCGCTCGTCTCCATCGGCTCCGGCCAGGTTGTCGGCCCTGGTGTCCGCCTTGCCGGCGAAGGTGTGGGATGCGTCGTCGGCCGCGGGGATTGCATAGCCGGTCGAATCGAGATTCACCAGCGCCCCCGCGTAAAGTGTGGCCGCCGCCGCAACCGGGTGTGAAAAAAGTGTTCCGTCTTTTCTGATAGATTTCCTGTCCGCTACTAAGTTAGCCACGTTTCATTACTCCTGTTTAGTTTTTGTTAGTTGCCGTATTTGAGATAATCTTTTTCGTTTACATTCAGAAGGCGACAGACCTTCCCTTCGCTTTCGCTTAACGGCCTTTCCGTCCGCGCGCACGGGGTGATAATGCCCCCCAGCGGCAGGGCCGGGCCACTGTTGATCAAAAAGAGACGGAACGAATCGGCGTCGGTTCTGGCGAGGGCGCTGGCCCACCCCTTCTGGCTTGGCGCCAGCTTCCCGGCCGATATCGCGTCGTTGACCATTCGCTCGATGGCGACCTCGCTGGACGAAGCGCTTTCGGTGGCCATTTTTTCTATCCGTTTAACGATGTCGTCGTCGCTGGCCTCCGGTGTCAGCCCCAGCAGGGCGACTTTCTCCCCCAGAAGGGCGGCAAGGGTCGCTTCGGTCTCTTTTTTCGCGATGAGTGTTTCCACCGCCTGGATCGCCTCCTGTTCTTTGCTCTTTTTATCAAGGTTCATAAGTTTTTTCAGTTTTGTTAATAAATCCATATCTCTCTCCTGTGTTTCCAGTTGGTTAACCAGAGGTTTCATTGAATGTATATTCGGGTTATTGGTGAGGCCGAGGTTGACGAGCCGGATGATTTTTCCATTCACCGATTCGAACACCGGCGAGATGAAGCGATATTCCTTCGCTTCGATGAGGCGCCTTGCTTCGTCGGTCCATTCGATTGGCGCCTCTATTCCATTTATGGTGGAGCTTGCGTTTGCTGTCTTCACCCATCCCGCGGCCGGGGCGCGGCCACACTCTTTCATCGATTCATGCTGATAGTCGACCACTATATCCCGCCCCCACGCCTTGAACTGGGCCATGATCCGCTCCACAGCCTTTATGTCTATCACCTGCTTTTGCGCCGGATGGGCGAATGTGCCCAGTGGAACTATGAGGATCGGTTTTTCTGATATCAGCTTCATGCCGCCGCTCCCTTCCTGGAAACAAGCGATTCGTCCAGATCGCCCGTTATCGGTATACCTGTTATCTCCGCCACCACCCGCGCCGGGATTTTCGCCCCCATCGCCACAAGCTTTTCCACCTGCTCAAGCTTCATATCGGTTTCGCCGGCGCTGACCAGGCTGGTGACCACCCTGGGATATCTTTTGCGGACGCCGAAATTAAAATCGACAAGTGGTTTAATCAAATCGCAATTTATGGTCTCGTCGAGGGCCATGGCGTCATACGCCACAATGTCGTTTCTCACCTGGTCGTGAATTTTTCCCAGCGCGAAAGAGCCTTTATCCTGCCCTTCGGTTGTCAGGGTCTGGCCGAGGAGGCGTTTGCTTTTTTGCCGGTTGAAATATTCCGCCGCTTCGCGAAAGAGGGAGTGATCCCCGGCCAGGGCGCTCTGGATAAATTCGATGGAGGTGTCGTCCGATATCACCGCCGCCGCGTCGGAGCCGAGGTTCATCACCGCATCTTTCAACACATCGCGGGCCGTATCGTCGGCGGTCGGCTTAAACCGGCCCAGGCGAAGAGGTATTCCATAGATATCTATAAACGTGAGCCAATCCTTTATCGTGAAACTGGTGAAAAGGTAGTACCACGATATGCCTCTGTATAAGCCGGCCCTGACGCATGCGCTGTCGCCCGACTGGTGCCGATGGAAAACAAATTTCTCGCGCGGCAAGGGCGCTCCCCTTCCTGTGCCCTGTTCTATGAGCCTGGGGAAATCGAGAAGACGCGCCGGCTCTTCATGGTCTATAAAAGTGAAAATATTTTGCGGCCTGCCTATCAGATCCTTGATGGTGACCATACCGTCCGATATTTCCCACACGATCTCGGCGATCGCGAACCCGTGGGTCACCGCCGAAAGAAGCCTGGTGAAGGCGGCCGGTTTTTGCGGAATAGAGGTAAAAACGTCTTTCACAAAATCGGCTATTTTTTTATCCTCGTCATCGTCCGACGCCGGGATGACGGTGCGGTCGCGGGCCACAACGGCAAGCTTCCTCGTTTGCGACACGGCGCCCAGATGGAGGTCTTTCTCCTCCATTTCGTCGAAAAGCGTCATCGCCTCGGCGATATCCCCGGCATCCAGGTTCGCCAATATGGTCGACAGCCTTCCAGGGTCAAGATTTCCAAGCGATCGAAAGCCTGCGTTGTGCGAAGGATAGGCCGGGATCAGCTCCCCCTCCTTTGGTCGTTTAATTTTCATAGTTGTCCTCGATATTTTATTAATGCTTTTCATCAGGCTTTCCTGGCATAGCCCGAACGCCTGCGAACAGATTGATATTCGGCCACCGGATGGTTGCAATGTTCCCGCGCCGATTCGATGGCCAGAAGCAGCGCCCAGGCGAGGTCCGCGTGGGATCCCGCGCTCCTTCGGGAGCTAAAAATTGTGGAGCCCGATTGTGATATCACCTCTTTTATAGAGGCCAGTTCGGCGATGATTTCCCGCTGGGCCGGGATGACGATCCTGCCGTCGGCAAAGGTATTGTAACCGGTGGCGATCATCAGCTCTTTTGATTTTGCAGTGAAGGTCACCCCTTTCACCTGGCCCCGATATTCGCGTTCCATCCTTTCGGCCATGTCCATCCCTATGCCGCTCGAATCTATCCGCAACTGGGTGACGCTGTGTTTAAGGGCGCAATCCAGTGTTTCACGCTGAACCGCGAAGGTGACGTTGGTCATGGCCACGGTCATGCGCAGTTCGAACCTGCCATCCTTTAAATCCAGAATCACCAGCGCCGCCTGATCCCTCTTCCGGCCGGGATCGTAGCCCATGAAAAGCGCCCCTCCCCGCGAGCTATCGAGCCAGCGCCAGTCGCGCGGGGTGGGAGGATGACTCAGATGCCTGTACATAAGTTTTGCATCGGTCGATTCCCCACACTCCGCCTCGGCGCATGACATGATTAGCTCCATCGGGAAGGCGGCGTTTTCCATCTCCACAAATTCAAGCTCGCTCTCCTGCCTGAAGGCCTTTTCGGCCATCGAGGCATGGATTATTTTCAGAGAGGGCGAACCATATCTGGCCACGCGATCTTTTGTCGACATGGAGGGGGCGCTAACAGCCGCTGTATCGACATCGACGCACAGCGCGGAACATAACCACCACGGAACTTCGTAGCGGGTGAATTTCGAATAGGCGCCGCGCGAAATGTCGTAGAACACGCCCCCTTTACCCAGGGGGGTGGATTCTATCGTGAGCTGGCTGTTTTCATCGCGAGCGGTGACATGAAGAGCTCCGTTATAAATTTCGTTTGAACGGATGCAATGGGGAAGCTCTGAAATGCCGATGTCCCCTCCCCTGCCGCGCGGAGCCTTCCCCGCCAGCGACATCAGCCGCGAACGCCTCCCCCGCGAATCCTCGAAGGCGATTTCATCTTTACTGCGGGCCACCTTTTTCAGCCTCCATTTTCGTGGCAGCGAATCGTGCAGTTCGTCGGCGTAATCGATTTTGCCCCGGGCCTCTTCCCTGTTCATGGAAACGAATATTCCGGAATATCGCCCCATCGCCTGCGACCGGATGAACATCCGCACAGTCATGATCCACGACCCGCCAACACGCCTGCTTTTCAAAAGGTTTGTCAGCTTGGAGTTGTTCGACAGATAGCTCGCCTGCCACGGGTCGAGGCGGACCGGCTCCCCGTTCATCATAAGCATCGCCTCCGCAAAGCAGGCCGGATCAGCCAACCAGTCCCACAAGCTTCTGGTCTTCGCGCCCGTTGGCGCCATTAAGGCGGGAGCGCTTTTTGACCATGAGCCGCGAGAGCCGTTCGATTTCATTTCGTTCATTTAATATTTCCGTTATGTTTTCTTTTCCAAATTCACCGGCCGCCCATTCAAGGAGCGGCTTTTTCTGTTTTTCCAGTTGCGCCTTGATATCCTCATCGGCCAGGGCGGCAAGCTTGTCGATCATTTCCATGCATATCCGCGCGGAGAGTTTCGCCACCTGGCCCGAATCTTTCATATCTGCGGCCCGTTTTTTTTGGGTCAGCCGCGACGCCCTGTATGTCATTTCCAGTTTCAAAACCTGCTCCATGGTCATAGAGACCAGCGCGTCGCCCGCATCGGCGTATCGCCTGAGGATGTCTCGATATACGGCGTTCTCCAGCGCGGCGGCCATATCGTCGACGTCGTTTCCACTGAGCGCTTTTTCCAGAAATTCGTGGACGACGCGGGCGCCCTCCCTTTTCGCCGACGATTTTATGGCGACATCTGACGCGTATCTCTCCATCATTTTTTTGACGAGCTTTTGCGTGACGGGGCTCACCTGGCAAACCTCGTTATGGATCGCCCGCCAGTCGTCGCCATTGATGGCGCCGTGACGGATGATCGATTTATGTTCGTCGGTCAGCTGGTTTGCGTAATTTATGCTATTCATCGCAATTTACCCCCGGGTCGACAAGGCCGCCATCGAGCAGGTCCATTCCGCGCGCGGTGATGCGGGCATAGTAGACCAGCTCATCGCGGAGGGAGCTGGTTTTCATTTCCAGAAGCTTTTTGCCGCTTAAATACCAGATGTGAAACCGGACCTGATCCATTATCAAATCGACAAGGCCCAGCTCTTTGAGCTCCGCCAGGATCTCGTCGTCGCCGTTGAAGGAATCGGGAAATTGCCGTAAAAAAGAGAGAACACTTTTGCGGATCTCCTTTCTTGTCATCAGGCTTGTGAAGTTCGGCCTGGCGGGGAGCACTCCACTGTCTTGCACCGCTCCGTCGGCGAGGTCGATACCCTTTGAGGTGATGATCGCCTTCACTTTTCCGTCGCGGGCGCGGCTGACGCTGACGTATCCTTTTTTCTCCAGATAGGAAAAACAGTCGCGAACTTTTTGCCTGTCTATATATGGATGCCGAGACCGAAGAGCGGAGGCCAGGGCGCCTCCCGATTGCGGATAGAGATAGAGGTCGGCGAGAGTTTTCAGGACTTTTTTCCTTAACGAACGCGTGCGCATGTTTTGTGCGGAGGTTGGCATGTCTACTTTTTCGCTCCCGTCTGGATTATGTGGTGTTGAATCGATTCCATCATCGTGTGCAGGTTCATCGCCAGGAGGCGGAACTCATCGCGGGATACTGTTCGCCGCCGGACTTCGTCGAGCCTTTCTGTCTGCTCTATTTTAAGAGCGCCTATCTCGCCTTGTCTTTCGTTGGCCACCTTGTCGAGCCGGCTGGACAGTTCTTTTATATCTTCGCGCGATTCCTCTACAAGATCGCGAAAATTTCTTTCGATCCGATATTTAGTGTCGCCGATCATCGTCGCCATTTCCGATTGCAACTGGGAGACTTTACGGGCGTTCTCATCAATTTTCCCTTCCACCTGGCTGATTCCTTTTTTGGCGAGGGCCAGGAAAGCTGTCCAGGCGATGCCCACAATCGCCAGTAAAATTTTCGGGTCGTCCATCGTTTCCGCGGCGTTCATGCCGCCTCTCCGGTTGAGGGGTGAAAGGAAAAGAAACACACCGGCGCGGCCCTGTGGAATTGAGCGTTGGCCAAGTTGTAAGGCGGGAAAGCCGGTGGGCGCCCATGAGGAGGGATACCGGGTTGAGGGGGGAACCGGTATTCAGGAATTCCGGGCCGCGCCAGGATGCGTTTCATATCGTCCTCCAAACCAAAATTTCATATTTCCTTGTCGACGTTGCCAATTTTCATATTCGCTCCGTCCACGCAAGAATGACTTTACTCCTTTTTTTAAAAATGAAAATAGCAGGTGGAGGAGTTGATGGATATGGGGATGCTGGGGATTGTGGTGAACGGCGTTATCGCTGTATCCCTATGTATAATTGGGTGTTATCCCGTTAAAAAAAATGAAAATATTTTTTTAACGCGCAAAACACTGGATTTGGCGGGGGCCGGGCGCTGCTTTCTTAAACGCCGGCTATTGTATTTATAATATCTGTTGTTTGTTTTTTATTACCCTTTGTTTTTGTATTTATTCTGACGATCATGCAGTTAAAAATATCGATGGAGGGTTCACGCAGAATGTATAACCGCTAACCGAGGGCTTATATATCTGTTGCCCATAGCCCCCGCGATACGGTATCGTTACCTTTTTTTGAAAATGGAAACTATTATTTATGGAATCGATAGGGGCTCTGCAGGCTTTTGTTTTGGGCTGTGTCCAGGGGTTGACCGAATATCTGCCGATCAGTTCTTCAGGGCATCTTGTTATCGCGCAAAACCTGTTTGGTATTAAGGAGCCGGAGCTTTTTTTCGATATCGTTCTTCATCTGGGAACCTTGATCGCCATCATAGGATATTACCGGGCCGATGTTCTGGGCGCCATAAAGGATAGTGTGGCGGGATTGACCGCCCTTCTAAAAGGGGCCGGATGGAACGACGTGAACCAGAGCTATCCGGGACTGCGGCTGGCGTTTCTCATAATCATCGGTTCTATCCCGACGGGAGTGATAGGCATAGGCTTCAAGGATCAATTCCTGCTCCTTTTTGGAGATGTGAAAACCGTCGGGTTTATGCTGATTATCACGGGGCTGTTTTTGTTTCTCACCCGGTTCGCCCCCTCATCGGGGCGGGAGATCGCCCGGATGCGCTGGTGGGAGGCGGCCCTTATCGGGGTTGCCCAGGGGCTTGCCATCACGCCGGGGATCAGCCGATCGGGCGCAACGATTTGCCTTGCCCTGTTTATGGGAATCGGGCGGGAGGCGGCGGCGCGATATTCCTTCCTCCTATCCCTGCCCGCAATATCCGGGGCGCTGATATTGAATATGGAGCCGCCGGAAACGGTTTTGCCGATGTCGACCCTGGCTCTCGGGTTTTTCTCATCGTTAATCGTTGGCTATCTATGCCTTGCGCTTCTTGTTATATTGCTTAAGAAGGGTAAGTTCCATTTGTTTTCGATCTATTGTTTTATAGTGGGCGCGGGGACAATCGTTTATTTTTTATAGAAGAGGATTATGATATACGCAGTGATAATGGCGGGAGGCAGGGGGACCCGGTTCTGGCCCCTTTCGCGCGCGGCCAAACCGAAACAGCTTTTAAAAATAGTCGGAACCCGAACCATGATCCAGGCGACGGTCGACCGGCTTGCCCCTGTGGCCAGCCCCGATCATATCCTCATCATCACAGGCGCCGCCCATTTTGACGAGATCAAAAGCCAGCTCCCCGAGATACCGGAGGAGAACATCATCGCGGAACCTGTCGGGCGTAACACATCCCCCTGTATCGCGCTGGCGGCGAAGATCATAAAAGAGCGGGACCCCGGCGCCACCATGTGCGTCTTCCCGGCGGATCATATCATCACAAAAGCGGATAAGTTCATCAATGCGGTGAAGTCTGTCGTGAACGAGCTGGAGACCATCCCCGGTGCGCTGGCGACAATGGGTATCAGGGCTGTCTACCCCGAAACAGGATATGGATATATCAGGCGCGGAGAGAAAATCGCCCCTTCGATATACAAAGTGGACGAGTTTCTGGAAAAACCGGACACAGCCACGGCGAAAAAATATTCGGACTCCGGCGACTACTATTGGAACTCCGGAATGTTTTTCTGGAAAGTCGAATCGATTTTAAACGAACTTGACGCATGCCTCCCCGAACTGATGAAAGCAATGGAAGATATCGAATGCGGCTCTGGGCCCCCCGGGCTGAAAACCTCGCTGGAGACGGTCTATCCCCGCTTGCCATCCATATCCATCGATTACGGCGTGATGGAAAAAGCGGGCGCCAGCGGCAAGGCGCTGGTGATCGAGGCCGACCCCGGCTGGAGCGACGTTGGCTCCTGGCGATCTTTATACGAGCTGACCGAGGCGGATGCCAAAGGTAACCGTAGCCGCGGCGGCCTTATCACCATAGATTCTTCCGGCGTGCTGGCCCATAACGACAAGCGGCTTGTGGCTATTGTGGGTGTGGACGATATAATAGTGGTGGAGACAGACGACGCTATCCTTATCCTTAACAAGGACAGGGCGCAAGACGTGCGCCAGATCACAGACCGGCTCAGGGAGCTTGGTAAAGAGATATACCTGTAATTCAAGGTTATTGTCATCCGGCTGGCTCCCCGGCGCCAGCCTTTTATTTGTCTTGACTTTGTCTTCGCCTCAAGATAGTTTAATGTTGAACTATTTAATATTAATCTAATTGTATGGCGACAAAACACAAAGGAACCACGAGGGAGACCACCGCCCTGGACGCGTTTATCCGCCTTAACCGCGCCACGGAATCGCTCGCCGCCCTGGTTGGGGCCAGGGTCGCCCGGCGAAACCTCACCATCGGGCAGTTCGGGGCGCTTGAAGCGCTTTACCATGTGGGCCCCATGTGCCAGAAAGCTCTGGGAGGCAAAATATTGCGGAGCGGCGGAAACATCACAATGATTGTGAACAACCTGGAAAAGGCGAAGCTGGCGAAACGTGTACATTGCGCCACTGACAAAAGAATGTATGAGATCCACCTGACCCCCAAGGGAAAGCGCCTGATTAAAACCCTTTTTCCTGTTGTGCTGGAAACCATTGTGGAGGGGATGAGCGCCCTGACGATGAAAGATCAGAAAACCCTGGGGGAGATGTGTAAACGGCTGGGCCTTCCAGTGCGGGAGGCTTGTAATTAAATTTTTTTCCCTATTATTAATATTTTTAAATGGAGTAATGTTATGACAGAACCTGATATGCCTGGAAAAACACCTGCGATGGCGCAATTGAAAGCCGGGACGCATTATTGGTGCGCGTGCGGTAAATCGAAGAGTCAGCCTTTTTGCGACGGGGCGCACCAGGGGACCGATTTTTCGCCTCTGGAGTTTACGCTGGAGGAGGATAAAGAGGTGGCCCTTTGCAACTGTAAACGGACCAAGAACCCGCCCTATTGCGACGGAACCCACCAATCGCTTTGAATGAATTTCTTGTTAGGAGCTTAAACAGATGAAATCAAGATTCGTTGTATTAGTATTTGTCGCATTTGTCATCAACGTCACGCCGGCGCTGGCCGCTTCTTACGACCTGGACCTGGCCCATACGCGGATCGGGTTTGCGGTGAGGCATATGGTGATAAGCGAGGTGCGGGGTGAATTTTTGAAATTCTCCGGCGGGTTCGATCTTGACGAGAAGGGAGACCTGACGAATATCAGGGCCACCGTCGATATCGCCAGCATAAACACTCGCGTTGAAAAAAGGGACAAGCACCTTCGCAGTCCCGATTTTTTCGATGCGAAGGCATATCCGACCATGACCTTTGTATCTAAAAAGGTGACCCATAATGGGAATAAATACACCGTTGTCGGAGATCTGACCATCAAGAAGGTGACAAGGGAGATGACCCTGACCGGTGAACTGCTGGGGCGGGTTGTTGGCTTTAAGGGTGAACATCGGGCCGGGTTCAAGGGTGAAGGATCAATCAACCGGAAAGATTACGGCATAAATTTCCACGCGTTGCTGGAGGCGGGGGGTATGGTTGTGGGCGACAAGGTCACAATTTTACTCGACGTTGAAGGAATCAGGAAGTAACCAGGTTTTAAAGCAGGCCCCCTCCCCCCTGGTGGGGGCCTGTTTTCCTTTTATCGCGGCTTGCCACAAAGCCCCCGTTTTGTTTTATTTAATAAACAATATGAAATCCTGAAACAGGCTCTTGACGGCGCTGTATGGATAGTTATGGAAAATAAGGGCCACCGCCAGCCGGGACCAGCGCTACAATGAACCGATACCCCATAGCCATGAATATAGAATGATCATCCATAGATACAGCCAGTGGGAGGAGCCGGAAAAGCCCCCCTTCACCCTGGAGGAGGTAATCCGCGCCGCCTCCGATATCATGTTGCGATATCACGTCGATTTCAACGAAGCCCTGCGCCACATGATAAGCCAGGGGCTTTCGATCAACCAGTTTTTGCGTGACGAACAGATGGATAACATCCTCGACAGCTATATCGACAGGGTGAAAAGAATGAAGGATGATCTCCACGACACATATAACCTGGAAGACGATTTGCGGGCGCGGCGCCGATCGCTTGCGAGCCTTACGTCCGAAGCCAGAGGCCAGCTGGATAACAATGACGACATTGATAAAGCGATGCGCCAGGCGGCCCGCAACCGAAGCCTGGCCGATTTTTATGTTGTCAAATGGCGCATCCGAAACGACGACAGGCTGAAGGATAACCGGAAGCTCGCCGAGTATCTGGAAAGGGCCGCCATCCTTGCCGAGTTTCTGGAGAGGGGGGAAGCTTTTGACAATAAATATGGAAAAAGGTTTCATGGCGAAAAACCCCCCGGTGATGGCGAAGTTTCGAAAGCGCTGTTCGGAAAATATCTGGCGATGGAAGAGCTGGAGGCCCAGCTTGTGGAGGCCAGGGAGAGGGGGAACCTTTTCGGCGTGGATGACGAAAAACTGCGTGCGGTGATGGGTGAGGAGGAGTATCAAAAGTTTACCCGGGCGCGGGAAGAGATGATGGAGAGGCTTAAAGAAGCGTTTGAAGAGACGGGCCAGGTGGAGGAGGAGGATGGAATATTCAAGCTGACCCCGGCCGCCGCCCGGAAGGTGGGGGAGCGGGCGTTGCGCATCGTGTTCTCGGAGATAAAAATGGATGGCTTCGGCGCCCACGTGGCCCAGAAAGAGGGGGATGGCATAGTGGAAAAACAGAGCTCCCGCCCATACGAGTATGGCGATTCCATCACCCATCTCGACCTGCCGGCGTCGATGATAAATTCGCTCATCAGGGAGGGAACAGGCTTCCCCATCAAATTAAAGACCGAAGATATGGAAGTGCATCCCACCCACGGCGCCGCTAAAACGTCTGTTGTGGTGATGATTGATATGTCTGGCTCTATGAGCCGGTTTGGCCGGTTTTATAACGCCAAGAAGGTGGCCCTTGCCCTGGACGCCATCACCCGCGCCCACTATCCGGAGGATAGCCTGAACTTCGTCGGGTTCGCCACTTTTGCGAGGAGAATCGTGGTGGGTGAAATACTGGGCCTCGCCCCGGAGCCGATAACGTTTATGGGCGGCGGGGTGAATATGCGTGTCGACCTCACCCGGATAGAGGACAACAAAAAGGAGCTCCCCCACGTTCCAAGATATTTCACGAACATGCAAAAAGGGTTGGCTATTTCCCGGAGGATACTGACATCAGAACCTGGAACGAATAAAGAGATTATCCTGATCACCGATGGGGCCCCCACCGCATACCACGAGGGGCAATATCTCCATCTCAACTATCCGCCGCAAGAGAGCGGGTATAAGGCCACGTTGCGCGAGGTGCGCGCCCTGACCGACGACAAAATCACCATAAACACATTTTTACTCGGATCCGACTGGGACACCGGCTATTTCGGGGAGGCGGAATTTATACAAAGGATGCTGAATATCAACCGGGGGCGCCTGTTCCATCCGGCGCCAGACAGCCTGACTCAATATGTGTTGACCGATTACGTCGCCAACAAAAAAAAGCTGATCGATTTTTAACGATGCCATCCTCCAGGCCAGTCCACACCATCTCCGCCTCGCATAAAATGAACCGGTCGACGCCGGTGACGGGATAAAACATGCCGACACCACTGGGACACTCGCTGGCCGGGCTGGCCATATTTGCGCTAAGTGAGAAGCGCGGGACAAGGCGGCATGTTCCCCTGGGTGAAAGGCTGGGCTGGGGAGCGCTGTGCGTGGTGGCTTCGAACGCGCCGGACCTCGATTTTATCGCATGGGGGAAGAACGGACTGGAGCTGACCTCGCGATACCATCACGGGCTCACCCATTCCATCGGGTTTGCGGTTATGTTTGGGCTGGCGATCTCTTTGTGGGCGGCGATGAGAGGTTTTCACAGCCCCGGGAAAGTTTTTGTTCTCACGTCTTCATCGATATGGATGCACGCCGTGATGGATTTATTCGGAACCGATAATTACCCGGTGAACGGCATCGGTCTGCCGCTGTTGTGGCCCGTTACGGGGAGATATTTTGTGGCGCCTGTCATGCCGGGGGTGAGCCGCGCACATCCATTCGATCCCGCCAGCCTGTTCGGGCTTGGTGTGGAATTTGTCTTGTACAGCTCCATACTTTTATCGGTGTTATTTTTTACACGCAAAAAGAACAGATAATTTGCATAAATTATTGTGACAAATTATTGACGGATGATATAAAAGTTTTATCATTTTTTTTATAACCACCACGCTACAGCGGCGCTGATTTATGGTACAATACATAAAGTTGCACAGTTGCAAAGTGGTCGTTTCTTTCGTGTGGTGGGGCGTTTCTTCTTTCATGAAGGGATGGCGCTGTAAAAAGAGGATTCCAAAATTAGCAAATTTATTGCCATTTCAAGCGGAAAAGGCGGTGTGGGCAAAACGACCGTCGCCCTGAATCTTTCCATGGCCTTAAGTAGCAGGGGTTTGCGCGTGTGTCTTTTCGACGCGGACATGGGGCTGGCCAACGTAAACATCATGCTCGGCGCGCAACCGGCCCTTAACCTTTATCACGTTTTATATGAAGATATGAGTCTCCGGGATATCATGTTCAAGGCTCCCCTTGGGCTCGACATAATCCCTGGCGGAAACGGTGTGCCGGAGCTTACGTCGATTGACAGCGAAAGGCTTGAGGAGCTTGCGGGCAAGTTTGAACCTCTGGCCGATTTCGATTACATCATTGTGGACACTTCCGCCGGTATCGCGCCGACGAATATGGCTTTCCTGCGGGCGGCGGACATGGTGGTTGTGATTTTCACGCCGGAGCCGACATCGATCACCGATGGATTCGCCATTCTTAAAATTCTCAACATGAATCAATATTCGGGTGATCTTCATATTCTGCCGAATAATTTCAAATCGCAAAAACGGGCCGACCTTATCACAAACAAAATCATGGAAGCCTCCAGGACGTTCCTTGGCCGCGAACTAAAAGTGTTGCCCCCTATTATGAGTAGCCAGAAATTTCCCGATTCCATCATAGGGCAATCACCGATCATGGTTAATCACCCCGATTCCAACGGGGCGCGCGATATCATGAGAGTCGCCGATAAAATCCGATCCATGGGATACGACAGCAACGGCGCCGGTTCGGGAGAATATATCCACAACGTTGCGCGCTACTCGTCCGATAAAAACCTTCTTAAACTGGTGGACAAGTTCACCAGAAAAATGGCTGAAAAAGAAGAGAAAAGAAAATCGGTTGAGCAAAAGAAAAAAATCGAGGCTGATCCAAAAAAGCGCGAACCCGTTTCGAGGGATACCCCGTATCGCGGCAACGGGAACAGCGCCATCACCGCCAAAAACCCGGAGGTGATGGATATAAGCACGACGGAGCTGGAACAAAAAGCGGCGCAAGCGCCTTCGGAAAAAATAGTTGAGCCGGCGCCCACGCCGCCAATGGCCGACCGCGGGGCTGTGGAAAGGGCGGATGAGACGGTGGAGGGGCTAGCCCCGGTGGAGCAAGCCCCGGTGGAAAAAAATCCTGTGGCGAAAATGGCCGTAGAGCCTGGGCGCCTGTCCGGCGCCGTCTTTCAAGAGGGACCAAACCCCCGCATAGTCGAGCTATTGGAAAATATCGTTGGCAAACTGGAAAAGAACACGCAAATGATCGGGAAAATTGAAAAGGAAATGGAAAGCCTTTCCACGGCGATCTCCCATCCCGGTTTTTCGGGCTCAGGAAATAAAAGTATTCCAGGGGGCAAAAATGGAGCTCCAGGAAAACATTCTGGCTCCTTGGCGAGTGACAATACATTATTGACCGGGGTCAAGGAATATTCCATCCCCGGAGCCGCCGATAGCGCGCCTCTTCCCGAAGGGGCTATGTATGTCACAAAAAATAACCCGGTGAACGAAATAATCAATAAACGAGGCTCTAAAAAGTTTAACGCCATTACCGACGAGGAGCTATGGATCGCCAACGAGCTTCTGAGGAACGAATATATCACTGAAGACGACTTTTGCAAATTCGCCGATTTACGCTACAGGTTCGATCTGGAAGGAAAAAGTTATCTTGGCGATATTTTGCTAAGGCGCAAATTGATCACCGAAGAGGTCCTGAAAGAATTCCTGAAGATAAACAATAACGTATATACGAAATTCTGTTCAGTATTGCGCGACCAGGGCCTGATCAATAAAGACCAGTTTCAGGAAATCATGGATGACAAAAAATCGGGCGAAGATATCATCGCTGTTATATCGGAACATAAAGTTATGAGCAGGGATAACTTCATGAAACTCTTTAATAGCGTGAGCAGATCTCCCAAATTCGGCGAGTGGCTTGTTCACAACAAATATGTGGGAAAATCGGACGTTGTCGACGCCCTTCGGGAGCAGGGGATCAATTCATTTGAAGACTATTTGATATATAACAAGCTCGTCAGCAAGGACGTGCTCGACTCCCTGAAATACAAGATGGAATTAAACTGACTCCACGCGCACCCTTTTCCTCACCGTTTGTGAAGAGTTACGGGCAAACCAGTTAACGTTCTCGGCCACCATATCGAATTCCAGAACATATATACCTTTGGGAGGGGCGGGAATATCGAAAGAGAGTGTGACGCTCTCACCCGGGGCTATCGGGCGATCGTTTTCATATGGTGGCGCCTTTCTGAAATAATCGAGATCTATCATCGCGCTCCGCTCGTCTAAAAGATGAACGCCCAGGTTCACCCCCCCGACCTTCACAGAAGCTGGAAGCCATTGGGACGATCCCTCGTTGGTAAGTGTGGCCCGGACGGAAAAGGCGCCCCCCTCGCCCGCCCTTGCCGCCCCCAGGGCGACTTTCAGCCCCGCCTTGAGCCCTTTGATATTTTTGCTGTCGCCCCCTTCCGGAACGCCCTTGTAAAGAAAAAAGGTGTTGCGGCTGTTTATCTCGTTTCGGAGCTTCCGGTAATACCTGAGGGCGCCAACTCCAGGGTATTGCCTGAGGGTTTCATGTTCCTTTAGCGAGACTATATAAGGATCGGCGTTATATACCGAAAACTCTATCCCGGTGAATCCCGCGGCGCTGGCCCAGGCCCAGATGTCTTGCATAACGATATCATCTTCAATCACCTTGTACTTTTTCATCTCCTCCTGCGATTGGGGCGATCTGGAATGATCGGCGCCTGGCTCTACAAAACAGGCGATGCCACCCTCTTTCAACACGCGGGCCATCTCTTTTAAAACATCGGCCGGGTTTGGAACATGGTGGAACGCATCCATGCACAGGATCCTGTCGACACTGGCGGAGGGCAAATCTATTTTACGCCCGTCGTAAACCATAAATTCCGGCGTTGGCCTCTCCCCTATCACCTTGTGCCGGGCAAAGAGATCCTTTCCGATATCCAGAGCCGTTTTCGAAACGTCCATGGCGATCACCTTTGCGCCAAGCTGTGTTAAAAAGCGTGTGGTCCAGCACGATCCCGCGGCGAAATCTAGCACTTTGATCCCCGGTTGTATACGCAAGCCCTGAAGGGCCTTTGCGAAATTTATCAGCAGGTGGGGCGCCTCGTCGGCATCGATGAGCGGCTTGGCAAGGAGGTAGTCGGTCGATTCACGTTTAAGATAATATTCGTCCGCCCTCTGGCAAAGCTCCTCCACGGTATAGCTCTTCAGAAGCTTTTTAACGTCAACCATATCAGCGGGAAGAGGGCGGCGCCTTCCTCTGATTTTCCTGATATACGACAATATTCTCGCCAACATGTTATCTGGTCTGTCCAATGGTTTTCTTGTTCCTCATCGTTTTGTGAAACCGGTCGCCATGCCAGACCGGCCGACGCCGCATGCCACGGCCCTCCTATTTTTAGCTGGCGATCCTCTAAATCACAATAAGAACATTTAAAATTTGTATAAAATAATGTATAGTGATAGCATGTTATATATAACTTTACCATAATTAACATTAACTTAGGCACCGAAATGGATGATAAAGAAGTAGCGGCTCTTTTTGCGCGCCATGCAAAAATTCGTCTCACCATCATTGAAGATTCCAAACAGGAAAGGCGCCAGATAAAAAATTCCTTTCGGGAAAACAAGATCACCAATATTCTGGAATGTGACGATTATGACGAGGCTTGGGAAAAGCTTCAGCTATCCTCTACCAGCGTCCTGATTTTCAAAGTGTCCGACAAGGATGGAGAAGATTTCCTGAACCAGATTATTGAATCGACCAGGTTCAGGAAAACCCCGTTAATCATCTTCACCACCAAGATTGGCGAATACCCGAAGCTCTATTCCACGGCGGAGGTTATCGCCGAATGGGTGGAGGCGCCGATCAACGCGTTGAAAGTTGAAAAAGCGCTGGTACGAACGTTGCAAAATGGCGTCGTGGAAAAAAGCCTTGTGGGAAGTGAAAACATATCGCTGGAATATTTCACCGCCGGGGTGGCCGCTTTGGCCAAAGGCGATTTTGGAAAGGCGAAAGAGAGCTTCCGCATGGCCCTGAAGGAGAGCCCCGGGTTTTTTGAAGCCTATGTGAAAATGGCCGAAACACTTGTCGCGCTGGGGGAAAACCAAACGGCCAAAAGGGTGCTGGAAAGAGCGCTAAAAATATCTGGCAACAACCCCGGGGCGCTTCTGATCAAGTGTGACCTTGCGGTGAAAATGGAGGAAAAAGACAAAGCTATTGAAACGCTTGACAATGCGGTTGGCAAACGCCCCGATGACCTTAAGTTTATCATAGACGTGGGCAACATAGCCTTGAAAAAGGGCTGGGCCGACGAGGCGGTTAAATATTTTGAAATGGCGAAAAGTATCGACCCCAACCTTTTGCATGTATACAACCGGCTTGGTATCGCCCACTCCCGCGCCGGCAGGTTCGACAAAGCTGTGGAAATGTATGAGAGCGCCTTGCGCCTCGACGACAAGGACGCCGGGATCCACTTTAACATTGGCATGGCTCATCACCGCAAAGGTGACGACGCGGCGGCCCTTGGCTTTTTCAAAGCGGCGGCGAAGATGGATCCGGACATCCAGGAAGCAAAGGATTGGATTGAAAAGCTGTCCAGCTGACCTATTAAGCAAGGTCATCGGCGCCGGGCCTTGCGCGGCTTGAACCCCCTTTGACCCCCTATACAATAAACTTGCTGGCTCGCGGGATAAATTCCTCATGAGTAAAAGGCTTGGTCATAAAATCGTCCGCGCCAAGGCGAATAGCTTTTTCCCTGCTTTCAACTTCTCTATCCACGGTTACAACAATCACAGGAATATCCTGGTTATCCCTGCTTGCTTTTAGTTCCTTCAAAAAGTCATACCCGTTCATCACCGGCATATTAAGATCGCAGATAACAAGATGCGCCTTGTTACTGGCCAGTGTTTCCAGCGCCTCGGCGCCGTTTGCGACTTCAATAATTTCGGCTCCAAACTCTTCCAGAAACTCCCTTATCACAACGCGAAAAGGCTCTTCATCCTCCACCACCAGAACCCTTGGTTTTTTCTTCGGCAGTCTGGCGAAGAAAACGGCCCCCCCATCCTCTTCCGATTCGACCGAGAGAGAGCCTCCATGGGCCACCATGATGTCGTGGCTATAGGGGAGGCCAAGCCCTGTTCCCGTTTCGCCGGCGGTTCCGCTGAGGCTGGTTTTCACTTCATGCCTGAAAATGTTCTCTATAACATTTCGAGCCACACCCACACCCGTATCTTTAACTGCGATACAGCTCTCGTCATTGACTGGTGAAAAAATGGTGATGCGGCCACCGGGCCGGGTGAATTTGATGGCGTTTAAAAGAAGATTATGCAAAACCTCTTTAAACAGGGGGGGGTCTGCAAAGATTCTTGTTTTGGGTTTCACGGCGTTTATGATTTCGATCCCCTTTTGTCTGGCCAGTTCGGCGATCATTCCAATAGACATGGCGGCAAGCACAGACCCATCCAGAAATTTCGGTTTAACTGTAAGCGCTCCTGTCTGGAGCCTCGAAATGTTCAGCAGATCATCGATAACCCGCACCAGCCTGTCGCCGTTTTCCAACGCGTGATCGATAAGGCTTTGCTGCCTCGGGGTTATGCCTTGCATCCCCTCCATATCGGTTTCCAGCAGTCTCAACGTCCCCAATATAGATGTAAAAGGAGATTTAAGATCGTGGGCCACCAGCGAAACAAATTCATCTTTAAGCTTCGTCGCGCGCTCCGCTTTTTCTTTCGAGGCATATAGCGCGCGAAGGGTCTCTTTCCGGTCGCTTATATCGTGCATAAAGATGCCTAAAAAATATTCGTCCTCAAACTTTAGGGGTGATATCACCATTTCAACGTCTATCTCCCGCCCATCCTTGCACACCGCCCGGCGCTCCACCAACCGGTTGGCGACCGGCCACTGCCCTGTGGTTTTATAAATTTCAATGTTCCTCCTCCACTCTTCGCGGTATGAAGGTGGAATAATCGTGTCGGTGAAGCTGTGCCCTTCCAGCTCTTTTCTTCTCCATCCAAAGATCAACACTGTTTGATGATTTATCCGTGTGATAGTTCCTTCGGTGTCGACGGTGAGCATCGCCTGGAAAGAGTTCTCCACCACGTTGCGCAGAAGGAGTTCGCTTTTGGCGAGTTTCTCCTGCAAAATTCTGTTTTGTCTTTCGAAAAGATGATGGTCATAAACTTTTGATATCACCTTGGGTATCGACCTGACAAAGTCGAGCCCGATATCTTTTACCAGGTAGTCTTTAGCGCCAGCTTTCATGACAGCGGCGGCCAGGCGCTCGTCCCCATGCCCGGTCACCATTATCACCGGCAGGTTAGGATATTGATCGACTATTTTGGCCAGTGTCTCCTCCCCGCCCATTCCCGGCATGTGCTGATCCAGCAAAACAATGTCGATCCCCCCTGTATCGATCCGTCCAAGGGCCGCCTCGCCATTGCTTTCCACTTCAAAGGCGAAACCAGCGTTTGTCAGCGATTTGCTGATAATAAGGGCTATGGCGGGATCGTCATCCACAACGAGCGCTGTAAGGGAATTGCTTTCACTAATCATTGGGTGGAGGTTATTTCGGTGGTCAGCACCCAGAATATTTTGAGGTTTTTAAGTTTTTCCACAAACTCCCGGAAATCGACCGGTTTGGTGACATAGGCGTTGGCGCCGTTTTTATATCCCCTGGCCACCTCTTCGTCTCTTGAGGATGTTGTGAGCATAATTATCGGGATATGTTTTGTTGTATCGTCGGATTTGAGTTTTTCCAGCACTTCAAACCCGTCCATCCTGGGCATTTTAATGTCGAGCAGGATCAGGTCGGGCAACGGGTATGATTGTCTGTTAGCGTATTTCCCGACTCCATACACGTAATCGAGCCCGTCCTGGCCATCTTCCGTTTCATAAACGCTGTTGCGCACATGGTTTTCCTCGAGGACCTTGCTTATAAGCAATCGATGGGCGGGATCATCTTCCACAAGTAATATAACAACGTCTTTTTTGGCCATCATGGCTCCTATGTACTATTTTCGCTATCCACCGGTTCCTGTTGTTATCGCAAAGCCGATGCGGACGCCATCTTTTATATAATAAATACGGACGAATAACCACCATTTTTTTACCCCGCCCTGGTGAACCGGGTCCATGGTGATGGATGCCCCCTTCCGGAGGTATTTGATATATAACCTTTTTTATTTGCGGGAGCCAGGAATGGTGAAATAAAACCTTGCGCCGCCGCCATGGGCTGAATCGACCCCCACCGACCCGCCTATGCTCTCTATTATTTTTTTCACAAAGGCGAGGCCCATACCGGTTCCTTTCACGTCGCGCCCGTGAAGACGGGTAAAAAGGTCGAATATTTTTTTGTGAAATCGCGGCTCGATTCCGGCCCCGTTATCTTGCACAAAAAATTCCGCCATTCCACCATCAGTTTTCATCCCCCCCACCTCCACCCTAGGCGAAGGAACATCGGCCGGCATGAATTTGATGGCGTTCCCCACAAGATTTGTAAACACCTGATAAACCCTCTTCGGGTTGGCGTATACCGTGGGCAGATCCTGCTGGAACCTGAACTCTATGCCTCTATCCTTCGCGGCGATTTCTCCCTCGGCCAGTATTTGTTCCATAAGATCGTTCATATCCACAACTTCAGGCTCGATGTTCATACGCCCGACGCGGGATATCTCCTGAAGGTCGTCAAGAAGGTGGCTCATTATTATGGTGGCGTCTTTTATATGTTTCATATAGATTTGACAATCTTCCGAGAGGTTCCCCCCGAGCTCTGTCACCAGCAGGTTTGTCATCCCCTGCACCGTCACAATTGGCGCCTTTAAATCGTGGGAGACAGAATAAATAAACGATTCCATCTCATGATTGACACTCCGCAAATTCTCTTCAATCTTTCTGCGAACGATGACCTCTTCCTCCAGCTTGTCCCCCCGTTCGGAAAGCTTTCTGGCGTGTCGCTCGAGGTCGGCGTATGATCGGGAAAGTTTTTCCGCCATCCGGTTGAACGCGTCACCAAGCCCGGACAATTCATCGCTCCCTTTTATTTTAACCCGATGATCAAGCTCCCCCACCGCCATCTCCTTGGCCGCCTGCGAAAGGGTCTCCACCCGCCGGCTGATCGACCCCGAAATAATTAACCCCATAACCGCGCTTATACCTATCGACGAAACAATCGCCAGGATCAGAACGTATTTAATCTCCCCTCCGGGTTTAAGGGCCTCGTCCACATCAATTTCCGCAAGAAACGCCCACCGGGAACCAAGCACGTCGAGCGGCGCATAAGCGCTTAACACTTGGCGGCCCCGATAGTCTTCAATCTCCCTTGTCCCTGTTTCCCCCGAAAGGGCGGCGCGCACAGCCACGGAGTCGGCCTTTATCCTGTGCTGGAAAGATGTGAAAACATTCAACCCTTTCTCAAGCCTCGAATCGGACCGTAGCAATAAATCCCTCCCCACAAGGTAGGTCTCGCCTGTCTCCCCCATTCCGGCGGAGGATGTCATGATGGCGTTCACCTGGGTCAGGGGTATCTGGAATATGGCGATGCCGATTTTTTGACCTTCGTTAAATACGGGAGAGGCGATGAACCCGGCCGGGTCGCCGTATGAGGGCTGATATGCGGCGTAATCGGTGAAGACTATGTCACTGTCATTCTTAATGGCCATGGCTTTCCGGTATACCTCGCCCAGGTTGGAACTGGCGAAAGGGCCGTCGATCAGCGAGGTTGCGAAGTCGAGCTCTTTAAACATCGAATAGAGCACCCTGCCCGAGCCTGCGTCGACCAGAAATATGTCGTAAAAACCGAACCGGCCAAAATAATCGCGAATGAACCGGTGAAACCGCCCATGGAGACGGCTGTATCGCGAATTGTCCGGGGCCTGATCGAGCATCTGTTTTTGCCCCAGCCGGTTTTTATTCGCGCTTATATAATAATATTGCAGGGCGATGGCCGGTTCATCGAGGGCGGCAAAATATTTTCGGGGTTCGGGTTTCTGGCCATCGTTTCTCTTTATATATTCCTGGGCAAAATCGTTTTCATAATAGCCAAGCAAGCCAGCGCGCATCGTTTCCAGCGAATTCTTTGATGTTGCGCTCTCTTTTAAAAAAGTTTTTGTGTATTCCGAGAAATCGCGCGTGGCGTCGACCACCATCCGGTTGCCGGAAAAGGCGATAATCTGTAGCTCTATTGTATCGAAATAAACACGAATAGCCTCCGCCTTCACTTCCCGAAGAGACGTAAGCTGATTATAAGCCTGCCTGGAAAAGGAATTGGCGGACCACCGGACGACAATCACGCCGGCAATCATGAAAGGAGCCACACCCACAAGAAGAAACAGCGCAATCAGCTTTTTTCTAACGGTAGGCTTTTTCATCGCGCCCCTTCAGCGGAGTTGATATTTTACTTCATCTGTAAGCGGGAAACGATCGGGCCAGACAGCCTGGTTCCGCTGGCAAAGTCAAAGAAAACGAGTATGCCGGAAATGCCGTTTTATCTGGCTCGTTCCACGATCTGATACATTCTTTCCTTGCCGGCCATCTTGGTTTTTTTAAGCTTTTTAAGCTCCAGTTCCTCGTCTGGTAAAAGATATTTTTTCTCCGCAAGCTCGGCAACCCTGCGGTCAAGGTCCTCGTGCTCCTCGGTAAGTGATTTGTACTCTTCGTTTTCCAAAAGAAGCTTGGCCACTAATGATTCATCCGTTTCGTTAACCATATCACCCCTCCTATTATTTAATTATTTCGTTTTTCCCAATTGATCTCCGCCTGAGAGCGCCTTATATATCTGGGGGAGATAACGCCATCGGCCACACCTTCGACCTCAAATCTCTCAAGCGCTATGCGAGCCAGCCCCCGTGCGAAAGATTCCACGGGAGCGTTGACAAATTCAATTTCGTTTTTTATCTCCCCGCGAAACATATCCTCATACGGCGCCAGCGCATTCCCCACGAATCTGGCGGGGCCATCTATCATCGCCGCCAGTTCTTCGGGCGCCAGGGCCATCTCATCGGTCAGCTTTTTCACCACATTTTTTTCCATGGTATACAAAGCCGTGTAAATCTCCCCTTTGCGGGAGCTCTCCACCGGGACGATATATCCGCCGTCCCACCCGGCCTGCGACCTGGCCATCGCGTCTAAAGAGCCGATACCCATCACCCCAAGGCCCCTGGCATGCGCAAGCCCCAGCGCTGTCCCAAAACCTACCCGTAACCCCGTGAAAGAGCCAGGCCCAACAGCGATTGCTATAAAACCTATTTTATCAATGGTTAAGGCGCATCGAGAAAGAGCATCATCTATAAGCGCTAGAACCGCGACCGATGATGAGACCCCTTTGTCCTGAGCCAGGCAGGCCAAAATTTCAGCCCGCCGCGCCACCACCACCGACGTGATGGTTCGCGATGTGTCGATTCCTAGAACATGCATTAATTTTCACCACATCGTTTGTATGTTCCGCTTACCCATTTGATATCAGAATACAGGAGAAAATGCAATAACCCATTTATATTACCAATGCGGTGTTTTATTATACTTTTAGGGATCTGGCCAACCCGTTGTGGCGGCGGGCCAACAGTCGCGCCCCCTTCGTTGCGCGGCCGGGCCATTCACGAAAGGCGATCGGCGCTATGCCTCTTCGATCTCTTGCGGCCTGCCGATAAAGTATCCCTGGGCGCCGTCTATTTTGATCTTCTTTAAAGCTTCCAGCGCTTTGTCCGATTCGACCGATTTTGCATAGACCGGCATATCCAGGCCATGGGCGATATCGGTGATGGCCTGCACAAAGAACTGGTTATCATTATTTTTGTCGATGTTCAGCACATATCTGCCGTCGATCTTGATATATTCCATTTTCAGCCCGCGCAGATAGCCGAAGGTGGCGGAGCTGGCGCCAAAATTATCTATCGCAAGCTTTATCCCCTCCTGCCGCAACCTTTTGCTGATTTCCTTGAACCGGTCTGTATCCATGATGGCGCCATGCTCCGAAATTTCAAAAACCAGCCTCGCCGCGACATCCCGGGATGGCTTCAGGGTTGAAACCAGCCAGTCGACAAATTCCGGGTCGTTAATGGAGGCGGAGAAAAGGTTGATGGAGATATTCATCCCGGAGTTTATCCCGGAGCTCATCCCGGAGCTCACCCTTTCGACCACGCTTTCCACCAGAAGCCGGTCTACCGCCGATGTCATATCGAGCCGTTCGACCATCGGCATGAACACCGCCGCAGGAATGAGAGCGCCACTTTCTCCCTGGATTCTGGCCAGGGCTTCATAATGGAGCTGATCTGCGCCATCGAGGGTTTTCACCGGCTGATACAGGAACGACACACCGCGCGAATCGAGCACGTTTTGTATAACCCTTTTCCACTCCTGGGCGCCTATCGTCCTCTCTTTATCAAGCGATTTCGAGGTATACAGGTGCCATGCGTTGGGCCCTTTCGTCTGGGCCTGTCGCAAGGCCATGTCGGCTTCGGCGAGAAGCTGGGCCAACGTCAGATCGAGCTGGTAATAGCCGATCCCGATATGCCCCACCCCTCTTTCCATCCCTTCAAACTTGAACAGCCCCAACCCCTGGCCCAGCTCCTTGCCCAGTTCTTCCGCTTCTTCCTGGGGGATATCGTAGACCGTGATGGCGAATTCGGCCCCGGCGATCCGGGCGACAGATGCGTTTTTAAACTTTTCGCTTTTCTGGCCGATCATATCGGCCACCACCTGCAAAACCTCGTCACCGGATGAATATCCGTGTTTATCGTTATAATCGGCGAAATCTGTGATCCTTATGATAAAGAGGGCTCCGTAGGCGATCTCCTCCTTTGCGTTCACCATGTGTTCGAGTTGCATATCAAAACTGCGCCTGTTGCCCAGATTGGTCACCGGATCCATAAACGCGTCTTTACGCATCTTCTCCGCCAGGTCGGCCCGTTCTGTCAGCATCCGCTCCACTTTGCCAGACATCTTGTTCATGGCGATGACCACCTGGCTAAGCTCGCGGGTGCGGGGAATCTTTTTAAGGATGGGAAATTCCCCTTCGGAAATCGCCAGCGCCTGCTTCTCCACTTTCCGCAGTGGATGCAGGACTATTTTCATCAGAATAACCATCAGCGTAAGAGAGGCCACCAGCGTGACAAAAAACCATTTCCCCGTCTCCACCATGTTGCGCCACATCTCGCCATAGGCATAGCCCGGATGGCTCTGGACTGTGACGATGGCCCCCTGCTTCCACCCCATGGTCACCAGCGATTCACGTTTCGGCGTGTCCAGTGGAATCAGGGAGACAAACCAGCCAGGCACCGACTCAATTTTCACCTCCAGTTCCCTGTTGACGAGCGTCTCTCCATCCGCCCTCTTGACCGATATCTGGCGATAGTACCCGCTGTCGAAGATGGCGTTTACCATTGTGTCTATCATGGGGATATCGTTTTTAGCCAGGTGGGGCTTTATCGACAGGCCCAGGGAGGTGGCAGTGTCCTGCGCGTGCGATTGTAGCTGTGTCACCATGTATGACCGTATATTATTAACGCTGATCCCCAGCGTTCCTAAAAACACCAGCAAAAACAGGATCGAAATTATGATTATCAGTTGACGTGAAAGTGTCATAAAAAGCTCCCTTAAATATTTGGCTTATGGCGCAAGCCTATTTTATACCCTCTTTTTTCATTCTTGAATCGAGCTCTCTCCACCGTATCATCCGTTGCGGCCCGCCCCGGAGCTTTTTCCCGCGGCCTCGCTCCTTGGCCATCCACAACCCGTCGGAATTAAAAGTGTAGACCGGCGCGAGATCGTCCCTTGTGGAGCCTGGTTTTATTTCATCTATCAGATTATCCAGAACCAGCGGGTCGGAGGCCGGGTTTTCGTAATATGTCAGCACCATATGGGCCTGATCGAGCTCCAGCGCCTTAACGTATGTTATCAACATTTTTTTAACGGGCACCCCCATCTCTTTCAGTGTGAAATATTTGGCGATGGAAAAATCTTCACAATCGCCCCCCTGGGTCACCAGCGTTTCCACCGGCGTGGCCCAATAGTCCTCTTTTCCCCAGTGGTCTATGTCGTCGAGAAACTCTATCTCATCGTTAAAAAAATCGTTCACGAGCTCAAGCTTATCCTTTTCCGATAATTCTGGATTATTTTTGTTCTTCCTTATCAGCTCCCGCCATTCTATCAGCCGCTCCCTGGCCGAACCGCCATACTGTTTGGAAACCTTGTCGAGAAACTCCTTCGTAAGGCCCGACTCCTGCGCCGCCGCGAGGCCGAGGAACACCATGACCACCAGCGCCCCCACCAGCCCGGGGTTTAAGGAGCCATACAGTTTTCGCCATGGAACGAACCCGTTTCTAGTTACATTTGGCATAAGGATATTATTATATAGCCAAATATGCGCCAGAGGGAGGGGTGTTGGCTATCTTGAGGATAACAAAATGATTGCGTGACTGTTCGATTCGCATAGGGTTATTTATAATTTTTATGCGTATTAATATTTTCCATCCGGAAACCAGCCGCCTGCCGGGCATTTTGTCACCAACAAAACGGCCATCGCCCATCACTGCCGAGGCCGCCAGGATATCGGCTTTCGGACGATAGCTCCACCGCGGCCAGGCCGTATATCAGCATAGAGGCGCCGCCAGAATTCTTTTCAGTATATCAGCAGATTATCAAATGTGTGGCCCTCCACGCGGGACAAATGTCTGCTTGCGCCGGAAGCCCCCGATTGGAAAAAAAGCATAACTTTTTTAAAAAGAAAAATTTGTAATAATCAATTTTTTATATGAAAATATGAAATTATCATTTTGCGCCGGAGAACCTGATCTTGTTTCAATGTGCTGTGAATATGATATGATTACAGAATAATGGTAGCAAAGTCTGGGCGCGACTCGTGGAACGTGCCGCGTAAACATGGAATATTAAAAGAACACGACCCGATCCTGTCGCTACTTCAGCTTGTTGTGGACAGCGTTATCGCCGCCGGGTCTCTTTTTGTCCTTATCTCCCTGCGACCCGACACCAATTTCGACTCCTCCTACCGCATCCTTACGATAGTGGTTTTACTGATGATGTGGGTCTCTTATAACAGATTCAGCGTTTATCGACACCCGACCGACACTCTGGGCACATTGGGAATTCTTTTCAAGGCGTGGGGGCTTGTTATCCTCGTCATAATTCTGCTGGCATTTGTAACAAAAACATCAGAGCTTTTTTCCCGCCAGATTATCATAACCTGGGTGATTAGCACCTATCTGCTTCAGGTGACTTTTCACAATATAGTGCCTGAGATTTTTTACAGACTTTTCGGTGAAAAAGACAAGAAAACAAGGGCGCTGATGGTGGGCGGAGGCGAACTGGGGAAATATCTTACAAGCCGGATTAACGAGAACCCCTGGCTTCCTGTGAAAATCGTCGGCGTTGTGGATGATGACGAAACTTTCCGCGACGGCTGGGACATTCCTGGTGTTCCATTCCTTGGGGACACACATGCGATAAACGAGATAATTAAAAAGGAAAATGTGGGGAGCATATACATTGTCCTGCCGATGACAGAATCGAAAACCATAGAGCGGCTCTACCTTGATCTTGTGGACAAGAACATAGATATCAACTGGGCGCCAGACATTTTCGGGATGATCCTTATCAACCATAACGTCAAGGAACTTGCGGGGGTCCCGCTTCTGGCCCTGTCGGAAAGCCCTTTGTCCGGAAGCCAGGCGCTGGTTAAATCCATGTTCGACAAAACCCTGGCTGTCATTGCGCTGATACTGCTTGGCCCTGTTATGCTGGCCACCGCCATCGCCATCCGAAGAGAATCTGAAGGCCCTGTATTCTTCAAGCAAAAACGGCACGGGTGGGACAACGAGATATTTGAAGTGTGGAAATTCAGGAGCATGTTCGTTCATAAAGAAGATGAAGGGAAGGTTACCCAGGCCACGAAGGAGGACCCCAGAATCACCAAAGTGGGGAAATTTATAAGGAGCGCCAGTATAGACGAATTGCCACAGCTCTTTAACGTGCTGGAGGGGAACATGTCGCTGGTGGGGCCAAGGCCCCATGCGCTGGAGCATGACGATTTTTATGCCGAAAGGATTAACAAATATTTCGCGCGGGGGAGGATAAAGCCGGGCATCACCGGCCTCGCCCAGGTGAGCGGCTTCCGGGGGGAGACCGAAACAATCGACAAGATGAAAAAGAGGGTGGAATACGATATTGAATATATTAACAACTGGTCGATTTCCCTCGATCTCCAGATTCTCATGAAAACGATCTTCATCGTCTTGTTCCAGAAAGCTTATTAAGCGGGGCGGAGTCGTAATTTCAAATTCAGATGTCCAAGATTAATCATCATATTTTTTTAACGAAGGAGTGTTTATAACCTTTCCACTACGTAACCATAAATTTTCCATAATCGGGCAAAAGTTATGGAATAATTTGACGCTGTATTCGTCTTTATACTAAGCGAATTGAAGTTTAAACGCGGTGGTTTTTTTCCAGGAGGGACAGCGGCAAGGCTGAAAACCTCGCCTCCATTAACAAATGACCTAAACAATAGGAGAGTAATTATGTTGAATGTAATGAAAGTTTTTTCTTTTATCGTTTTTTCCATGGCCATAGGCACGTTGGCCTGGGCTGGAAACGACCCGAGCATCAAAGACAAACAAAGAAGTGATATTCAATCCGCCATGGCAAACCATGTGGTTAATACCCAGAAAGGGGGCGTTTACCTGCACTACGATCCCGTCGCCGGGAAGCTTAAAAAGCTCAAGCTCAAGAAGTTGCACTCCGGCATAGTCAGGAAGGGTGATTTCTTTGTTAGTTGCGCCGATTTCACCGACACGAACGGTAAACTCTACGACCTCGATTTCCTCGTTCTGGAAAAAAACGGGAAGTACATGGTAAACCAGTCGATTGTACACGCAGTGGAAGAAGTCAAAAGGCCCTATCAGGTGGAGAATTAAGAGCGTTAATTTGTTAACGAATCAATAAAGTAAAGAGGGAGGCGATCAACGCCTCCCTCTTTAAAAAACCTGTAACCAGACTGCTTTAGAACTTGAAGTTAAGGTTGATCTGATACCTTGTTCTGTCACGCTCGCCTTGCATAACGACGTTGCTGTTCCATACTTTGATATCCTCGTTTTTCGTCGACTGAATGTAGACGCGGAAATCTGCGGACATGGCGTTGAAGAACTTGTAGCCAACTTGCAGGTGGTAACCGGTGAAGTTGGTTGTGAACGGGAAGTTATCCTGCCCGAACTTGCCAAGCCCCGGCTGGGCGGCATAACCCATATCCCAGTAGTAAACCCGCAGGTCAACCTTGCCGGCTTTACCACGCACCCAAGCAACGACACCTGTTTTGTCATCGTCGCCAAGGGCGGCGCCGCTTCTGGCGCCAGTGTCATCATACGTATAGCCCCAAGCTCCATCTGTGTTAGATGTGGTGTAGGACGCGCCAACACGCAACTTGATGCTGGTCACCTTGATTTCACCAGCTACGTGAGTGAGCGTGCTCTCTCCGCCAGGATTAATAGCGTCGACCCCTGTCATGCTGGGGCCGTTTTCGCCAATGCCGTCGTTAAAGACCAAAGCGCCGACAGCGACCTTGAATTTAACGTTGTCACCGCCGCCATAAGAAACCTGTGTGGCGATCAACGTATTGTCATCACCCCAGCCAGCTTCGTTAACGATAAAACGGGAAAGGCCGATGTGAAGGCCACCGCGCTTGTATCCCAGGGCCAAACCTTCTGGCTGAAGGTCGTCATCCCATAAGGTTTCATCAGCCGGGTTCCAGATGTTAATGGCGTTCTTTCCGCCCCAAACATAGAAACCGCTAAAATTAAGCTTGAAATACGCCCGATCGACGCCAAACTGCTGGTTGCCGCTTGGGTCACCAACTTCCAGGGTCTGGTGCGGGGACTGGATGCTTCCAGTCGCTGTGCGAAGCCTGAAGCCCACGGAAGCGGTTTTGTTATAGACAAACTTCATTCCAGGCCTTAAGCGAATCCTCCAGCGATCCCTGGTCTCATCTTTTTTGCTGTCATCATCCTGCTCAATGCGCAATCGCATATCACCAAATATTGTGAGGCTGGAATCACCTTCCTCCCACACTTTCTTGCCTGCATAGGCCGGTTTTACGTCTGCGAAAAGCAAAACGCTCAACCCCATGAAAATTATGGCCATTGGCCACGCGAACATTTTTCTCATTCTATCGCTCCTCTAATAAGTTGACTCAACTATTCACCCGGGTACACGGATAAATATTTGGAAAGTTTTTGACCTCATTTGGTCAAAAACTAACCGATAAACTAATTCAAAAAAACTGTTGCCGCCGGGCAATATACACAATCCCCGGCTAAAATGGAACAGTAATTTTACCCCTATAAAAACAAATAGTTCGATCGATCACATAAAAGCAACATCTTAACTATCCAAGTAAATTGGCAAGCCAATTTTTATGGATAATCCAAAGGTTGACAACCCCGTAACGACAAAAAAGCAGGAGGAAAACCTGCCTGCAGTGCGCTTAGTAGCAGTAATGGCGCCTTAAACGAACCGAAGGGTTTAAAATGAAGAGTTTTTTTGAACCTGTCTAAACCGGAAGAGCGTTTCAGACGCTCACAGGGGGCGGCGGCAAGCCTTAGGAGGGTTTTGAAAACAGGCTACTTAGAGCCCTGATATATAAGCGTATCGTTATTAAAAGTGTACCAGGCGAACCAGAACCCCACAACCGATGGAAGCTCTTTTCCGTTTTCGTCCACGATAAAGGCGGTTCGCGATTTCTTGTCGAAATGGATTATTATCGAAGTTTCGCCAACAATGTCGCTTACGGGTGAGGGGGCTTTCTCAAGCTCTTTAAAGAGATACCCTTTGGCCACCCCGTCAAGCCGTATCCCGATAACCATTTCTTTTGGACCGTGATTGAAGTTTCTGTGCTCCACCGGGAACATAAGGTTGGGCGATTTGTCATAACCTTTATAAACGTCGACATCGTAATCGCGCATATGGCCCGTGTTGGTGGTGAGGGCCAGCGTGTCGGGGTGTTTCTTTTTCCAGTAGCCCCATGTGGTGTTGTAAGCCGGGAGAGCTTTCAGCTTCGTCCCGGTCAATTTTCCGGTGACAGCCTCTCCCTCTATTTGAGACCAGAGTGAATCGGTTTGATGATCGTAGAAAAGCAGGTCGCTTTGATACAAAAGGCCGGAGACGCCGAAAGAATGTTCCTTGCCATCGAATGTTCGCTCGAAGGCCATCCCGGTTCCGCACAAAGGGCAAAAAGAGATCAGCGCCGGTGTCTTCCCGAATTTATCGTTTACGAGCTCGTGCCAGTTCATAATGCGCACCGGATAGGCCTTGGCTATTCCATCGATATACAGGCCCAGCACCCTTTCGTCATCCTTGAGATAATCGGCTTTGTCTGCGGGGACGAATTCCGGATTTAAAATCGCCGGTATGCCGTCCTTGGCCGGGCCGCCCCAGAATATTTGTTCGAGGGGGATCGAGCTTTTGGAGAAATCGAAATATCTCCTGGGGTCGGTGGGAAAAAAATCCTGCCCCAGAACATCCCGCTTCTGAAACAATAAAAGCCCGGCTATAACCATCAGGGTGATAGCGGCGATCCATTGAATTTTTTTCATTTTTCCAATTTGTATCTGGTCAACGTGAATGTAAATGTTAACATCCACGGGAAAAGATTAACAGGCGCTTCATGATAACAGTTAAAGTGGCGCCCAAAACCTGGTAAACCGCAAAAGCTGGCGGGGGCGTCTCTTTTTTAGCCAAGGATGGCCTGCTGTTTTCACGCGGGTCGCGCCGGGAAGTGGCTGGCGAAGGCCATCAAATAATGTGTTTTCGCACCCTTGGGATAAAGTCATCTTTCTTGATCGGTTTGGATATAAAATCCTCCGCCCCCAGGCGAAAAACTTTTTCGCTGGTTTCCATCTGGCCGTTGGCCGTGACAACAATCACCGGAATGGATTTCATTTTATCATGACGTTTCAGGGCCTTAAGGAAAGAAAAGCCATCCATCACCGGCATCCTGATATCGCTGATAATCAGGTGGGGCGGGTTGTTTTTAATCACATCAAGCGCTTCCAGGCCATTCCCGGCTTCGACGATCTCCGCCTTCACTTCGTCAAGGCAATACGCAATCATTTCCCGAACCTCCGGCTCGTCGTCTATGATCAGGATCCTGGGCTTCACATGGGGAAGCTCGGCGTAAAACACGCTCCCTTTCCCTTTTTCGCTTTCCACCGTCAGTTCGCCGCCATGGGCTTTCATTATGTCATAGCTGTATGGAAGCCCCAGCCCCGTCCCCTGCTCGCCCAGGGAGCCGCTTGTGGTGGTCTTTATTTCGCTCTTGAAAAGGTCGGGGATCATTCTCTCGTCAATCCCGGGGCCATTATCTTTTACGGCTATTGTTGTGGCTCGCCCTTTTGGAACAAACAGCGTGACCGTATCCCCTTTACCGCAGAATTTAATGGCGTTGGAAACCAGGTTGGCGATGACCTCCGAGAAAAGGGTCGCATCCGCAAAAATCCTCATGCCTTCCGGAATTTCGTTCACTATCCTGATTCCCTTTTCCTGGGCGCTAAAGCTCATGCTCGACAACACCGCCCCGACGATTATATGCCCGTCGAGGAATTTCAGTTTCATATCGACGTTTCCGGTCTTGAGCCGGCTGATATCGAGTATCTTTTCGATCATAGAAACCATCCGCTCGCCACTTTTCAAAACAACGTCAAGCAACTTGCGTTGATCGCTGTTCAGTTTCAAATTCACGTCATTGCTGAACAGGTTTAGCGTCCCCAGTATCGACGTGAATGGCGAGCGCAGGTCGTGAGAAACGAGGGACACAAATTTATCCTTGAGCCTCGTCGCCTCTTCCGCCTCTTCCTTCGCCTTCACAAGCGCTTCTTCATTCTTTTTCTGTTTTGAAATATCGGTGACAATCGCCTGCAAAACAGCGGCGCCATCAATTTCAAGAGATGTCAACAACACTTCAGCCTGGAAAGGGGCGCCGTTTTTCCTGATGTGCGTCCATTCAAACAGCAGGCCGCCCTTCTCGAAAGCTTCGGCGATTTTTTCGTCAGCATATTCCATCGACGCTCTGCCATTAGGCTGATAGGGAGGAGACCATTCACCGGGATGCTTGCAAAGGAACTCCTCTTTGTTTTCACAGCCGAACATTCGCCATGTCGCCTCGTTGCAATCGATGAACCCTGTTTTATCCAGCAACATAACCGAGGCATTGGTGCCCTCGAAAAGAGTGCGATATTTTTTCCCCGACTCCTCCGCCTTCTCCTTCGCCTCAAGCAATCCCTCCTCCATCCGCTTGCGCTCGTCGATATCGATAAGAAACCCTCGAAGCAAGGAAGGCTCGCCCCCTTCCATCTCCACCGATACGATATCCCTCACCCAGACATTGTGCCCATCAGCATGAACAAAACGATATTCGAAATCGTGGGATAACCCTTTTTCCGAGGCGCGCAGGCAATGGTTGACAATCCGCTCTCTGTCCTCATGATAAATATGGTCGGCCCAGAAACCTTTCTTTAACCACTCGCCCTTTGAATATCCGTATTTACTGATTGCGGTCTCGGTGATAAAAATGAAACGCTGATCTTTCCAGTCATATTCCCATGCCACCACTTCGGTCGATTCCACCAGTGTCCTGTATTTCATTTCAGACTTTGCGATAGCCTCCTCCGCTCTCTTGCGCTCCGAAATTTCCCGCACCAGAAAGGAATAGGATTCAGACAACTGCTTCGCCATCAGGTTGAACTCTTCGCCAAGTTCCGCGATTTCGTCCCCTCCCTTGATATATACAGACTGGCTCAAATCTCCCACGGCCATTTTTTTCGCGGCGGATTTCAATCGCCTTAATCTGGAGCTTATGGAAAACGACAGATATAAAGCGAGCGCAGAGGAGACCAGAATAACGGTAATGAAAGCCAGCACATCCTTCCACGCCGAAGATATGACAAATGCCCTGGCTTCCAGCTTGAAAGCGCTCCCCTTCTTTTCCGCATACATCCACAGCTCTTCCGCTTTCGCGTCCAGATGCCGGACATGATCCGCCCCCTGCCCTTTTGTGATGGCGATCGCCTCCTCCTTTTTCCCGGCCGTCACGAGGTTTATCACCTCCTGACGTATAGGTCTCCAGTCTTTGAAAACCTGATATGTATCGTCGGCCAGTTTTTTTCCTTCATCGCCCAGGATGCGCTCGCGCACGATGGCCAGTTCATCGAACACCCGGCTTTCAAGGCTATCGACGGTGGCGATGGCGTTGTCCATCTCTTCCTTGTTGGAGGAGAGAACCACATCCTTCATCGATCTGTGCATCGCCATAATGTCGGAGTTGGCTTTTAAAGAGGCGCGGGTGACCGCCAGTGGATGCGTGTATATCCGGTTAACCGCGTCGGCGAGATGCGCATGGTTGAGATAATCGAGTAGCCAGATGACAGACATGGGCAAAATAATCGCGGTGAACGCCAGAAGAAGTTTCCCTCTAATACTAATTTTCATCAAATCCTCCAACACCGCCCTTAACGTCAAACCGATAGTATCTGATGATTGCCCAGGGAGCCTTTCTATTTCTCCCATTATAGCGCTATTTTCTTTGCGCAATTTAAGAGATCGGCTCACTGCCACCACCCTGATGTTCTGTTTTCACACCAGCATCCGGCGAGTCTGGCGCTGATCATTTTTTATCTTGCCGTGAAAACGAAATCGCCTGAATGGTAACTGTCAGAAAGAACCGGCATAACGACAGGCGTTAACACACCCACAGTTAACCGCCCGGTTAACGCCCTGATGGAATTTTTTATTGTTACCGGATCGGTCGCAACAAGGGGGCGCGATCCGGAATTCCGGCAATTTTATGACGGTTTCACTTCCAGGAGGCAAACTACTTGAACGGCATCTTCATCGGCGAATTGTCCATCGAGCCCTGAACCGCCTCTTCGGTTACAAATTTAAAACCGTTCTCTTTAGCATATTTTTCCACGGTCTTTTTCACCATGGGCCTCAGCATTTCTGGCGCCCGCTCAAGCCTCTTCCTGGCTCCATCGGTCCACCCCATTTTTTCCCCAACGTCGTCGGCGAAAAACGATTCAAACTTCTCCATTATTTTTTCGTTTTTTCCGGCCCTGCCCCCAAGCATTGCGGTGATCTGGTCTATCACCTTTTGTTTCGCCGGGGACTTTTTCATTTTATCTTTCGCCACGTCCCAGGCGCCCATGTTCGCGTTGTCGAACCCGAACTTTTTCATCCTCCGGGTGACAAGCATCATAGATTCGTCCCGTATCTCCGTAAGAAACTCAGACGTTATCCGCTCCACCCCCCGCTCCTTCGCGCGAATAGGCATAAGCTTCATTATCCCAGGGCGGACAAACTCCGGCGCGTTGGCCACACGCTCTTTCGCGTCGTCATCCCACGGTATATCCTTTTCGCCCGCATCATCCTTTTTAACCTGCGCCGCAGGGGGCTTCATAAACTGCGGCGAAGGCGCCGCGTCACGCATCACTTCCAGGGTCACCACCTCTATCCCCTTTTCCCTGGCGACTTTCTCCACCCCAAGCTTCACGATAGAGCGGGCGAACACCGGAATTTTTCCCAATGTATCCAGGGCTTCTTTTGTCCATTCCAGTTGTGATTCATCATCCGCGCCAAATTTCGATTGTGTGTCAATATTCACGATCGCCTCCTCCTGGCCAATTGGTTCATATACGCACCACGCATCCTCCCCCATATCGTTCCCATCGGTGGCCAGCGCCCTCGCCCTGCATCCGCCGCACAGCAGGCGATATTTGCACCTTCCGCATTTTCCCTCATATTCCGGCTCCCGATAACGTGATAAACCTTCCGATTCGTTCCAGATAGATACAAAATCAGTGTCGACAACCGAGCCGGCCACGTTATCCATATATGGGCATGGCGTAACATTCCCCTCCGGGGTGATACGGCAATAGTGAGTCCCCGCCCGGCATGCGGCGATATATGTTTTAAGCAGGTGGCTGTCGGGATTTTCCTGGTGCAAAATTCTTTTGAAGTGCGGGGCGCATTTGGGGCGGATCATCATCCCGGGGAAGGACTCCCGCGCGTCGGCCGCCCACTTCAATATCTTTTCATATTCATCGGGGGTGATGTCGGCCATCTTCTCCCCTCGCCCCGTGCAGACGAGGAAAAAGAGGTTAAACACTTTTGCGCCGATTCGATGGGCCCATTCGGCGATGAGCGGGATTTCTTCCATATTCCGGCTAGTGGGGGTTGTCTGCACCTGTATGTTAATCCCTGCGTCCCGCGCCGCAAGCAGGCCATCGATCGATTTCTTAAGCGCCCCGTCATATCCGCGGAACCTGTCGTGCTCTTCGGGCCGGAGCGAATCTATGCTCACCCCCACCCCCATCACTCCGGCGCCTGCCAGGCGCCTGGCGGTGTCACCGCTAAGCATCGTGCCGTTGGTCCCCAGCACAACCATAAGCCCAAGCTTCGACGCGTGGGAACAGATATCGTATATATCTTCGCGGGCCATCGGTTCGCCACCTGTTAATATCAGCACGGCGCCCGGGTTGAGATGGGCGATCCTGTCTATCGTGTCGCAAACTTTACCGGTCGATAACTCGGAGCCAACACCTTTGGCGCGTCCGCCGGCGTCGATATAGCAATGCTGGCAGTTGAGGTTGCACCGGGAGGTGAGGTTCCAGGATACCGCATATGGAACGAACGTCACGTTTATCAATCCTTACAAGGCTTTTTAGCGTCGCTTACGCTAGATTAAACAAATATATTAAATGAAAAAATTCAAATGGTTTTTGCGTCGATTCGCTAGTATAGACATCCAGAACCTGCACATCGTCACCCCGGCTTACGAGCCGGGGTCTCTGAGATACCGGATCAAGTCCGGTATGACAGGGAAGCGTAAAGTAGCGAAGCGACGCCAAAAGGTCACATACCTATTTTTTTTCTGGCTTCGGCCATCATATCGGCGGTGATTATCTTTGCCCCCTGCTTGCGGGCGTTCGCCTCCATATGACCACGAACCATGTTGCGGACAAAACCGGGAACGCGGTTTAGCATCTCCTGCGCCTCATCGGTCCACTCCATCTCCTCTTCAGCGTCAATCAGGTCGTCGGACGGTTTCTCGCGCCTGCTTATCAGCATCACGTTGCAAGGGGCGGTGCGCAAAAGATTCTCGGCGTTAGACCCGATATCGAGCGAGCTGTCTGTGTGAACCCCCACCTTCCCCAAAAGAAGCAGCGCTATCTCCTTGCCTTCCAGCCATTTTAAAATAGCGTCATACGGCTTGCCTTCAAGTATGTGCGATTCCACCTCCACGCCATCTTTCAAGGCCATGGCGGTCGCCGCGTCAAGATGATCCTGATAAATCTTCTCAAGACCAGAATCGATTATCTCCTCATGGAGCTTCTCCTGCTCCTTGAACTTGAACTTCTTCCCCGCCTCTTCCGATAACACCCCGGCGATACTGTTGAAAGCCTTGTAATGAAAATGTGGATCGAAAACGGAAAGAGCAGTCACCTTGCAACCAAGGTTTTTATGCATCGCAACAGCCGCCTTCATCGCCGCGAACGATTGCTCGCTACCGTCTATTCCAACAACCACATGACCACCCTTGATGGCCGAATCGTTCTTCATCACAAGCGTGTCGACATTCACGCGCCGGGCCACACGCTCGCACACACTGCCAAGCTGGGTGGTTTTCACCTCCCCAAGACCGCGAGAACCAAGGGCCACAAGATCGTATTCAGAACCTTCAACATCTTTTACTATTTCGTTATAATTCTTCCCCTCCATCATCTTGCGCTCGAAGGGAAGGTGGTTCTTCTCGCATCGCTTCTGGAACACGTCAAGGTAGGAATCGGTGATCAGCTGAAGACCCTGGTCTATCAGTTCGCCATGAATATCGCGCTGTCTTTGAAGCTCCACAGGCTCCTGGTATTTCGCGGGAAGACCAGGCTCCATCTGGACAAACCGGTCTTCATGAAGCTTCGACGCATACACGTGCGAACCGGTCAGCTTGCCCTTGAACGTCTGCGCTATATCTATCGCCCAGTCAAGGCCCCAAAGTGAGTATTGCGAATTATCAAGCGTTACCAATATTTTCCGGTACATCTGAAACATCCCCTCCAAACGTTAAATTAACCAAATATTACCTTAATAGGCCATATAGAGCAAATAGTAGGCCAAAGTGCTGGTGACCAGCAACATTACAAACAGCATTATGCATATCCGCCCAAGCGTCCTGTGCCGCTTTTCCGAGTTTGCCAACACTTTGCCAATGACAAGAAGCGTAATGGCCGGGATAAAATAACCCAGGCTCAGTAGCATCGCCTTGTGCCATAACCCGAAAACGGACCGCGAAAAAACCCACCAGACAAGAAACCCGAGCCACAGAAACCCTGCGCCCCAAAGTATCCATGAGCGTTTGACCTTCTCGCTTTTGAGAGTCATTCTACCATTTATGACGGATGCCGTGCGGAATCCATTCCCAATCATATATAAAGAAATAAAGGTCGATAGGCTAACTATCAGAAAATGAAAGAGTAACAATGGTCGAAAAATTTTCTGGTAAACCCACTCAGGCCCCGGAAAGTTGATCTGATCCTCCAGGCTGGCAAGCCCCAGCTGGCGAACCAGGTAGTAATAGGTAAAATAGAGAATCATCGTCAGCATAGAGGCGAGGATCATCCTGTGGTGCGTAAGCCCCCTTTGTTTGATGGCGAAATAACCGGCGATAATGAACATCGTGGTGAAAAAAACCGCGGCGAGATAGCTAATATCCGACCCCATGGTCGACCGAACGGAGAGGAAGCCGGGAGAAACGATGAATTCTTTCATAGTTAGGTAGCCTTTAATAAGTGACGATTATTTTAGTCGCTTGCCTTCAATAGATGGGCTGTAAACATTTCGTTCTATCAAAACCTGTGCTTGCACTTGGGGCACTGGTGTTTACGGTCATTTTCTTGCTGAACCTCCTCCAGAAACGCCGAGCCGAGGATTCCCGCCGGCAGGGCAAACATCCCCACTCCCAAAAGGGCCATCACCGACGCCAGAATCTGGCCTGTTACCGTTATCGGGTATATATCGCCATAACCGACGGTGGTAAGGGTGGCCACCACGCACCACATAGACGCTGGTATGCTTGAAAACATCTCTGGCTGAACGGGATTTTCCACATAATACATTAATGTGGATGCGATTACTAACAGCAAAAAGCCGGCAAACAGGGTGACCAGCAACTCCTCCTTGGTTTTATATAACACCCTTCCTATGGCCCCCATGGCGGAATGATACCGGGTGAGCTTGAAAATCCTTAAAATTCGTAATAGCCGGAGAGAGCGGAGGGCGACCAAATCGATGGAGAAGATGAATGGGAGATAAAAAGGGATAATTGCGATCAGATCGATTATCACTAATGGCCTGAACGCAAACCTGAGCCGCCCCAGCACAGGGGATCTGTAATTTTTGTCCTCAACGCAGGACCACAAGCGCAATATGTATTCGATTGTGAAGACGAAAACGGCAAAAAACTCGAACCACTCGAAAAACCATCCGTTTTCTTCCCTCATCTGGCGAGAGGTTTCAACGATTATAAAAATAACGCTTAAAAAAATAAGGACTACTATAAAGAGGTTTACATATCTCGACACCGTATTGCCGGATGGATTTGAAATCAAGGTTTTGTAAACACGTTTCCTGAAAGTGCGCATCATTGGGCCTCCGCCGATTCAGGCTTTCCCGATGTTACGGTTCAGGAATTTCTCGCGTATTTCAAGGTCGCCATAGGCGCTGTCCTCATATAGAGGGATCTGGCCCTCCGCGTCTGTCAGCAATGATGCGTCAAGATTTGTCATTAGCGCATGTTTTTCCACCAGCGCCTTGAACTTCATTCTTCCAATCCGCCACAAACAGTTATAAAAAAGTAGCGCCAATTCATAGCTGGAAAGCTGAGCCCTTATCATGTTGGTATAATGTTTTTTGTTTTCAATGGTGCTTTTATCCACAAAATCGACCAGCGTAAAAAGATTACGAAAATAATGGCCGACGCTGGCCTGGTTTTCGATCAGGAAAGAGTCGAAACCTTTATCCACAATCGCCAGTGGATCCTTACCATCGCATTCCTGTTTCGCCTTGTCAAAGTGGGAAAGGAAATATTGATAATATTCCAGGAAGCAGTGCCTTCCCACTATCCCCGTGTTTGCGTCGTCAGGATCGCTGATAGACATGCTGTTGACAATGTCGTTATGCAGATGAACCATCTGGAAAAATGTGTTTTCGAAATTTTGAAGATTAGCCGCCTTGCTCTGGTCGATCAGGGCTTCCGCCGATTTGGTCAATTCGTCCCTCGACAGGGACAGCTCCTGATTTTGGAGAATTATGGTGATAAGAAGCGCAATAAACGCGAGGAAAGAGAATATGGGGTTTAACACTCCGCCAAAGAAATCGCCCACGGCGCCCCACAAGGCATAGTCGAGCGGCAGTGGACCGGGAAAGTGGGCGGAATAAATGATAATCGCCACAACAGACAGAAGAATTCCAAGCATTACAAGGATAATGAGTATCAGCACAATATGCCGCGAGAGGAAATCTGGTCTTCCGGTTCTCATATAGGTTCCTATCGTCAATAATAATGCGACATATTTTTGAGGCCCGGCGCTTGAGGCCTATGCTAAGCAATTGTGATTGTACCAAACCCCAATATTGAGTATCAAGAGCTATAGACTTGGGTGAAAAACCGTTGACGCCGTTTTGCGCGCGTCCCACGAGGGAAAACGGATGGCGTTTGGAATCTCAACCATTTTATAAACCTTTGCGAAAGCTTCCATTATGATCCCGCAAGCAGATTACTATATATAGATCGAAATCTCCCGGGTAATTAAAAGATATTTTATCGTCATATGGCTTTGGTTTTAGCTCAAAATGGCTGTAAACTGGTCTCTGCCGCCGCTTTTCCAGGCAGGATTTTTATCCCATGGCAAACAGCCGAGGCGTATTCCACGCCATAACAGCCGAAAAACCTTGACACCCACAATGCCAGTTGTTACAGTTTTCGATCTTGTGCGCAAGCGGATTAGGCGCATTTAACCCGGGTTTTTTTAGGTTTCATATATGAGCCGGGACGATGATTCAAAAAATGGCGAAGGCAAGTTCGGCACATATAAAGACCTTTATATTCTGGGTACGGTCGGCGTTCAGATTGTCGTCTCGATCCTTATCGGTTTTGGTATGGGTCTCGCGCTTGATCGCTGGCTCGGCACAAAGCCGTGGTTAATGATTTTGTTTATTTTATTTGGCGTCGGAGCTGGATTTATAAATTTGTTCCGGATAGCTCGAATAGAGCGCTTTAAATAGTTTTTTTGATTGACCAGTTCCGGGTCTGACGTTAATTTTTTTGGAGCGATTGGATTATGACAGACAGCATAGCCAGTTTTAGATGGTTCAACGTTGCCGTCTATATTGCGCTGGTCGCCATCACGATCCCTTTCGCCAGGTTCGACGTCACATTTTCAGTCGCCCTCGGCGGTTTTTTCGCACTGAGCAGTCTTCTTTATCTGGAATATTTTCTGGGTCTCATTTTTTCCCACCGCCTGTCGGCCCCGATGGCGAAAGGGCTTACGTTGTTTTCATACTATTTCAGGTTCGCCGTCATCGGCTTCATCACATATAAACTGTTAATCGCGGGGGTGATTCACGTCCCCTCGCTCCTTGTCGGCCTATCGGCGACGACTTTCGCCATCTTCACATGGCGCCTTTTCGTCACCCGGCCCATCGCCACAGAGGACTATGAAAGAACCAATTAATTATATTGTCATCCCCGGATTGGAGCACTATCCCCACGTCACCTATACATGGGTGATCATGCTGTTATTTTTTGCTATGGCGCTGGCGTTACGCGGGAGCTACAAGATGGTCCCGTCGGGATTCCAGAACGTCATAGAGACAATCGTGGTCGAGCTTGGGCAATTTGTCGATTCGATCCTCGGCAAGGACGGACGCAAGTTTTTCCCGCTGATCGGAACTCTCGGTTTTTTCATTTTTTGCGGCAACCTTATGGGGCTTATCCCCGGGGCGGTGTCGCCGACGGCGAATCTGAACACAAACATCGCCATGGCCATTACCGTGTTTGTGGTCTACCAGGCTGTTGGCGTATACAGGCACGGTTTTGGATATATAAAACATTTTCTCGGGCCGGTGTGGTGGTTGATCCCTTTGATGTTTCCCATCGAAGTGATCTCGCATCTGGCAAGGCCGGTCACCCTGGCCGTTCGGCTTTTTGGTAACGTCCGGGGGGACGACCTGGTGATCCTGGTGCTGGGGTTCCTTGTTCCGGTCTTTATTCCGATGCCTATGATAGCCTTGACATTTTGCCTGGGGATGCTTCAAACCCTCGTATTTATGTTACTTTCGATGGTATATTTAGCCGGTGCGCTTGATGAGGCGCACTGATCTGGTATAAACAATTCAATTAGCGTTGACTATTTATGAACAAAAGGAGATTAACGGTGAATAAGAAAATGAAGGTCGCTGGCCTTATTATTTTCATGGCGGTCATCATGCTGGCCCCGATGGCCCTGGCCTCGGAAGGTGGCGGAGCCGCGGCCCAGGATGAGGGCAGATATGGTATGTTCTACAGTTTCATAGCCTTGGGCTGTGTCGTAGGGCTTGGTCTGGCGGCTGGCGGCGGCGGTATCGGCATGGGAAACGCCGTTTCTGGCGCGGTTAACGCTATGGCGCGCAACCCCGGGTTCTATGGCCGGATCTTCACAAACATGCTTATTGGGCTGGCCCTCATAGAGTCGCTGGTCATCTATACGCTTGTTATCGTGCTGGTGTTGCTATACGCCAATCCGTTCCTGTAAATTTGCCTTTTTACCGGCCGGAGATGGATTTGTTTGTTATGAGGGGCCATCTCCGGCCCGGTTTTCATTTATTCCAGAATATATTGGACAATACCGGTCAGGCCCGCTACACTCATTGACTTTTAATTTACTCAGGCCTACATTAATCATATGTTCGATAGTTTAAGCGAAAGGCTGGAAGGAGTTGTAAAACGGCTCCGTGGCCTGCACAAGCTGACAGAAGAAAATATTAAAGAACCGTTGCGGGAAGTGCGGCTCGCCCTTCTGGAGGCGGACGTAAACCTGGCGGTGGTGAAAGAGTTCATCGCCGAGGTGCGCGAAGAGGCCTTGGGGGTCGAGACCCTCGAAGGGTTGAACCCGGGCCAGACGATGATAAAAATCGTAAACGACCGGCTGACCCTTCTTCTGGGAGGAGAAAAGGCCGATATCACGTTTGCCGAACGTGGCCCGACAGTCATTTTGATGACCGGGCTTCAAGGCTCCGGCAAAACCACCACAACCGCCAAGCTGGCCAAGGCTATCTCGAAGCAGGGGTATAACCCTATGCTTGTCTCTGTCGATGTTCATCGCCCGGCGGCGATGGAGCAACTAAAAATCCTCGCCAGCGAGCTTGAATTTCCGTGTCACGACACTTCGCCCGATATGGCGCCGGTGGCCATATGCAAGGATGCGCTCAAATCTTTATCCAAACATAACGCCAACGTCCTTCTGGTCGACACCGCCGGACGCCTCCACATAGATGGCGAGATGATGGAGGAGCTTGAAGCGATCAAAAAAACGGTCAAACCGACCGAAATATTCTTCATTGCCGATTCGATGACCGGCCAGGACGCCGTAAACGTCGCCAAGGCGTTTAACGAAAAGATTGGGATGACCGGCGTTATATTGACCAAGTTCGACGGCGACTCACGCGGCGGCGCGGCGCTGTCTATCAAAAAGGTGACCGGTGTCCCCATAAAATTCCTCGGCGTTGGGGAAAAGGTGGATCAGCTCGAAACCTTCCACCCCGACAGGCTGGCGGGAAGAATCCTGGGGATGGGGGACATGATGAGCCTCATCGAAAAAACCCAGGAGACCGTCGACCAGAAAAAGGCGGAAGCCCAGGCGAAGAAAATGCTCTCGGCCACCTTCGACCTGAACGATTTCCTGGACCAGATCCAGATGATAAAGAACATGGGGCCTCTGGATCAGATAATGAAAATGATCCCCGGCATGGGAAATGCGCTTAAAGATGTGAAAACAGACCCGTATGAGCTTATAATGACAGAGGCGATTATAAACTCTATGACATTGAAAGAGCGGGCGGCGCCCGGTATTATAAACAGCTCCCGCAAACGGCGGATCGCTAAGGGGTGCGGGCTGGAGCTTTTCGATATTAACAAGCTTCTCAGGAATTTCCAGAAAATGAAAAAGATGATGAAAAAGATGGGCAAGTCGAAAGGTAAAAAATCGATGATGGATCAATTCGCCGGGCTCGGTTTGGATCAATAACATATATTAATGGAGAATTAACTTGGCAGTTATTATTAGGTTGAAGCGGATGGGCACAAAGAAAAAGCCGATCTACCGCATTATCGCCACAGATTCTCGCAATGCGCGGGACGGCGGAAGGAACATCGATATAGTCGGGCATTACGACCCGAGCAAAACGGAAAACCAAGTGAGCTTTGATAAAGAGAAGGTCGACCAGTGGATTAAAACCGGCGCGCAGGTGTCGGACACTGTGCGAAGCCTTCTCAAAAAGCAGGGAATCGCGCGGCATTAATGATTGATCGATTATCTTAACTTGTTTTTGTTTGGGGGGAGTTAAATTATGAAAGAGCTAGTAGAGCGCATGGCTCAGGCCCTGGTTGACAATCCTGATGATGTTTCCGTGGAAGAGACAGCCGATGGAGACAACATCACGTTCCACTTGAGGGTGGAGCAGGGAGACCTTGGAAAGGTGATCGGACGGCGAGGGCGAACAGCCGCCGCCATGCGGACTATCCTTTCCGCCACGGCCACCAAGCTTAAAAAAAGGGCCTCTTTGGAGATTGTAGAATAAGTTCTTGACGAAAGAATTTAAGAAAGACCACGCTTCCGCTGGGAGCCTGTCCCAGCTTCGCGATGGAGAGAATCTACAAATCGCCGCTGGGCGGCTCACCGGCCCGCACGGCGTGCGGGGTGAAATCAAATTGTTACCTTTTTTCCCCGACGCTTTCGCCAGCCTTGTCGGGCATACTCTTTTAATTGAGTCGGATAAAAATTCGTCGGTCACACAAAAGAAAATCGTCTCTATCCGTGGGGGGGAGAGGCCTATTGTGAAGCTTGAGGGGATAGATTCACCCGAAGAGGCAAGGCTCATCTGCCCCGCGACAGCGCTGGCGCCCTTAAAACTTATGCCCCCCCTCCCCGAAGGCAAATATTATTATGAGCAGATTGTCGGCCTCCCGGTGGTGAACCTTGAAGGGGAGCCCCTCGGGCGGCTGGCGGGGTTTTTCTCGGCCGGTGAAAAGGATGTGTGGCAAATAAAAACAGCCGACGGGGGGGAGCTTTTGCTCCCGTGCATACCGGAGACCCTGAAAAAGGTCGATCTCTCTAAAGGCGAAATTGTTATGGAGCCGATGGAGGAGTTTTAGAGTCGCTTCACTGATATGGATATCGGCTGGTTATTGGAGCCTCTGAAATAAATCAAGCTAGGCGACATAAGGCCACTGATACAATAGCAAATGGCCGTGGCCCCTTTTGACTTTCCTTGCGGCGCGTAATACAATCACGCCTAAAACAGGGAGCGATTGTGAAAAATACATTTTACATGGTAACAGCCTTAATGTTGATCGTCGCGTTTTCCGCGGCGCCCGCCGAAGCGGATGAAACAGCATACGAAATCGAGTTCTGGCAGTCGGTGAAAAACAGCCGCGACCCGGCCGACCTGGATGAGTATCTGCGGGCCTACCCCAAAGGAAAGTACGCCGGGCTGGCCCGCAACAGGATAAAACGCCTCCTGGAAGGAAAAACGTCCGGCCCGGCCCCGGCTTTTCATGCGCCTGCCGTCCGGTCCGAGCCGATAGAACCGGCCCCGCAGGAAAAGCCGGAACCAGTTGTCGCCAAGCCTGCGAAACCGGCGGCGCCCCCCGCTCCGGCGCCGGCACCGGAAGTAGCCCAACCGGAGCCAGTATCGTCCACCGATGCAAACCTGGTGTTTTATATTCAGGACACATGCGGCTATTGCGACGAGTGGGTGACCTCGGCGGAAGAGGATTGTAACGAGTGGGTTTTGCTCAACAGGGTCATATCTATCGACGGTAAACCGGTGATAACATCGTTGCAACCGGGCGAGGGAGGGGTTTTTGGCGGGGTGGTGGAACTGAGCGACTTTGTCATCCAGGCCGGTTCGCAAACCGTTTCACCCGGGCCCCACACGATATCGTATGAATGCCAGACGGATGGCAGGGGGTTCAGCAAATCCAGAAGCGCCAGACAATCGGTTAGCGCGGGAGCCGGAGAGACAAAGCATGTGGTGATAAAGCCAGTCCGAAACAACGTTTTTTCCAGTGATATGAAAATATCGGCCAGCGGTTCGCCCCCTGGGGATGTCCATTCGAAGTGACCGGCCCGCTCTCTTTTTTCATTAATCAAATGCGTTGCCGCGCTTGCAAACGCCGTGGGGGCGCCTGTTCCGGAAGAAAGGGGGCCTGAAACATGACCCCTTTTTCAAAGATAGAAAGCCTTAATTAGCAGGGTAAAAAAATGAGATTCGACATAATAACGATTTTCCCCGAAATGTTCACGGCCAGCCCGCTCGATTTTTCCCTGATAGGCAAGGCCAGCGACAAGGGGCTTATCGAGGTGAACATACACAACCTGCGCGACTGGACAGACGATAACCACAAAACCACCGACGACGCGCCATACGGGGGGGGCGCCGGGATGGTGATGAAAGCGCCGCCAATCGCGTTGGCGTGCGACGATTTGCGAAAAAAAAGCGTTGGAGCCAGGGTCGCCTTGATGACCCCCCAGGGAAGGCCACTCAACCACAACCTCGCCCGCGAACTATCCGGACTGCCCGGATTGATCGTCATCTGCGGCAGGTATGAGGGGGTGGACGAACGGGTGCGGGAGCTTTGCTCCGATTACGAAATATCTATCGGGGACTATGTGCTGACAGGGGGTGAAATACCGGCCATGGCGCTTGTAGATTGCGTCGCCCGGCTTGTGCCGGGGGTGGTAAGTAAAGAGGAATCGATAGCCAACGATTCTCACGCCGATGGATTGCTGGAACATCCCCACTACACACGCCCGCCCGAATATCGCGGTCTCGCCGCGCCAGAGGTTTTGCTGTCGGGCCACCACGAAAAGATCGAAAAATGGAGACGGGAGCAATCGATCATCCGCACGGCAAGGCGCCGGCCAGACCTTTTGGAGAAGGCGGGGCTGACCGACGAAGAACGCAAAATGGTAACGGATATATTGGCTGATAAATAGTTTGATCAGGCGGAAAAAGCATGCTATAAGTGAAATTATGTA